>Ga0208660_1001278_pt1 | contig 10089 bp, 20 predicted proteins | sample DEB08_DNA_13_FD_184527 | JGI IMG/M metagenome (GOLD analysis project Ga0208660, IMG submission 184527) | Aqueous microbial communities from the Delaware River and Bay under freshwater to marine salinity gradient to study organic matter... | ecosystem: Environmental > Aquatic > Marine > Coastal ... | reverse complement strand
CATCAATGGGTTTCATAAAATGTCTTAAGAATATCTGCGTAGTGAAGACTGTTTGTTGTTCCTTACTCATGGGTATCATATGGAATAGGAATATCTTGGAACCGTAGAATACAAAATACGTTTCTTGACTAACATTTCCCTGAACACCGAAGACCAAATCATTACCATGGACTATTTGACAATCAAAAGAATCATCCCATGTGGGTATCTCATTAACCTTTACCTCACATTCACTAACCATTTTATCTATATATTCTAAATAAGATGGTGGGAGAACAGTTAATGGTTCAAAATCATACTCACTTCTACCTAACCAATTACCCATAGTTTAATTTATTTAATAATAAGTATTTGGTATCCCCTAATTATTTTAGTTAGTCCCCATTTTATGACATATATCAGCTATAAATTATGACTGATGTATTCTTTCACCGATATTTATTAGTATGAGTGATTTATTATTTTATGTGTTGGTTTCTTTGGGTATTATAATATCCCTTGTATTGGTAATTAAGTTAACAATGAATCTTTTATTTAAAGTGGAGTATTACCACGATTGGAAAGATAGAGACGAGAATATGGAACCTAAGATTAAGAAACGTTACGTAAAACGTTAATTCCCCTGCTTCTTACACAGTTGGTTATTCATTAATACTGTGTTTTCTGTAATGTTGTATTTGTGTAATACTTCGTATACAATACTTTCTACTATTTCTTTTGTTACACCCGATTCTCTATCCATACACAAAGTATTGTTTGATTCTATATCCACTGTTAGTCTCCCCTCTGATTCCCATGCTACGGGATATACTCCGAAACTATATAAACCGTAAAAGTAACTTGAATCCATATCTAAGTTATATTCAGATATAATCTTTTGTACAATCTCTTCTGTTATTGATTGGAACTTTGCATTCATTGTGGTCCATTTCTTTCCGTCTATAGAATCCCAGTCATAGTATGCTTCGATAACTAAGTTTGGTGCCCCTAAGTATTTTTTGATATCTTCTATATTGGCTGCTTTCCATATTGTATCTACATACTGTGGGTCAAAATTTGGTGATAATGGATTTAGTTTATCTAAGTCAGGTTTGATTTCTATCGTTACGAGTGTGGCTCGCTTATTTTCTTTCCCCGCAAAGTACGCGTTGTTGTGACCTAAGTATGCTTCGTAATCTAAAATCCCTTTCGCATATAATGTACCGAACAGTTTCTTTACTGTTTCGAATAGTTGTACTTCCTCTTTAGAATATCCTATTTCCATTGATTAATATCTTTCATTGTGTGGCTGGTTTAAAATCCCCTACCCCTTTTTTTAATAATCCTAATTATAAATATACTTTTATTTGATTATGTTTAACTTATCATTATATTAGTTAATATGATTTTTACTGAGTTATCACACGCACATATCACATTTGTAATAGGTTTACCAGGTAGTGGTAAAAGTTACCTATTAAATTACCTAAAAGAAAACCCTTTTATCGAACCTGTCGTTTATGATGATTGGTTAATAGTATACGAAAATGATTGTGGTAATGAAAATTTTAATTGTGACAGTAGATATCCTGAATTAATAGAAAACTTGAATAATAAGATACCTTGTATTATTTCTTCTATTAAGTTTTTGGAGCCTGAATTTTTAAATAGTTCCATAACCACATTAATTGAAGAAATTAATGATTTAAAAATAGAATATTTATACTTTGATAATGACATAGAATCATGTAAGTTTAATGTGAAATGTAGAGATATTGAGTTGGGTGGTTATTGGAAACCTAATAATGAAGGAATTTTATGGTATTATGGTACTATATATAATAATAAACCTTTATATCTATCTGAGTTATCTAATATTGAGAATCTGTCATCCACTTATGAAATTCCTACAAAATATACTCCGATAAAGATTGAACGTAATAAGAATATAACGAAATTACCTTTTGGATATGAATAAAATAAAATCTCTAACTTTATTAACTTTTCTTTTAATTTGTAATCTATCTTATTCCCAATATTGGTTGGATAGTTTAGATATAAAACCTATTTATGTCCCTAACGCGATTACCTTAGATAATGATAACATTAATGATGGGTGGAGAGCTGAAAGTTGTGTAGAGTGGGATGATTATGAGGTTATGATATTTAACTGTTGGGGTGAATGTATTTGGTATAGTAAAGATATAGAGGAGTGGTGGATTGGTGATAAGGTTAAGAGTGGTACCCACTTTTCAAAAGACGGGTTATATACATATAAAATACAGGCTCGTAAAGGTTTTGAAACCACGGTTAAGGAAGGAGTAATTTATGTAATAAGATAATGGATTTATACGAAACAATACAAGACTCATTTACATTATCTTTAATAGTATGTTCCTCTTCGATTTCACTAGCAGCAGTTGTCTTATTAATGGTGTGGTTATTTGTTAGAAATAAAGATGAATATTACAAAGACGGTGTAAAAGTAGAGTTATTTGAGGATTCTCATTAATCGTGGCTGGTTCAAATTCCCCTACCCCCTTTTTTTACTTCTTTAATATTTATCATTAATGGAAGACAATCTATCTGAGAAGTATAACGAGTCACAAAGGATTAAACTGTTGTTTGACGGTTTGTTCTTTAACAAGATGGGATTGTCTTGTGATGTAGTGTATCTACCATCCATTTTTCAACATTTGGTTGTTGTAAATATTGATTTATCTAAGATGTATCCATCTCTTGGTGGGAACCCTGATACGATTGAAGAACTCAAGAAAGGTAGGTTTCATAGGGACTTAACTAATTCTTTGAGATATATTGATGTTCTACCTATGGATGTTTATCCATATCCTGTGTTCTCTCTCGATAAAAAAGGTTTTGATGATTTGGATAATATTAGAGATGGTGTGTTGAAATCTTATGAAGAAGTGAAAGATGAGATTGGTCATTGTCTAACTGAGGTCGATGTTGAGTGGGTTCCTGATTTGGACACTATTTTAGGTAGGGACACAGTGGATGCAATCGATGAGTATATACTTAGTTTAGATGATGATATATCATTAGCCTTCAAACCATATTTATATTTCATGTATGGTCAGGGTAAGTGTGATGATATGAGTTTACCGTCAGCTTATAAAGTATTTGACGATATCAACCCTGATATAAAATACATGAGACCTGAAAGAATTAAGAAATGAAAGGTGAAAGAAAAATAAACTTGGTTACCGATAGAAAAGGTACGAGTAATATTAAGAAACTCAGATTAATCTTCCCCGATGAGGGAGGTGAAGAAGTAGGTGTGTCTATACTTGAACGTCTCGGTTTGGTAACTGTCAGGTTTACTTCGTTAGAGGAAATGGAAAACTATATTAAACCTTTAGTTGCTCAAGGTGTTAAGTTAGATGAGTTGATTATTGGTTCACACGGTCAGGGAGGTAACCTATTAACAACACAAGACGATGGAGCATACATGATGGACAATAGATTTTTGGAGGATATAAAACCTTTAATTAATCCAGGTAAAACCAATGTGTTGTTCACTGCTTGTCATGGTGCTGACGAACTCAGAGTTCTTAAAGATGCCTCCGAAAAATTAAATACTAAAGTTTATGGTATCGCAGGTGTGTCTATCCCTGGCTTGAACAAAGTTTTAAACCTATTCAAAGATAAGATTTTTAGTTGTGAACCAAGAAAGGTTGACGGTGACACGATGAGAATGTCTAATGAAGAATTACTAAAAGGATTCTACTGCCACTCAGAAATGAATCACCCAATAAATTGGTTAAGAATTAAGAAATGAGAGATTTAATTAAAAAAGTGTTAAGAGAAGAGTTTGAGTCTACGGATATGATGCATTTTTGGAATAATTCACCCAAGGTTACTGATGTAGATAATACTGAACAAATGGATGATTTCATGTGGCATATTATCGATTATGTGGATTTTCCATCTGATGGTGACTATAGAAGGATTAAACCTTTTATCAAATCTTTAATTAGATATGGTTTAATTGATGTCGATTTCTATATCTACATGTACAGATGGTTGAATCGTAAATTAAGGGATATATCAATTGCTGAAGAAGAGTTTCAATTGTCGTTAGTTCATGTTGGTAGTGATGACTCGTATAGTGATTGGAAGTGGCACGTTCTGTCTTTAGGTAAGACTAATTTTGAGCGTCTAAAGGAAGGGTATGACGACGCTATTGAGGTTGTAGAAACACTAAGACCTATAGAATCCTTTAACTACGCATGGCCTCATCCATATGACTTTAGGAATCGTGATTAATTATCAGAAGTGATTCTGAAAGTACAAGCAGGTCTACCATTAATTAACGGCATTCCGTGTTCATCATAAGTAATCGTCTTTACCTTTGTCTTCTTATTCTTAAATCTCCCTGTTAGTATTGTATCACCAACCTTTATGTCTAACTTAATCATTTGGACATGGTTGGTCGTGGTATTGAGTTTAACAGTTCTTCCCTATCTTTTATCCATTCACTAACAAAGTTAGGATTATTCACATAAGTTTTCCATATGTAAAAGTCTTTTAAGTCTTTGAGTAGTAACCCTACATCTATAATATTTTCGTCCATTTTTTGATATTAAGTCTTTTTTATTTTAAAAATATTTCTTATATTTGCTTTATGGATAAATCAACACGACAATCGAATATTTTAGTCACTACCTTTTTTATTATTATGTTAACAATTGCATTTTTAGTTAGTTAGATAATAATTAATCGTTATATAACCATTCTTCTAAAACATTTAAACTAATTTCTGTAAATGTTTTTTTAACTGTAGATATGTCTTTTTCGTCTAAACTCATATATAACTTTAAACTATCTATTACTTGGTACATGTCTGCATCTCCAACTAAGTAGGTATTTTGACTTAATGGTTTATTATTCCACCCTTTTTTAGCGGGTCTAAAAGTTATATAACCTTCCTGACCTCCAATCCCCTGAAATGTTACTTGATAGTTTTCATCAATTTTAGTGACGAATGTTTTAAAGTTTTTATCTAAGAATTCTTTAATCATTTTACCAATTTTTAATTATATTTACTACGATGAATAAGTTAGCTATAAATGCCTGTAACACAATTAAAGTCCTAATAATTGCAACTTTATCACTATACCAATTATCTTCTTTATTAACTTTAGAACCTAAAGATTTAGCCCATATTTCCCATACTCTTCTCATAAAAAAGTTTTTATAAACAATAATAATTAATTATTATTATTAAATCAACTTTATAATTTTACTACATCCCCCTTTTCTAATGAGGATTTAAAAGAAGTTTCAATAAAATTTATGATTCTTTTATTCTTTACGTAATCATCTTTTAACTTTATATCGCTAGATATTCCCATGTTCGGAATAACAATATTGTTGTAAAAGTATTTTATATCTTCTATACTATTTATCCCAAGATAATCTATAATAAAAAAATATTCGTAGTTGGGTACAAAATTCTTAATCTTTGTGGAGTAGTATCCTGCCAATTTTTCTTTTAATGGGTCGTAAAATATAATTACTTCTTCACCTACTAAGTATTTATCTAACCCTTTACCTAAATCTTTAATTTGATTTAACAATGGTTCTGGTATGTTATTTAACTGTTCCATTATCTCATACCTTTTTCACACATGAAATTATGATATGGAAATCCACTTTCTTTAACTCCGTTAGTTTCAAACACACTGTCGGTAATCTCAATAAGTTTATCACAATCTACACCTCTATCCATAAACCTACTATCAGTACCTAATCCACTTTTACCTAATGAGTGTGAGTAAGCTAATATGTTAGTATCGCTTGGATAATCAGGGTTTTCTTGTAGTTGAACTAAAATACTATAATCTTGTATTAAGTCATACGGTATTTTGTATTCATGGGTTAAGATATTAATTATATCATCATTACAATTCTTAGCAACTTCTTGTACGTATTCATCATTTATGTACGTGTAATGTTGTAATACATCCTGACCTATTGGTGAAAGTCCTGTATATTTTAAAATATCGTTTACCTTGTGTTCAATTTCATCAACTGTTTTTTGATAGTTTTCGTCATAGGTGGGTGAACCTTTGAATTGTTTGTCAATGTCGATATAAAATTGTAACAATACATAGGGACGTATGGAAGTTTTGGCTACGTGAAAATCATGCTTTACTTCGACATCTTTGAAAAGTACTTTGTCTACTATTTTTTCGAGTATATTAACTGACTGTTGCAAGTCCTCTATTCGTTTTTCCTCTTCCATCATCCTATCTCTTGGTTAAAATATTCATGGAATAACTCCTCAACTCTTCTATGGTCAGGATAAAAATTGTCAAGATACATTGTTTCAAGATTATGATAACTATCATCATAGTTTCTCATTTCAGCCAAGAAACAAACAAAATTACTACATTCTGAAAATACATCAAAATCTTCATACGTACCATTTGTGTAATAATCGTGAACTATGTCGTTTAAGAAGTTGTCTACGTTTATTGATAACAGTTTACCATTTTTGTTCTCATCAAACTTTATGTCGTCAGTTTTAAAATAACTTTTAATATCACTCATTACCCTTTCAAATACCTCATCTTCTGAAGCCTGTCTATAAGCCCAAGTATATATGTTTTTAAGCTCATCAATAATATCACTATCTTCTAAATCATCAAAATCAAAGGATTCTTTACCCATTATTTTAGATAGAGTATTCTTTTCTTCATCATTTAAGGCATTCTCAATTTCATCATTTTCAAATTCAGGGAACCAGTCTTCGAACAATCCAGAATCATCTAAAATACCAGCCAAGTAATCAGGTCTAATAAGATTAGCCAAATCTTGTTTATCTAAAAGAAGTCTGTTATCATCTACTATATCATACCTAAAAAGTTCTTTAATATCGTTAACGATATAATCAGCATCTTCGTAATATATTAACTTCATACCAACGTGTTCACAACCTACAGACTCTGCTAACTCTAAAAACTCAGACTTATCTTCCGATAATTTATTATCTATAATATATTGTAAGTATGACTCACAGTCTTCATTAAAATAGTTTTGAAAAAACTCTATATCGAAAACATTATTACTGTAACTTTCGAGCAGTTTTTTCCTATCAGTCAGTAAGACTTTTATTAGACCTTTTTTTCCTCCGTTTTTCACTTATCTTTAAGTATATGTAATAAATACTTATAAGATATGATTATCACCTCTCACTATGAATTAATTTGTTTATATCTACTTGTTGGTACGATTATTGGTTTCTTAATGGAAGAGATGTTTCGTTGGGTTGATGAAGACGTTTCAGGTATTGAGCGTTTTTGGTTAGTAACACTTTGGCCTCTTATGATATTAATTTTTATATACTACTTATTAGTAGGAATATTTGATTCAAATGATTAAATTTTATACAACTATATTATTATTATTCTCTCCATTACTTTTGTTAAGTCAGAGTGAAAGAGATGAAAAGATAAGGAAGAGAAGTGAACGTAACGCTCCTACAACTAATTATGTGGAGTCTACACCTGTGTTTGTACCAACTCCTGTACAATCACCTGTTTTCTATCCTAATAATTATTATTCCTCTTGGAATCCGTATGTACCTTACAGAACAAGAAATGATAATGGTATTTTTAATAGACGTAACTCAAATAGTCAAACTGAAAGAAATTCAAAACCTCTTAAAGTAAATTTAGGGTTTACTTTTAGTCCTAACAAACCATCGTCAGTTGGTTTATATGGAACTATAGGTCGTGAAACATTTATTTATTTATCATATGAAGGTAGTAGTAAGTCTGAATATGAGCACTACTATAATATCACGTTTGAAGAAGTGATGAGCTGGGGAGATGAACAAATAGACACTTTTGAGGAGTATAGTTCTTTCTCTATCGGTGTTGGTGGTAAAGTATTTAATTCATTATCCCATTTTGCAGGTATAAATCTAAGTACAAAAAAAACCGATTTAGTATTCTATGATGAGTTTTTAGTCCTTTCTTCAAATGGAGAATATAGTATCACAGATAAGGTTGAGGAGGAGTTTAATCTTATGTATGGTTTACTATATAACTATGAGAAGGTTACTTTCGGTTCTTCTGTGTATTTTTTAGGAGACACTCGTTTTAATTTAAGTATTGGTTTTAACTTTTAAAAATAATAATTAAAAATCTTACAGTTAGGATTAATTTTACTTAAGTTAGGGAATGTTACATTTCCAATTTCGTTATTATCTATGTGTGATATATGTAATTCGGTAAAAGAATTACAGAATTTTTCATAGGTTTTTTTCCCTCCGATACACCAATCAACATCGTAATAATGATTTTCTGAGTGTTCTATCCTATCCACAACTATTAACTTTCTATTCCTTAAAGGTGGAAGTGCTTGTGCGGTTCTATAACCAACTAAAAGAGATGAATGTTCTGTGAGTTTTTTAAAGTGTAATAAATCCTCTTTATTGTACCAAAGTAATTTGTCATTCAGACCAATAAACCCTAAATTATTTACCGCCACTATAGCTTTCATATCTCTTCTATTCTTTTGGCTTTGTCATCTATAACCAAATCAAAATGTGGTTTAGGGTTTGGACTCATCCCTGTTACTAAGTCATGAAACTTACATCCCCATCCTGTCAGTTGGTCCCATGTGTAATCGGTATAATCTTTTTTAGATATTGAACCTCTCGCAGTCCAATACACTATTTTCCAACCTTCGTCGTATAATTTATTTATCTTATCAATATTCTCTTCAATAGGTATTGATAAATCATACCTACGGTTGTTATTATCTTCGTAATAACAAATAGTCTCGTCAATATCTACGAGTGCTACTTTTTGATTACCTTCTTCGGTAAGTCTTTTTGCGTTGTGAAATTTCATTTATTTCAGATTTTAAAATTTATATCTCATAAGGTGACTCACTAAAGGTTACTTCTTTCAAAGTTGGACATTCTTTAACTAAGTGTTGTATGATAAACCCTTTAAATAACCTTTTATCATTGAAGGTTAATAAGTTTCCATTTTCTTTTAGTTTAAAGGTCTTCACTTTCTCTAGTACGTCAATCTTATTCATAATTAGTCTATTAACACCATTAATCTTAATTCCTTTTTTTAAATCGTCTAAATCTAACCATCCAATTTGTCTAGGTCTACCTGTGGTTGCACCAAACTCATTACCAACTTGTCTAATTAAATCAAAGGTTCTTGATGGTTCTTCAAATTTTTTATTACCAACATAAGTTCTATAGGCTTTAGCGATTCCATGTACATCCCTTACGGTTTGATATGGTACTCCGTTTTGTAATGCACCTGCAACTGTACAATGAGATGAGGTCACGTATGGGTAATCTCCCCAATCTATATCCAACTCAAACCCTTGAGCACCCTCAAAAAGTATCTTAACCTCATCTTCTCCATGTAGTTCATCAAAAATATCAACCACATAATCAAATATCTCTTCACAATCCTCTGCTCGTAATCCTGTTCTGTTATACTTTTCTCTGTATGTAGGTCCGTTACCTGTTTTAGTTGTACCTATCTTTATATCTTTAGAGTCTTCTTCCACATACTCATCTTTAGTTATGTGAACTCTTCTATCTATTAGTAGATTTTCTCTTACCTTGAATCCTCCTTTTTCTAATGTCCTTATCTCTTCTTCAAGTTTTGATGGGTTTACTATACATCCAGGTCCAATTATAGACTTAATACCATATAAGACCCCAACAGGTATATAGTGAGTCACAAATTTAGTACCGTCATGGTAAATAGTATGCCCTGCATTTCCACCTCCATTATATCTTATTATGTGTGTATATTCATCTTTTGTTGAAGCCAATGCATGGGCTACTTTTCCTTTTCCTGTGTCACCGGCTTGTAAATCGACGATGATGTCTGTGTATTTAATCATTTCTTTTCATTAACACTTAATTATAATATTTATAAACAATTAATCAAGTATGTCACACCCATTATTACACGCAAAATCATCAGTAAAAAAGTTCGGAGGAAAGGTCGAAGATTATATTGATATCCATAATTGGTTCGATGAAACCAAATCGTGGATTGCACATAGTTACCACAGAGCTTTCAGACACCATTCAGAGGG
>Ga0208660_1001269_pt1 | contig 10115 bp, 13 predicted proteins | sample DEB08_DNA_13_FD_184527 | JGI IMG/M metagenome (GOLD analysis project Ga0208660, IMG submission 184527) | Aqueous microbial communities from the Delaware River and Bay under freshwater to marine salinity gradient to study organic matter... | ecosystem: Environmental > Aquatic > Marine > Coastal ... | reverse complement strand
CTTTTTTACGCAAAAAAAGAGGGAAGCCCCGTTGAGCCTCCCTCCCTACAAACGTAACAAATGGGTGTCTATACCCTAACAAAACAGAATCCGAAGATACTACTTTTTCGCAGAACCAAAATAATAGTTTACCACTTGACCGACAAGGGTACCTTCCGCGAACCCGAGGATGTGAAAGAAAATCTCCTTGTCTTCGACGCCAGTCTTCGCCCAAACGACCATGACAATTCCGATAATCATAGCCGCCGAACCGACAAAGACTTGCATCCAATCCCGCTGACCCAGGCTCTTCGTTATCTCAATCTCCCGATTCCTCGCGTTCGCTCTGTCCGCATTTGCGATCTCCTCCATTAGGAGCTTCGCTTCTATCTTTTCTTCGTCGCTGGTTTCGGTGTTGTCGATTAACGCACCTATCGCCTTCAGCGCGTCCGCACCTGGGACAATCTCCCCGATGAGGTCGAATACCTTCGGTGCTTTTGTTTTGAACCATTGTCCGAGCTTTGTTTCTTTTAGTGGAGTTCCTCGCATTGGATGTCGTATGATTGTCCGAAGGGTTTGATTGAAAACTTCCAGCCGCCCAACCGAGGTACCGAGAAGCCCTTCTCAACTTCCCACCCGATAGAACGGTCTTTCTTTTTGTATGATCCCGTCTGTACTACGTGGACGGTCTCTTGTCCGTGGTTGAAGTTGGAGGTGAGTACGTCTCGCATAACGGGGACGTACCACTTCTGGTGAGTGTGACCGCGTGCAATGATAACCGCTTGCGGATAATCCTTCATATCAATATCCACATTCAAAACACCCTTCGAGCGTTTCGCGTTGCCTCCGTACCCGTGGTGATAGTGAAGGGGAAAGCTCCTGCGCCCTCCCTTGCCGTTACGGCTGCATTTGATAACGACCCACCCCGCGTAATATCCCGCGATGATATTCCCTCCGTTTGCGTTTAGGATTCCCACCGTTCGTTGAATGGGATCGACCCCGTGTCGTTTGGTGATGTTGGTCTCGTGGTTCCCCTGTCCGATGAGTTTGATAATATCCTTATACGGCTCGAGCTTATCTGAACAATCCTTTATGACCTCATCGATATAAGCCATCGCTTTGAGTTCGGGTCGCAATGAGTCGTAAGAACCGCGAGGATCGAACTTCATATTCATCAAATCATACAAATCGCCCAGAATCAAAACAACCGCGTTCTCTTCTTTGGCTCGGTCGAGGTGTTTGAAAAAGAGTTTGCGGTCGCACTTAATAGAATCGAAGTGAATGTCTGAGAGCAGATAAACACTCTTCACGTCTTCGGTGTTCTCAAAGTCGAACGGGAGGACGTGGATATCGCGGTCTTTGGTAATTAAATCATACATATGTCCAGATTCGATTTTCGGGTTTCATTTCGTCTATGTCGCAGTGTATGAAATTCTTTCCAATGCCTAACCGCGTGAAGCCAACTTCCATCAACGCGTCGATGATGATAAACCGCTCTTGTGAATTGGTGACCTCGATATCGGCTGCGAGTCCGAGGAGGTGCGAAGAATTACGGGAAGCGGGTAACCCCCTCTCAATGAGTGAGCGGTTGTAATCAACCGTACGAAATCCCGAAGAAATACGAAAGGGAATGGAAGCGCAATCCCGAGCTTCATCAAGCAAGCGAAGAAAGCTGGGATCCATCATACGCCCCGAGCCTGGAGCGTCTGGAGAATCGAATTCTGTAAGAAGGAAATGTCTCATCGTTCCGCGAGCATGAGTTCAATCTTATGCACCGCCTTCACGACTTCCTTCATCATGTCTTTGAGTTCGTCTTTATCGGACTCAACGCGGATGATGCGCCCCTTCAATTTCTCTATTTCACGGTTTAGGTTTACCCACACTCCCACGATCGCGACCGCGCTTGGGAGTAACATTAGTATTATTTCGGTCGAGGTCATCGAGGAACTTTTTCAATAAGGTGATATTTTCTTTTCGGCTCTTTCTCATCCGAAGAATTGTTTGAGGTCAACGATATTCGGAACGCCTCCGCTGCTTATGCTCATTCCGCTCTGGAAATAGTCCGCTGGTTGCGGGAGCATATCCGCACCCGTGTTTGAACTGTACTCAGGAAAGAGGGACGAGTTGTTGCAGAGATATTGATACATCCGGTAGGTGTAGAATTGGGCGTTCTGACGCGCTCTCTCCACTTCGCGGTGTAAGTCATCCGGAGATATGGTTTGAGTGCCTTCAGATACCCTTAAAACGAGCGAGCCGTTGTCCATCTTCACATAAAGAGAGGGGATAAGCTCAACCATCGTCCACCAAAGGGTGGCTTTTCTAACGTAGTCATTCATCAAAGTGGCGTAATCTCCTGACAACCCACCGCCCGAGATATCGGATTTCAGCTTGTCGAGGAGGTCGGTACCCAAATAAAGTTGAATGTACTTGTCTTGGGAGAGGATAATCGAAGGAACGAGGTAAGCGTCTTCGATGCTTCCGTTGATGTTGGTGATCCGCTTGATATAGTCCGGATTCACGAAAAGGACTTCTGCTTGTAGTGACATTATCGGGGGTTTATGAAGCCTTCATTCGGCATATCGACGGGACGTTGTGCAACTCGCTTATCGTTCTCGGGTAATCGCTTCGCATCGACTCCCGCTTCTCGGATGAGTTTCTTTGCTTGATTGACTGAGATCTTCTTGTTGTTCTTTCGCAAGTATGTTTGACGGCTCCAAAAGTGATGGCATCTCGCCCCGCCTTTGAACAAAAAGAGGTCGTAAGTATTCGCGCCATTTGCACCGAGTCCGGGATTCACTGCTCTCAAGCTCGCGGATTCAATGTCTTCCTTGCGGTATACTTTGCCCGCGTTGACCATCTGTTTGCAGAAGGAACGGGAACTCTCTTGCGTAGACTTGGGAGCGTAGGTGTAACGAACTTTGATGATCTCGGTATCTTGTTCGCTCTTGCCGTTGGGATTCGATGAAGGAACCCTAGCAAATGCCCACATCGCGTCACGTGCTTTCTCAAGGTCGTAATCGACGGGAGATTCATCTATCAACTCCCATTCATCCCCCATCTCTTCGCCTTTGTCGGTGAGGTAGTCGACGCATCCATCAAGGTTCACTTCTTGTGGCTCTTCCTTTGAGAGTTGTAAGTCGGTCGCGAACATATTCTCAGCCTGTTCCAACCCGAACCCAAGCATCGAAACGAGGATTTGAATAGCTTGATTGCGGGTGAGTTCTCCGGTTGTGACTTTCGAGATAACGTCAACCGCTGAACTGATTTGAACACCTGTATATGATTGTTCGACGTTGGCTTCTTCGACGGCTGCTCCAAGTGGCTCAACCTTCGCGTCGATTGCTGCGGCTCGCATGAGCGTATAAACCGACTCAATGACTACCTCGCGATAGCCTGAGATGACATTCTCTTCAAAGAGTTCTGCGCTGGTCTCAAGCTCTCCACCGCCTCCAAGCTTTCCCGGTACCGCAACCCCGAACATCTGAGGAGAGGTCACACGGTGTCCGACCATAATCTTTGAAGTAACTTCTTCCGAGAGGAATTGATATTGATTGTGAGCGTCCGATAATTGGAACGGCTCGAAGTCGGGCTTTCTATCGGGATCGTCCGAATAAGTCACAATGAACTTGCCCGCATTACTCGCCCCGCTGAGTTGCCTTTCGATATCCATTCGGATTCGGTTTCTCTCCTCTTGCGGTGGGATGCCGTTCTTGAAGTGGATGGAGAACGAGGGACTCATGCCGTTTAACATATTGTTAATGTGATACTTACCTATCTCCTTATCGAGTTCGATGTAATTAATCGAGCCAACATAATCGGGTTTCGGATAGTAGAACGACCCTGGAGAGAACGGCTTCACATAAAGAATCTGTGTCGGGTGTTCGATATTCCTCTCAGGGTCAAAGGTGCATATCTCCGAAGGCTCTTCGCGCTTATCGTTCCAGTCCTTTGAATAATAGTAATACTCAACCTTCTCATCTTCATTGACGAAGCCCGAGCGGATATTCTCAAACGGGAGGTGTGAGACGTTCGCGATAGTCGTTCGGTCGATGCTCCAATTCACCTCGAGAGCGAACCCGCCTTGAATCTTGAAATCCAGACAAGCCTTTCGGAGTTCGTCGTTCAAATTCCATTGGTCAAAGGCAAGCCTTCCATCGAGGGTCGTAGCGTCGAAGCCTTCACCGAATATCATCATCGCGATAGTTGTCGACAATGCGTTGTGAGTAGCGGACGAATGATAGAGGTCGACGAGGTATTGCGGGAAGAGGTTGTCATCTCCGTAATTCACGAAGCCCATCTTATTGGCTGTCTCCCGATAGGATCGTTCTTCGTATTGATTGAGTTGTATTAATTCCATTACTGGTAATATATGTAATTATCGGGGATGGTGATGTCGGGTATATCGTACCCAATCGCACCCGCTACGTTGAGAGTCCCTTGTTCAAGCAGTCCAACAACCGAAGCATCGGTCGGATTCAAGTTGTTTGTGCTGTTCTGCCCGTATGCTTTGTACGTGTAAAGCCCTGTCTCGGTGAGGAGGACACGGCTTGAGACCCCGAGAGGTTGATTCGTGTAGACGCTTATCTTGGTATATCGAGCGTTGTCGACTTCGACATCTCCAATAAATGCGTGGTTGTCCGTGCTTGCCATGTTCTCCAAAATTATGAGATAATTCGTGAACGCGGCAAAGTCTTTCTTCATCTCTGCGAGCGTCAAATAGATGAACTGCTCGTCTGCGCTATTTGGGTTGAGGTGTATCATGATGAATCAAAAAAGGGAAGGCTATTGCCCTCCCCCTTCCTTTATATTCTAACCAAAGAAAATGAAATCAAGTACCAGCCGTGAAGGTGATGTTCGCATCGTCAGAGGCAACGAACGGAGCTGGGATAGCTTCTTCCGCTGTCAATTGGATTTGATAGCCGTTGAAGTCACCCTTTGCCGTTCCTGTGCCTACGGTGCCTCCAGTAGCTTCCGCGCCTGTCGTGTGACCCATCGCGAAATAGTTATCGTTGACATCCTGCACGATGACCGTCAAGCGGTTTTGGAGCAAGTCTTGAATCTCCACGTTATCCGCTGCAACCAAGTTAGGCATCGACAACTCGAGAACCTGAGAGTAGAAAACCGTGCCATTCTCAACCGATGCGTTTACCGCTTGTTGAAATGAACCGGAGTTCTTTGTAATCTCAAAACCAAATACCGCGATTGCATTTGCAGCCGCAACAACTCCCGCTGTAATAGTACCCCAATCGGTTGATTCGAATTGCTTAATCCAAACGCGCTTGATTCCCCCGATTTTATCTTTACAGGGAAACGCCCTGCCGTTAATTGTTAATGAACAAGCCATATTTGAGGAATTAAGGGGAGGGATTTAACGCCCCTCCCCGAATGAATTAGGATGAGCGTCGAGAAACAGCGATCGACCCTGCGTCAACGATTTGCGTACCGCCTGAGAACTTCATGATAACGCGAGTAACATCGTCACCCGTGACACCTGTCAAATCCAAAACAGACGCTTGGATGTGGTCGGTGAGCAAGTCAGTTCCGAAGTACAATTGGTTAGGGTTGCACATAACGATAGTGTCATTCGCCATCCCCGCTGGAGCAATTACGTTAAACCCGAGGAAGGTAGTTGGTCGCGCTGCACCGACAAATTCAGGAGAGTAAGCAGCACCGGCATAATTGCCTGAAACGGTTCCGCTAAATACTCCGATACCTGCCATTGCTCGCTGCAACAAGAACAAAGACTTACGGCTCATGTAGATAACCGTGTTCGCGTCTGATTGAACCGCGCTTGGAGCGTTAGCAACAATATCATCGAGCTTCGTTAAGATACCCGTAGTAGCGTCTGCGTCAGCGGTAAAAGCTCCTGCGGCTGTTTTTTCATAGCCCGGTGTAGCGTCTACAATTTTATGTAAAAGTCCCTCGAAAGAAGTTCCGGCTCCACCTCCGGTCGTACCGCCTGTTGTGCTGTTATACAATCCGTGCCACAAGTTGATTTCTACGTTTTCAGCAACCTTTGCCGCTACGTATTGAGCAACGTAAGTTGTGAAGTCAGCGGGAGCGGAGGAAGATTGTCCTCGCATCTGTGCAGATTCCCAAGTTGCGCGGAGGTCTTTGTTGCATACTTGCTCATTGACTTGAAGAGCTGTGGCATCGAGCACCGCTTCACCCAAAGCCAATTGACCGCTTGTTGTAGTAAATTCACAAGTGGCGGCAGAAATAGCAGCGCCGGAGAACTTGCGGAGAACCGCTTTAGAGTGTACGTTCTCCAATACAGAGACGTAATTATTTGCGATTGAGTCCGCAGACAAAATTGCAGCAGCGACGTAAGGTCTGGCTGCTTCGCCGGCATAAGTGCCGACTAGAACTGTAGCGTTAGCCATTATTTAGAGAATTGGTTGTGGATCGCTGCGACGCGTTCCTGGATTGATAAACTTTTCAAATCGACGGAAACGGGTGCCTCCATCTTTGGGGCGCGTGGGATGCTTGGAGTGGCTTGCTTGCTCAACTCCGTAATCTTCGCGTCCCGCTCTTCAATTTGTGAAGAGAATTCTTTCTTCGTTGCTTCGATAGCTTCGGCAATCATGCCCTCAACAGCTTCTCGCGTCAACACCTCAGATGAAGCCTCGACTTCTTCTGCTTTCATTTCTTCTTCCTTCTCCTCTTCGGCTTCGACTTCGGCTTCTGCCTCTTTCATCTCAGCAACGGCACCTTCTGCCACGACGAGCATTGAGCCGTCCTGCAATTGGTAGTCTCCATCCGGGAGAGGGATTCGTTCGCCTTCGTCGTTCACGACAAAAGCAGAAACACCGACAGCGAATGCGTCCGCGTCAGTCATAATTTCTTGACCGCTTTCAAGGACGGCTGTTGCCATCAAAGCGACCTCTTGTGTTTCCTCCTTCTCTTCAACAGCGAGTTCGACGCTGTACTTTTCGAAGATATCGGAGATGCGTTCTTTCAGAGTCATCTTCTGGGGTTTTTATATATAACGATTTGAGAACCTTAATCCTTACTCGTTAATTGGTTTTTTACAAATTCAAGTCCGAGTTCAATCTCAATTGCCGAAAGAAGCTCTAATTCTTTGAGCTTGGATTCCGACCAACGAAGAGCCGCCTTTCCGCCCCAAGCCATGTACATGAGATACCCGCATCCGTCAGAGAATGAGGTTGAAGATTCAAGGTCGGCTTCATGACGGCTCAAGTAAGACCGCATTCGCTTGATGGTTTCGACGCTTATATTCTCTCCTTTGGCGAGTTGGTTCGCTCGTTGCTTTCCGACTCCCGTACCACACGACCCCCACCCGTTCTTTTCAGCCCATTCAACCGCCTTCTTAGCGTTGTTCTTGACTCCATCGGGGTAATCGTTATATGACTCCATATCGACGCGCTGTCCCTCTTTAAATCGCTTGTCCTTTTTGACGGTTGCCTTTGCGAGTTCATACTTGTTCGTGAAGAATCCCTCGATTGAGAACCCTTTCACACTTCCCTCCTTCACGTACTTCTCCCAAATCGCATCGTTGTCGACCTTCATTGAGACCATCCACGTACCGACCGGGACATCGAGTCCATATATCCGGCTTTTATCTTGCTCTCCTTCGACGATCCAACTCTCGACAACGTGTAACCCATTCAAGGTGTGCTCGTGTTCGAGGGTCGCATTCGCTTGGTTGCCGTTTTTGAAATAGAGTTCCATCGCTCGTCGGACGGTCTTCTTTGAAAAATACACGTAATATTCTTCGTCCTCGCTTTTGCGATAGATGGGTTTATCGGGAATGAGTGCCGCACCCATGACAAGACGCTTCTCGTTGTCTTGGGTTTTGAATTGGATTTGCTGGTTCTTGAGAGCTACGAAATCCGATTCGATAGCGGGTTGTTCGACGAGTGAGATAGCGTCGATTCCGTACATCTCCGCTTCTTCGTCAATTATGAGTTCAATAATGTTCATCCTACTAATGATGCTTGATCGTTTATTCGTTGGTTTGCCTGTTGGCTGTTCGAGACTTCCGATGCAATGACATAACTCCTGAAGCCCGTTTGACCTGCTCCGGCTCCCAAGAACCCGAGGTCGAGTTGTGGGGTTGATGGAATGCTTGCTGTCCCTCCCGCTCCTCTGTTTCCTGGAGGAGGTGGCGTTGAACCGCTTCCGAATTTAGTCTTCTTAATCGTTGCAATTTGTGCAACACCCGTTGCGGCTGCAATGGCTGCTTCTACGAATTGCGCTCCGGTCGCTAATTTAATGGGGTTACCACCTGCGGTCAAAGCACCTGTGACAGCCATACCCGTTTGAATTATGGCTTGAGCGACTTGAAACTTTTTATTACGTTCGAACGCTTTCTTCTGATCCGATTCGCTTTCTCCGGCAAAGGCTTCATTCAATTGGGATAAAGCCCCCAACGCAGCGGAAGCCATTTCCACTCCCTTAATTCCCACGAGTTCGGCACCGTTCAAAAAGTCTTCGAATGTCTCTCGTCGTTGTCTTCGAATTGCTTCTTCCGTAGTCTCCGACCCGAGCACTTGATTCGCGAAACTTGTTGTCCTCGTTTGGAGCGTTGCTTCGGCTGTCTCTTGGGTGACCTGAAGCGTTCCTTCCTCCGCTTTCTTCCGGTCTTCCATCGCCTTGACCGTGGCATTTGCAAGGTCGATTTCGGCTTGCATTGCCTCGTGTGCTTTGGTGATGCCCTCCACCTTTAGCGAGTTGAGTTCCGTTTGTAGTCGTTTCTGCGTTCGAAGTGATGCCGTTTGTAAGTCGATGACTGCCGCTTCTGCTTCTGCAACCGCTTGCAAATCTTCCTCAAGGCTTTCGCCCAAATCTTTCTGTTCTCGGGCTATCCTCGCCCGTTCTTCTGCCAATTCGATTTGACGTGCGACTGTCTCTTGCTCGAGGTCAACCGCCCTTTGAAGTGCTTCGATACGTTCCTCAACTGCGAGAGTGTCATCCTCCGCAAGAAGTCGGGCTTCTGCGATTTGTTTATTCGTCTCCGCGCGTTGTTTGATGAAGTCTCTCTCTTCATCCTTGAGCGCGTTCATCGCTTTTTGCAAATCTCCAGCGGCTTTCGTCTCTCGAATAATCTCGTCAGTGATTCCTGTGAACGCGCCTTTTACATCATCCAACGCCCCTTTGAAGTCACCCGTGAAGAACTTGACTAATGCCCCACCGACTTTCGAAATACGGTCTCTAATAACGTCAAACGCGGCTCCGAGTGCTTGGGTTGCCACCTTGAGTTGTTCCGCTCCTCTCTTCGTGCTTGTAAAGAATGAAACAAGCGACCCGATAGCGACAAGAAGAAGACCGATTCCGGTCGCTGCAAGAGCAACCTTGAACGACTTGAGACCCGTTACTCCGTTCTTGATTCCGCCCGTTAAATTCCGGAACCCTGTAACGGCTCCTCCGGTCATCTTGTCAAGTTGTCCCGTTAACCCACTAACCGCCCCCGAAGTACCGTCGACGCTTTCACCAACTTTATCAATTGACTTCGTGACATCGCTTGTGTCTGCGGTGACTTTTAGAACGATATTTTCAGTAGCCATGTGATGAGTTTATAAAGAAGAAAAGCAAGTCCCGAGACGTAACCAATAGCGAGGAACCAATCCAACGCCTTGAACCAAAACGGAACTTTTACCTTCTCGTTTTTGTTCTGAAGTAATTGGATCGCTTCTCCTATATAACGATGATTATCAAGATTCCTCATTGTTCGAAGGGTTGAAAGCAGTTGGATGAATCGTTGTCATAAAAATACCCGTATCGCTCGCAACATTGCCGCGAAACTTGAGTCACCGTGTTTCCGCTCGTGTTCTCGAATTGAATCTTCCCGTTTGCTTTGTCAATTCCTGTCGGGATGAATGCGCAATCGCGGATATCTCCCAAGACCTTGAGCATCTCCACTTTCACGAGGTCATCGCTTGTCGCGTCATACGAGACCGATAGAATCCTCCAATACGTGTCTTTGATATAAATCTTGTCCGAGAACTCGAACGTCGCTAATTCGGAGCGCGTGAGACGGAAGAACGCGGTGAGCTTTCGAGCATCCGAAGAATACAACTCATTCACAAATGGTCGCCAATAACGATAATACAGAGCGTTCAAAGGGAAGGCTTCAATCGTATGAAAGGGAGGTTCTCCACCGAAGGAAAGGTCTT
>Ga0208660_1001267_pt1 | contig 10129 bp, 9 predicted proteins | sample DEB08_DNA_13_FD_184527 | JGI IMG/M metagenome (GOLD analysis project Ga0208660, IMG submission 184527) | Aqueous microbial communities from the Delaware River and Bay under freshwater to marine salinity gradient to study organic matter... | ecosystem: Environmental > Aquatic > Marine > Coastal ... | reverse complement strand
AAGCTATCGTACTTTGTCACGGCTTCCCAGAGCATGCGTTCACTTGGCGTCATCAGATACCAGCTCTTGCCGCAGCGGGCTACCATGTCATTGTCCCAAATCAGCGGGGGTATGGCAACTCATCCCGTCCGACTGAAGTAACTGATTACGACATTAAACACTTATCGAGTGACCTCGTCGCACTTCTCGATTACTACGGATACGAAGATGCTACCTTTGTCGGTCATGATTGGGGTGCAAATGTAGTTTGGGGACTTGCACTATTACATCCAGAACGGGTAAATAAGGTAATAAACTTGGCTTTGCCTTATCAGGAGCGTGGAGAAAGACCTTGGATTGAATTCATGGAAGAAATATTTGGCGAAGACTTCTATTTTGTTCACTTCAATCGACAGCCAGGAGTCGCAGACGCTATATTGAATGAAAATACGGCCCAATTCCTTCGTAATATGTTCCGCAAAAACGTACCTCCTACACCTCCTGAACCAGGAATGTTGATGATTAATCTTGCAAGAGCAGAAAAACCGCTCGGCGAGCCGATAATGAGCGACAGCGAACTGGCTGTTTTTGTTTCCGCCTTCGAACCAACAGGGTTTACGGGAAGTATAAATTGGTACAGAAATCTTGACCGCAACTGGCACTTATTGGCGGATGTGAACCCAATCATCCAACAACCCACACTCATGATTTATGGGGAAAGGGATATGATTCCGAAGTTTGAGAAATTACCTGTATTTGTGCCTAATGTGGAAGTGGTCAGTTTGGATTGTGGTCATTGGATTCAGCAAGAAAAGCCAGAGGAAACAAATCAGGCGATTTTAAAATGGTTAGAACAACAGAATGCGTAAAAAGGAAGGGCAAAATCTTTATCTGATTATAACATACGTGACTATGACAATTGAAGCAATAATATTCGAACTCAACAAACTGGCAAATCCAGACAAGGTGGCATTTAAGGAACAAAAGTTTGGGGTTATCTCGAACAACGCATTGGGCATATACCATAGCAATTTAAAGGAAATAGCAAGAAAAATTCCAAAAGATGATGAATTAGCTATCAAGCTTTTTGATACGAATATTTACGAAGCTCGATTGCTATGCAGTAAGATATTCAATCCTAAAAACCTGACAGAAGCATTAATGGAAAAATGGGTAAGCACTTTTGAAAATTGGGAAATTTGCGACTCCTTCTGTATGGGATTATTTGCCAAAAGCAAATTGGCAATACCCAAATCCATTGAGTGGACAAACAGAACAAAAGAATTTGAGAAAAGAGCTGGATTTACCATCATCGCAGCTTACTGTATGGCAGATAAAAAATCGACAAATGAAGTTTTTAAGCAGTTTTTCCCAATAATCATCAGAGCAGCAACTGATGAAAGAAGGTATGTGAAAAAGGCGGTAAATTGGGCGTTAAGGAATTTAGGAAAACGAAATAAGGATTTGAATAAGCGAGCTATTGATTGTGCCAATCAAATTTTAATAATGGACAGCAAATCAGCGAAATGGATTGCAAAGGACGCTTTAAAAGAATTAGAAAAAGATACTGTTCGAATGTCGGATTATCCGAGGGAAATATATCGCCCCCCTCTTAAATAAACCTTACTTCAATCTTCTGAAGATATTCATAAAACGTTTGATTTGAATTAAGCACATGAAATTAAAAAATAAGAAATGAAGAGAATAAAAGAAATTGTAAATAAGAATTTGACTGGCAAAAAGGTACTGTTACTTTTTGTCCTTACAAACTTTATTTACGCTATAACGCTAGGTTCGCTCAAATTTTTGATTAATACATAAATTACACGAAATAATATTCTGTATTAAAAGTATTTTTATCTTTAAAACAGTATTTTGTTCGTATTTATTTTTATTAAATAAATATAATTAAAATATTATTTTTAACCCTAAAATAATAACCTGAAAAGAGTTTATTTAAAATAAATAAAATTCTGCATTTTAAACATAAATCAAAATATTATTTTGATAATATTTTATTTTATTAACTAATTTTGGGCGAACCTAGCGCTATAATGCTGATCATAACCATTCCAAAAACAATGAGCTTTTCAAATGGAATGAAATTATTGGATATGATGCCTACCGGATATAATTTTGACTACATAAACACCCTCTTTGATACGCTTGGAGCAAAAGGACGTGCAATTTATCTATACAATCAGGTTCCAGTTGATATGATATATCCTTTTCTTTTTGGAATAAGTTATTGCTTATTGATTGCCTATTTTCTCAAAAAACTAAATCAACTAAATTCCCCTTTTTTCTATTTGTGCTTGTTGCCTTTGATTGCTGGATTCGCTGATTATTTGGAAAATTTTGGAATAATTACCATGCTAAACAGCTACCCAGACTTATCTCTATTTTCAGCATCTGCTACCAATATTTTTTCAATTCTTAAGAGCTTGACAACAACCATTTATTTTGTGGCATTGATTATTACCTTGATAGTGCTCGGAATAAAAACGATAAAAGGGGCACTTAAGGCCATACGAGAACAACAATAATGGGTTGTTTGCACATAGCGTAAAAAAAGACAAGTTTATAACGTGTTTACTAAATAGTAGGTAGAATTTTAGAAGCAAGGTTTAACTCGTGTAAAGAGGGGGTAAACTGTTTGGCGAACCGCCGTATACGTGATCCGTACGTACGGTGGTGTGAGAGGGCTGGGGTGGCTAATTTTGGTCACCTTTCCCTACTCGATTGTAGTCAGTATTCTATTTTTTTACCACCTATTGAATCAATTTTATCAAACTTAAATTTCATGGCCTTACTTCTTTCGATTGCTTCTTCAAAGGTCCAGAATTGGTCAAGTCCCTGTGTTATTTCATATCGTTCCCTTTTGCTGGACATGCTTTTTGTTGTTTTGTACTTATAGTCTGACAACCCAAGAATTGTGAATCCTGACTTGTCAGACTATAGCTTAAAAATTCATCCCTAAGTAGATGTTTTAAGGCATCCATTTTTAAAACCAATTAAATCCTAGCCCAATAGAGAGCACTACAACGTCTCGATCTTTACCATTATCTAAATTAGTCCATCCCATCTGCAGTTGGGTTTGAAGGTCTAGCGCAAAGTTTTTCTTTTGCACTAATTCAAACCCTGTACTAAAGGCAACTGCTCCACCAAAATTCCAATCTTCATCTTTAATGTTGTCTTCATAGATTGCTGGAAAATCCATAGCTAGACCTGCACCAGCATTTACCCACCATCGGTCTTTTATCCAATATTGAACAGATGGCATAAATGCATCAAAACTTCGGTCTTTGCCTTCGTATTCGTAGCCCATTCCAGCATACATTCCTAGAATAGCTAGGCGATCATTGACCATCCAACCCAATTTCAAATTAGGAAAACTGCCGCCGCCTTGACCTTCGTCGAAAGGTACTTCTTGACCGCTATCAGATATACTGATGACACCACCACCTATACCAAAACCAATGACAAATCCTTTTCTTTCAATTTGGTTGGTCTCATTTTGACTATAAGAGAGAAGCGTGCAAAACGTAAATACAAAAATTAATAAGTTTTTCATTTTTAATAATTTTAATAATTAAGTACCAAGTCAGAATTAGTTTAAGAATTCAGGGAGGTTATTTTTTTGTCAGTTTTCCTTTTAAAAACCGCATATAGCCTTTGCTACATAAGGTTTTTCAAAGTAGAAATGGCAGAAAAAGAAACCGCTGAAAATTAAAGATAATTTTGTCTTGGTACTTATATGAAAAGTAATTGATTTGACTTGTCAGACTATAGATTAAATTTCCACCCGATGTAAAGGTTTGGCTCAAAAAGAAAGTAGTTTCTCCATTTATCGTCCAACTGCTTAAATCCATCAGGAGCATTGTTATCAAACATCCATTGGTTACAATGAACCTGAGGTTCTATGAAAAATCGTTTTTTCTTTCCAAATGCGAAATGGTAGCCCAAATGAACCGAGTTATAAACTTTAAAACCATTTCCAAGTTTATGACCATCTAGATCCGTATAGGTTTGAAATTGCGGTACAACTTCAACAGTTGCAAATAGTCCTTTCCATAGCATACGTTGGTACGTTATGCCTATTCCTGTTTCTCGCAAATATCCTGGATAGAATTCACTTTCTGTTTCTAACTTATCCAAAATACCATCCCACCATGTGATTCCCATAGGTTGAAACAATCGCCAGGTGACAAACTTCACACCTACGATGTTCTTATTATCCAGATTGCGTTTTACATGAAGCTCTATCATTTGGTTACTTGTTCGATCGTTCCAGCCCCCTCCGATAATATCTGCTATAGTAAAAAAAGGTAAACTTACCCTGTACTTATGGGCTACTTCAGTTTCTTTATCCTCTGGTGAGTTAATTTGAGCAAAAGCACTAAGTGTGCAAAAAAATAAAAGAATTGCAAATAGACTTTTCATGATAATAATATTTTTTTTTGAAAATTCCGATTTCTACAAAGCACCTCCCGTTATCGTTAGTTCACCTAGTAAAGGGGAAAGGAATCATCATCAGATGATGATTTACTCTGCTTTATCGATTTAATAATACAAAGATGGAGTGGAAAGGAAGGTGAATCGTCCTGAAATGAAATTTCGGACTTTATAGTGAGATTTGGGACTTTTTAAACAGGCTTAAATTTGATTAGACCTCAACCAAGCTTTCGGTGTCATCCCTTCGTTTTTTTTAAAGAAGACATTGAATACCGATTTAGAATTAAAGCCGCTTTCATAAGCTAGCCCTAAAAGGGTAAAGTGGCTATTGGCAGGATTTAGGGCATTCTCTTTGAAGTTCTCCAAACGTAAACTATTGATGTATTTATTGAAGTTTTGGCCAATTCGTTCATTCAGCAACCAGGAAAGCTTGTTACTGCTAATATTCACGTGCTCAGCTAGCTCGCGTAAAGATAAAGATGGGTTTTGAAACCACTTTTCTTCCTTCATTCCTTTTCCAAAAATTGCTAAAACCAGGTCGATTTCAGCAACTGACATTAAGGCTTTGGGAAGGGCAATTCGTATTTGTTTTTCGGGATCAGGTGGTAATAGTTCTATACGGAAAGCGGCTTGCAGTAAATCCTGGAACCTCTGATACCGGTGCAAAGGTTTAAGCAGCGGCATATTCATAAAGTTTATGATTTGACCGGTACGCATCCTGATGTTTTCTTCCAAAAAGTCCAATGCCATTTCGTGTTTGTCCAAATGGACCAACAAAAAAAGTTGCCAGGGAAAAAGCGCTGCCCCAGAATCTTCTTTTATCATTAAGCTAACCCTGCTGATATCAATATCAATCTTATCTTCTGGATTGACCAAATTGTACAATACTCTGCATTCTTCTGGTCTCTCGGCCAAAGGGGTTTGACCTAAGAAGTCATTTAGTTTTTCGTAATCTTTCGAAAGAATTAAGCAAAGTTGTTTTAATGCGATGGAATGTGTAAAGCCTGGATTGATGCTCAAGGAGGTCTCTATACATTCTAGAGCTTTCGTGTAGTCCTCGTTTAAATAATGAATTTTTGCTTTGGTAAAATAATGATTCGGAGACAAAGGGTTTGTTTTTAAAATATTATCAGCATGCCAGCGCGCTTTTTCGAAATAACCTACTGCTGTATACAATTCGCATAAACCTTCTTCTGCTTCCGTATAGGATGGATTAAGTTCTATTGCTTTTTGAAAAAATTTATGCCCATTGATGAAATCCCATTGACCCCAAAAGGACAATGTCGCTTTACTAAAATACCCTAGATAGGATTGTTTGTCCAGATTAAAACCTTTGCTGAGATGCTCTTCTGACAACTGTAATAAGCCTTTATTATTTCCCCAGGATCCGGACATGGCATAACTATACGCCAAACCAAAGTAAGGCAAAGCAAATGAGGGGTCTATCGTTACACATTGTTCATAGAGTTCTACTGCATTTGCGATTCCTTGTCCATCCCACATTAAATGCTGATAGCGACCTTTAAGATAAAGGTTGTAGGCCTCCACTTTTTGTGTAGGCTCTTTAATTAGATGTTCCTGAATATTGAGGTGACCAAAATTTTCCCGGATCTGGTCAGCAATGTGTAAACTTATTTCATCTTGTAGTGCAAATATGTCTTCCAAATCCCGATCGAAATTCTTTGACCAGAAGTGAGTGCCGTCATTAGTACTGACTAACTGCACTGTAATGCGAACCCTGTTTTTGGCTTTCCGGACGCTCCCCTCCAAAACAGTACTTACCCCTAACTGATCACCAATGGTTCGCACATCTATATTTTTATTCTTAAATGCAAAAGAGGATGTGCGGGCAATGACTTTCAAGCCCTTCACGGTGGTTAGGGCGTTGATTATTTCTTCAGTAATGCCATCGCTGAAGTATTCGTTCTCAGGGTCGGCACTCATATTAACAAAAGGGAGAACCGCAATGGATTTGTTGGATGATGATATGGGTAGATGGTTGCTCATTTTTTACATTACTTTATCAGGGCTTCTACGAACTGACATTGAATTTTCAATGATTTTTCTTTTAATTGGCTACAACGGTTTGCATCTATTTTCGCCCGACCGCATAGGTTGGGTGAAAATAGATGCGTTGTTCATCGCTATTATTATTTCTTTTTTGATTTTAAGTCTAATCTCATCTGTTTCATCTCTTTTTCTAGTTCTTCTATGCTTTTTATTTTTTCAACAATTCGTCTTTTTTCTTTATACGATTCATACTCTTTTGCTGCTAATTCATCAGCTAATCTTTTAGTTATTCTACCTGAATGTTGCAGTATTTCTCGTTCATTAATCGTCAAAATATCATTTAGTTTTTTTATCCAATCTTTCATATACATTGGTCTTTGTGCTTGCGCTTGTGCCGCTGCAAAAGCTAGATACTGTTCGACCAAAAGATTTAATTGCTTTAATTCATCTTCCTTTAGATAGTTTTTTGCGATTGTAATATCTGATTTTCTTATCTTTTCGCCCTTCCAAGTTGTTAATCCCATATTGGTCTTCTTAGCACTTACTCTATTCTTTATCAATTCGGCGGCAGTATGTTGATGTACTGCCCAATGTAATTTATTTTGAACTGTTGCATAAAATTCTTTAGTTATCTCTCCTTGTCCATCATAATCAATACTTGTTGTATAAATATCTTTTACTTTGTGATAAAAAATTCTTTCCGAGCTCCTTATATCTCGGATTCGCTCCATCAGTTCATCAAAATAATTCATTTGATTTCCTGATTTTAAACGCTCATCATCCATCACAAACCCCTTTATCAGATATTCTTTTAACTGTTGGGTTGCCCAAATCCTAAATTGTGTTCCTCTATGAGAATTAACTCTATAACCTACTGAAATAATGACATCTAAGTTATAGTAAAGTATATCTCTTTTTACTTTCCTTTTGCCCTCTTGTCTAACTTGTGCAATTTTTGCACAAGTTGTTTCTTCTACTAATTCTTTCGTTTTGTAAATATTTTTGATGTGCCTTAGTATGGAAGTCCTATCCGTTTGGAATAATTCCTCCATCTGATACTGATTTAACCAAACTGTTTCATTTTCTAAAATTACTTCAATTTTGGTTTGACCTTTTTCTGTTTGATATAGTATGATTTCGCCTTTCATTTTTTGTAGTGTTGCTTTTGTTTTGAACTTGTGTAAATCTACACAAGTTCATTTGGTTTTGCAACTCTCTTGCTGCTCTTTTTTCTTTTTCTTTAATTGCGAGGAACTTCGGTATATCAGCAATTATCGGTATGAAATAAAAATCATACGATAAAAATAAATTTGACATTAAAAAGTAAAAATTGGTACATTTCGTCCAAAAAGTTGGACGATAGATAAAATGATAAAATTAGTAAGAGATGGACTTGGTAAAGTACGAAAGATTGAAGTATAGAAATTATTGTACTTTTAGCTTTTACTAAAATTCCCCAATCAAACATAAAAGCTTTTACTTAAAAGAACATCCTTTAGAGTTTTTATTTTATGAATAACCAAAAAAAACGACGACTCGCCGCTATCATGTTTACCGACATCGTAGGCTATACTGCTTTGATGCAACAAAATGAGGATGCAGCAGCAGCTATCAGAGCACAGCACCGACAAGAATTTTAACAATATCACGAAAAGTTTAATGGAGAAATACTGCAATATTTCGGAGATGGTACGCTGAGTATTTTTCAAAGTGGCGTAGAAGCGGTGGAATGTGCCATTGCGATTCAAAAAGCTTTGAATAAGGGAGAACCCGTTCCCTTACGAATCGGCTTACATATAGGCGATATTGTTTTTGATGGGACAGAAATTTATGGAGATAGTGTAAATATAGCTTCCCGAATTGAAAGCATGGGCATTGCTGGTGGGGTGCTACTTTCTGGAAAATTAAATGGAGAACTCCTAAATCAGCAACAAATTTCAACACGCTCACTAGGTCATTTTGAATTAAAAAACATTGACCAACCCGTTGAAGTTTTTTCTGTAAGCAATGATGGAATAAAAATTCCTGCACATTCAGAACTCAAGGGAAAACAAAAAGCACTAAGCAAAACCATTGCCGTACTTCCTTTTGTGAATAGGAGTGCCGATGAGAATAACGAATACTTTAGTGATGGAATGACAGAAGAAATCATAAATGCGTTGGCAAAAATTGATGGAATCAAAGTTACCTCTCGAACCTCTTCTTTCTACTTCAAGGGAAAAAGTATCCCCATTACAGAAATTGGTAAGCAACTGAACGTTTCCACCATTTTGGAAGGAAGCGTCCGATTATCTGGAAAGACGATAAGGATTACGGCCCAGCTGATTCAGGTGGAAGAAGATTTTCATTTTTGGTCAGAAGTATGGGATAGGAAATTGGACGACATCTTTAAAATTCAAGATGAAGTGGCAATGGCGGTCGCTGAAAAGACGCGCGAACATATTGGTCATTTTGAAATTAATGAAGCTTCGAATAGAAAAAATACCAATATTAGTGCTTATGAGCTGTATTTGAAAAGCAAATCCAATTTTTATAAATTTCAAAAGAATGATATGCTACTGGCCATTAATCAAATACAGGAAGCAATAAAAAGGGATGCTGCATGTCCCTTTTATCATGCATCCGAAGCTATCTATTTTGGATATTTGGGACTGATTAACGCCATTCCTTCTCCCGAGGCTTTTGCGATCTCAAAAGCCGCGGCAGAAAAAGCGATTCACCTTGACGCAACTGACCCTGAGGCCAATTATTCCATTGGAATGGTCAGTTATTTTTTCGAGAAAGATTTAGATAAAGCTCAGTCCTTTCTCGACTTAGCCTTAAAATATCGGCCAAATTACACGAATGCGCTCTTGGGAGGATCTGTCATGGATGTTTTAACAGATAAAGGGGAAAGGGCTATTATGCGTGTAAAAAAAGCAATAGAAATAGACCCTTTTTCGCACACTAACATCTATTATCATGCCGCTAATTTACTTCGGTTGGGGAGATATGAGGCCGCATTAATTGAGGTAAACACCATGTTGACATTCATCCCTCATCATACTAATTCTTACTATTTAAAGGGCATCCTATTAACCCGACTTACAAAATACGAGGAAGCACTTGAACATTTTAAAAACGTTCCTGTAACAACAGAAAAAAAGGAAATTTACTTCGCAGGAATCGGCATTGTCTATGCGACCAAAGGAGATTTTCCAAAGGCAAAAGAATATTTGTTAAAAGCCAAACTAGCGGCTCAAAATTTACATATAGCAGCTGAGGAAAATGCGGTGGTCATCATTAATATTTACTTAGGGAATTTTGACCTTGCATTTGAAGAAATCGAGAACGACCTTAAAGCAAATAAGTACTATTTAAATTTCTATAAAGAAAATCCAGCTTTCAAACTGCTATTGGATGACCCTAGATATAAAATCTTCGATACCGTCTTCAAAACCAAAGGCACAACTAACCAATCGGATCAACCCATTAAAACTAAAGGGTTGTCGGGTTTGAGTGAGGAAAGGAGGAAAAAAAAGAAGGCATTGATAGCCGAAAGCAAGGTGGAGGCTTATCGCAATCAATTACTTCAATACATGACGGAGGAAGTACCTCACTTAAATGCAGCGTTATCGCTGCGTTCCTTAGCAAGTTTAATAGACATGCATCCCAATCAACTTTCCTGGTTGCTCAATGAGAGTCT
>Ga0208660_1001245_pt1 | contig 10249 bp, 10 predicted proteins | sample DEB08_DNA_13_FD_184527 | JGI IMG/M metagenome (GOLD analysis project Ga0208660, IMG submission 184527) | Aqueous microbial communities from the Delaware River and Bay under freshwater to marine salinity gradient to study organic matter... | ecosystem: Environmental > Aquatic > Marine > Coastal ... | reverse complement strand
GTACCCGGCATGCCGTCGGCGTCGGGGATCAGTTTGGGGACCATAAACAGGCTGATGCCTTTGGTTCCTGCCACGCCGTCCGGCAAACGGGCAAGCACAAGGTGGCAAACATTTGCAGTGAAGTCATTGTCGGCCCAGCTGATGTAAATCTTTTGGCCAGTGATCGCATATGTGCCGTCGCCGTTGGGTTCGGCCTTGGTGCGCAACGCCCCCACGTCTGACCCAGCTTGCGGTTCTGTCAGGTTCATCGTGCCGTTCCATTCGCCTGATATCAGCTTTGGAATATAGAGCTTTTTGAGTTCATCGGACGCGTGATGCTCTAGTGCTTCTATCTGACCTTGGGTCATCAGCGGGCTAAGCTGGAGCGACAGGCACGCACTGGCTATCATTTCATTGACCGCATTCGTCAAAGTCATGGGTAATCCCAAACCTCCGACATCGGGCGATGCAGACATGCCAATCCAGCCGCCTTCGGCAATAGCGTTATAGCCGTCGTCAAATCCGGGTGACGTGCGCACAATGCCATTCTCCAACCGCGCTGGATGCGTGTCGCCAGTACGATTAAGCGGTGCCAATACTTCTTCGCTCATTTTCGCCGCTTCGGTCAGAATTGCTTGTGTCATATCTGGCGTTGCATCCGCAAAACGCTCTGTCGCGGTCACTTGGCTGAACGCTACGATGTGGTCCAATAGGAAGCGGAAATCGCTGACTGGCGCGCGATAAGGCATTGTTATGTATCTCCGAGTTGCCCGATGCTTGGCAAAAGCAGGGGGGCGGGGTAGGTTCTTAAATGAGGGCGAGAGTATCGTAGCTGGCCCCCCCATCAACCAGAACGCCACGTCATGTCAGAAGAACAAATGTTAAGGCTTAAGCCGGATGCCGATGGAATCGCGGCTGCTGCTGCAATTTTACATGCTGGCGGTTTGGTATCTTTCCCGACCGAGACTGTTTATGGGCTGGGCGCAGATGCGCGGAGCGATACCGCAGTGGCGGGGATTTATGCCGCCAAAGGTCGCCCAAGTTTCAACCCGCTCATCGTGCATGTTGCCTCACTTGAAGCGGCAGAAGATTACTGTGAATTTGGCTTGGTCGCTCGCAAGTTAGCACACGCCTTCTGGCCCGGTGCATTGACCTTGGTTCTGCCTTTGAAGGCCAAGAGTGGGGTGTCAAAACTTGTGACAGCCGGTCTTGAGACAGTCGCGGTCCGCGTGCCTGATCATCCGCTCGCGCGCGACCTGTTGGCCGCGTTTGGCGGGCCAGTAGCGGCCCCTTCTGCCAATCCGTCAGGACGGATCAGTCCGACCACTGCGGCGCATGTGATTGCTGGTCTTGAAGGCGTGATTGATGCGGTCGTTGATGGTGGAAGCTGCAAGGTTGGCGTGGAATCGACGATCGTGAGTTGCGTTGGCGCTCCAGCCTTGTTGCGGGAAGGCGGTATTCCCGCCGAGGCGTTAGAGGCATGTTTAGGCCACCCCCTTTTGCGAGGTGCCGATCCAGAATTACCCACAGCCCCGGGTCAATTGGCATCTCATTACGCGCCGCAAGGGAAGGTGCGTTTGAACGCACCTTGCGCTAATCCGGGCGAAATTTTGCTTGGGTTTGGTCCCGTGGATGCATCTCTGAACCTGTCATCTTCGGGTGACCTGACCGAAGCCGCGGCGAACCTGTTCGCATGCTTGCACCAGCTTGATGCAATGGGCGCGAACGCTATCGCTGTGTCACCCGTCCCTGATCATGGAATGGGCCGCGCGATTAATGATCGCTTGCGCCGTGCTGCGGCACCACGCGGATAAAGGACGGCTTTCTAGTCAGCGTTTTGCTTTTCGATATAGCCACGCAGTTCTTCGGCTTCGCGGCGCGCTTCGCGCAATCCGTCCATGGCAGCACGCAATTCCGCCTCTGTTTGGCTTAATTGATTGGTGATTTCCGCCTCGCGCTGTTGCAGATAGGTGATCGCCTGATCGCGCGTTTCTTCGGCTTCGTGCAGTGATTGGGCCATTTTGTCCAATTCACCGATTTCGGCCTTGGTCACGCGGGTAAAGCGGTTCACCAACCAGCTTGCAAACCACCCCAAAGAAAAGGCGACGAACAAGATTACAGCCGTGGCGATGATGAATTCGGTTCTGTTCATGGGCCTAGCCTATTCGCTTTCTGCTGGGGGCGCATCGTCTGTGCCTGCATCTGTTGGTTCTGAAGGCGCCGGTTCCGCGATTTCGTCAAGGGTCGAGGTCTCTTCGATAACCGGTTCAGGCAAAATTAGACTAAACTCGATCCGGCGGTTTGCCTCGCGCCCGTCTTCGGTCGCGTTGTCAGCGATCGGGGTTTCTTCACCAAACCCGATTGATTGGAAGGTCGAGACAGGAACGCGGCGCGCCCCGAGCGCTGACAGAACTGCATCAGCACGCTCTTGAGAGAGTTGTTGGTTCATGACTTCGCGGCCTTGGCTGTCGGTAAATCCGGACACGCGGATCGGTAGATCGCCGCATATTTTCAAAATCTCGGCGATATCATCAAGGACAGGTTGGGTTGCTGCGGTCAAATCAGCCGACCCAGGGTCAAACGTGATCTTGCGCCCTTCGGTCGCGGCGATGATCTGTGCAATACATTCTAGTGGTGTCGGAATGCCCGCGATCGGGTCCAATGCTTCAACGTAGGTGACATCAATTTCAAAATCGGCAGCTTGCCCAAGCTTGTCGATCAACAGGCGTGCGATAGCCGCACTCGCATCCAGATTGCCTGTGTTCCCCCTCACCAAAAGCGTATTGGGTTCCACATTCACGGCACCATTCGACAGCTCTGACAAGGCCTCTAGGCCTGCAAGCACGCGAACAGACCAGCCGTTCGGGAGGCCATCTGCCACGCGCGTACCCATTGTGACATTGCGTTGGCCGAACTTGGCATTGGCAAAGTTCTCGACGACGGAGTTGGTGATTTGGTCCGGAACGCGACCGCGCAACTGGACTTGGCCTTCGGGGCTGCGCGTTGCGGTGAACTGCGGCAGCGCCAGCGTCGTCTCATCTGGTAGTGTCGGCAACTCGGCCGAGATCGCAAATGCATCGGGCAGTGTGTTTTCCAAGCGCCCCACGATGTCATCAAAGCGCGACTGCGAGGTGCCAATAGGGGCGATCAGCGTCACATCAGTATCCGAAATGGTGACGGTGCCGCCTTCGAGGTCACCCACAGCAGTAATGGCGAGCGCAACAGCTTCGCCCCAAGTTTGTGATGGCGCACCCAACGCCAAAACGCATGTGGCACGTTCCTGAAACCCTGCCTTTGACGCTGCGACCAGGATTTGGGTCAGCGCTGCATCGGTGTCGGCGGTACAGGCGTCAAAGCGCGGCCCTTCTTCGTCCAGAATGAAACGGGTGGTAAAGGGCGAGATGACGGGTCGTGGCGCGCTGATGTCTACCGCCAAACGCACCCCGTTCGGGGTATTGCGCGCCAGTTCGATTTCCAACTGGCGCTTTTCTTCGGGGCTGTCGCTGATAGCGTTCACGATGACCCGGTCCGCGTTTACCGAGATTTTGGATTTGTTCAGCAATCCCAAGGCTCGCAATGAATAATTGACCGCCGCACGCCAATTTTCAGGTTCCGGATAATCGCCTGATTCCAACAGGTCCGTAACCGGCAAGCCGTCTGCGATGTTTTGAATGCGGTTTGTGAGGACTTCACGATCAGTTGATGCAGGGATCAAACCGATCAGTGACACGCCTGCATTGTTGCGCAAGATTTCTATCGCAAATTCAGGCGCTACGATCTTCGCCGAATCGCGCACTGACAGGTTATCAATCACGCGGCTTGCATCGACCTGTCCGCCCGCCGCAGAGATCGCGCGGAACCGCACCGCTTCGGTCGGGGCTTCGCCTTCGAGGATCACTTGTAACCCGTCGCCAAGCACTGATGCCCATTCATGCCCTTGATCTAAAAGCGTTTCTTGCACTGCAAGCACCGAGCGTTGTTCGACCTGTGATACGGTCGCCTGTGCTGCGACCAAGGCCACTGCCGCCGCAGCGGCAAAGACGACTAAACGCGTGAATATCATGGAGAGGCGCATAACGGTCCGGTACTTGTTTCGCCCACTGCATAGGGCCATGGGCGGGTGTGTTCAATCACACCAAAAGGGCTAAGGCGAAAAATGGCAGAGGAATAAGGCCTGCATCACGGTTTGATCGGAACAGGCGTAGCAATCCTTGGGGATCATCCGGGTTAAACCGACCGATTTGCCACGTTAAATGCCAGCCTAGCGCCCAAGGCCCGCCGATCGCGATCACAAGCGACAATATCGAGCGATCATGCGCTGCCAGAACCACAGCGAGGCCAAATAGAATAATCGTGATCGTCAAAAACAGCCGCAGCCACATACGGGTTTGATCCCCGAACAGGCGTGCTGTAGATTTGACACCGATTAGTGCGTCATCTTCGGCGTCTTGATGGGCATATATCGTGTCATAGAACAACGTCCACGCGATGCCCGCCATATACAGGACAATAGGCACAGGCCCGATGCTGTTGGTGTGCGCAGCCCACGCCAGCAAAGCGCCCCAGTTGAACGCGAGCCCCAAGAAAGCTTGCGGCCACCATGTGAAACGTTTCGCAAAAGGATAGATCGCAACGGGCAGTAAGGCGATGATGCCCAGCACAATTGCGGTTGGGTAGAAGCTGATCAGGATAAAAAAGGCCAGAAGTGCCTGAACAATCATCCACAGTGCTGCCCCTTTGACGGTCACTTGCCCTGATGGAATAGGCCGAGAGCGGGTTCGCGCGACCGATCCATCAATATCGCGGTCGCTGATGTCATTCCATGTGCACCCTGCGCCACGCATCAAGAATGCACCGATCGCGCAGCCTGCAATCGTCCAAAGGTCATGTTGGCTGTAGCTATCGGTCGCAAGTATCGCCAGTGACAGCCCCCAAAGGCAGGGCAAGTACAGCAACCATGTCCCGATCGGCCGATCAGCGCGGCTAAGTCGCAGATAGGGTCGCGTGACCGCAGGCGCAAAGCGGTCGACCCAATTGTCTTTCACAGCATCGGCAACGGTCCCGTTCGGCTCTGGCATCTGGACGTTCTGGGTCATATAATCCGGTCTATGGCTTCCAAGGTTCGACTTTATGTAGATCACCCCCTAGGGCAAGGGCAATCGGTTCCGCTGTCGCGCGAACAGGCGCATTATCTATTTGGGGTGATGCGTATGGATGAAGGCGTGGTCTTATCGCTGATCAATGGCGTCGATGGCGAATGGGATGCGACGGTTGAAAAGGCCGGCAAGAAGGGTGGGATTTTGCTGTGTCAGTCGCAGACGCGGCCCTTGCAAACACCCCCTGATTTATGGCTGCTGTTCGCCCCGATCCGCAAAGAACGCACGGCCTTTATTGTTGAAAAGGCTGTTGAAATGGGTGCTGCGCGTATCTGCCCGGTACAGACAGACTATACCCAAAGTGCGAACCGTATTCGCCAAGACAAGCTGCAAGCGCATGCGGTCGAAGCCGCCGAGCAATGCGGCGGGACGTTTGTGCCGCCAGTGGATGAATTGAAGAAGCTCGACAGATTGCTGGCGGATTGGCCTGCGGATCGCCAACTGATGTTTTGTGACGAAGTTTTGATCGGCGTTCCTGTTGGGTTGCCCGATATCAGTGGCCCTTGGGCAATTTTGATCGGACCCGAAGGCGGATTTTCCCCGACCGAACGTGACCGACTACATGCCTTACCTTTTGCACATGCAGTCAGTCTTGGGCCGCGTATACTGCGCGCTGACACGGCGGCGGTTGCGGCCTTGACTGTCTGGCAGCAGGCTTTGGGTGATTGGACAACAGATGACTGATTTTTTCCGCCCCGAAGTACGTGCTTTTTTCTGGCGCTGGCGCGAGGTGCTTTTGGCCGGTGTCGTCTTTGCGATGGGCCTATGGTGGGCACTTACAGGTGTCGGCATCAACGAATGGCTGGGTTATATTTTCTGCCTAATCGGCATTGGTTGGGGGATCGCTGGCGTGCAGCGTGCGCGCTTTGCTCAAGACGGGGGTGGCCCCGGAGTGGTCCAGATCCGCGAACGTCGCTTGGCATATTTCGGCCCGCTTGATGGCGGTGTGATTGATGTGGTGGACCTTGCCAAGCTTGAGATTGATCCCAGCAGTCATCCTGCGCCTAGCTGGCTTTTGACAGGTATCGACGGCCAACGCCTGTCTATTCCAATCAATGCTAAGGGGGCCGAAGACCTTTTTGACGTGTTTGCGTCGCTTCCTGATATCAAAACAAACACCGTGCTGGATGTGCTTTCGCGCACACCCGATGCGCGGGTGACCGTATGGAGCCGGGTTAAGCCGCTCTTGCATTGACAGCAGTGGTCGGGCAATGCACCGATAACAACTGACCATTTTCTCGAAAGGCTTGCGCCCATGTCTATCCCTCAATCCGGCGGCGGCACCATTGAACACCACGACCAACTGGCAGAGGTGTTGGCCAAAGGCTGCAAGCCCAAAGAAGACTGGCGTATCGGTACAGAGCACGAGAAATTCGGCTATTGCGCGGATACGCTCAAGCCGTTGCCGTATGAAGGCGCGCGATCGATCAAGGCCGTGCTTGAAGGGCTGGAAGGTCGCTTTGGCTGGGACCGTGTCGAGGAAGAAGGCAACATCATTGGCCTGACCAAAGATGGCGCGAACGTCAGCTTGGAACCGGGTGGTGCTTTGGAACTTTCGGGCGCCCCGCTAGAGACGATCCACCAAACCTGTGACGAAGTGAACAGTCATTTGGCCGAAGTGAAATCCGTTTCAGACGAAATTGGTGTGAAGTTTATCGGGCTTGGTGCTGCTCCTGAATGGACGCACGACGAAATGCCGCTGATGCCCAAGGGGCGTTACAAGCTGATGAACAACTACATGCAAAAGGTCGGCACCATGGGCACATCCATGATGCGCCGCACTTGTACCGTACAGGTCAATCTGGACTTCGGATCAGAGGCCGACATGGTCCAGAAAATGCGCGTCGCGATTGCGTTGCAGCCTGTTGCGGCTGCCCTTTTTGCAAATTCGCCGTTCTTTGAAGGCAAGGTAAACGGTCACAAATCATGGCGGTCGCGCATCTGGCGTGACCTTGATGATGCCCGTACCGGTATGATCCCGTTCATTTTCGAAGAGGGCTTTGGCTTTGAGGCTTGGGTGCAATGGGTCCTCGATGTGCCGATGTATTTTGTTTACCGCGATGGCAAGTACATTGACGCGCTGGGCATGTCGTTCCGCGATTTCCTGAAGGGCGAATTGCCCGCGTTGCCCGGTGAAAAGCCGTTGCTGTCGGATTGGGCCGACCACCTGACCACAGTATTTCCAGAGGCCCGCGTAAAGCAGTATATCGAAATGCGCGGCGCGGATGGTGGGCCGTGGCGCCGCCTTTGCGCGTTGCCTGCATTCTGGGTTGGCTTGATGTATGATCAAACCGCACTGGATGCGGCGTGGGATCTTTGCAAGCATTGGACTGCCGAACAGCGCGAGGCATTGCGGGTTGCAGCGTCAGTCGATGGTTTGCAGGCGAAAGTTGACGGCATCGACATGTACGCGCTTGCCCGCGAAGTCGTGGCGATTTCCGAGGCTGGTTTGAAAGCGCGTGCCATGCCCGGTGCGGGTGGCTTGGTTCCTGATGAAACGCATTTCCTGAACGCTCTCAAAGAAACCTTGGAAAGCGGTGAAACCCCAGCAGACGAATTGCTACGCAAGTACCACGGCGAATGGGGCGGTGATCTGAAACGTATCTATGCCGAGTATAGCTACTAAGCGTTCGCTTTGCCGCCAATCTTGGTTTCGGTGCCTTTGCGCAGGCGCTGAATATTGCTCCAGTGGCGCGCATAGATCAGCAGGCCAAGAATTGCGGCAAGTGTGAAGAACTGTCCGTAGCCTGTAGAAACCATCACGACAGGTGTCCAACCTGCGGCGAACAACGCCGCTAGCGACGAATAGCGTGTGATCGCTGCAATCGCGAGCCAGATCAAGCAGGCCGCAGCCCCCATCGGCCATGCCAATGCCCATAAAATTCCCAGATAGGTTGCAACACCTTTGCCGCCCTTAAAGCGCAGCCAAACTGGAAAGCAGTGCCCTATGAACGCCATCAGCGCGCCGATCTGCGCTGCATCTTCTGACGCGAGGGCGCGGGCCAAAAGCACGACAATCGCGCCTTTTGCTGCATCAAAAACCAACGTTAGCGCTGCGGCCTTTTTATTGCCGGTGCGCAAAACATTCGTCGCCCCGATGTTGCCTGATCCAATTTCGCGCAGGTTGCCAAGGTGCATGACCCGCGCAAGGATCATCCCACTTGGTATCGATCCAAACAGATATCCGACGACGCCCCAAAGGATCAGCGTCCCGTATGCAATTTCGGCAGTTGGCATTATGATTTCTCCCATACGCGGTTTCCGTCGACCCATGTGCCAAGGACGCGGCCTTGCATGATTGCGCCGTCAAACGGTGTGTTCTTTGATTTCGATAAAAGAGTGTTGCGATCCAGTTGGAACGGCGCATGCGGGTCGAACAGAATAAGGTCTGCCGGTGCATCTATCGCAAGTCGCCCCGCCGCGAGTCCAAGGAGATTGGCAGGGTTTAGCGACAATGCGCGGAACAGGCGCGGCAGATCGATCATCTCGGCATGATAAAGCCGAAGCGCGGCTGGCAGCAACGTTTCTAGCCCGACAGCGCCGCTTGCGGCTTCTTCATAGGGCAGGCGTTTGCTTTCTTCGTCTTGGGGGGTGTGCATCGAGCAGATGATATCGATGAGCCCTTCGGCGACCGCTTGGACCACAGCAATGCGGTCATCTTCACTGCGCAAGGGCGGTTTAAGCTTAAAGAACGTCCGGTAGTCGGCCACGTCCAATTCGTTCAGCGTCAGGTGGTGTACGCCAACGCCTGCCGTGATTTTCACGCCATTACGCTTGGCGCGTTCCAGCGCGGGAAGCGCACGGGCGGTCGTGATCTGGTCGACGTGATACCGCGCACCAGTCATTTCCAGAAGGCTGATATCGCGGTCCAATCCCATGCGTTCGGCCATCGGGCTGACACCGGGCAGGCCGCGCAAAGACGCGAACTTGCCAGAGGTCACTGCCGCCCCATCCGACAAAACGGGTTCTTGGATATGGCCAATGACCAGCGCATTCAGAGATCGCGCGTAGGTCAACGCACGGCTGTAAACTTTGGTGTTTATCACGACGCGGTCGCAGTCAGTAAAAGCCACCGCACCTGCATCTTGTAATAGGCCAATTTCGGTCATTTCGCGCCCATCGCGACCTTTGGTCAGCGCGGCCATTGGCAGCACATGAACGGGCGCGTCTTGTTGCGCACGGCGTTCCACAAATTCGAGCGTTTCGGGTGTATCAATCGCAGGAAGCGTATCGGGGCGGGTCACAATCGTTGTCACGCCACCTGCCGCCGCAGCACGCCCAGCCGAGCGGAAGGATTCTTTGTGTCGCTCTCCTGGTTCGGACACTTTCACGCCGATATCGATGATCCCGGGGGCGATGCAGTGGCCGCCGCAGTCGATGACAACCGCGCCTTTGGGCGGTGTCGCATCGCCGTCAAAAACCGCCTTGATGATCCCGTTTTCGATCAAGATCGCTCCAATGCTGTCGGTCAGGGCGACCGGATCAATAAGGCGGGCGTTGGCAAAGAATGTTGCGGTCATTGTGCGGTATCCTGCGCGCAAAGTGTCATTTCAAAAAGCATCAGCCGCCCACCCAGATCATCAAGCCAACAAGGGCGAACATAGCAAGCAACGCGTAAGTCGCGACCATGCCGCTCATCCGAGCGTTCGATTTGGCTGGCTTCGCCGGTTTGCTATCTAGCGTGCCTTCGGCACTTGAAGAGTTCAGCGGATCGATCACCTTGATCGTGGATTTTTCGCGCAATGTCGCCACAAGCCGCGTATTTTCCGGCAAATCCAAAGCGACTTCTTGCCCGCCAAACGCAGCGGACATGACTAGCACGGCGGTACCGACCAAGCTGCGCAATTCTTCTGCTACATCGTCTGCGACGGGCATATCATAGCCGTGCGTTATAAACTGCGGCAGCGGCATATCGGTCAACACACCTGGCATGATCACATCGACATAGTCAGTGTTGAGCACGACTGGTCCGAACACTGCCATAAGTGCCGCGTCGGTTTTGTCGCCTAAATCAGCAGGCGGGACACCAATGACTTCAAACACATAGATCGCGCCATGATCATTTGCGGCGATTTCAAGTGTCATACCATCACCGCCTTGCGGTCAGCGCGCAG
>Ga0208660_1001243_pt1 | contig 10260 bp, 10 predicted proteins | sample DEB08_DNA_13_FD_184527 | JGI IMG/M metagenome (GOLD analysis project Ga0208660, IMG submission 184527) | Aqueous microbial communities from the Delaware River and Bay under freshwater to marine salinity gradient to study organic matter... | ecosystem: Environmental > Aquatic > Marine > Coastal ... | reverse complement strand
TTTTATGAGGTCGCAAGATAAGATAACCCACAATCTTAAATTCTGTATCGGCGTGCTATATGGATACATTAATAAAAAATTAATGATACCAGATGAAATTGAAATTAAGGTTGATTATATGATGACAATTATGTACTATTCAAACTACGGGGGAATGATACGTTTCAACCACATATACGCTAAAACAAAATATTTTGCAAGTGGTGGTATAGGTTCAAAAAAAGAGAGAAACATTGCTAACGAGCAAGCAGTTAAATATATATGTCAAACATACCCACAGTATGCAACTGCTAAACGGAGAAAAGATGGTACTGGCGAAATTCGTCTAAACTTTCGCCATAGATTTGAATTTTGAACAACAAAGTACAACAGTGTATCTATCGCCGTCAGTCCATGATTCAACCCAATGTTCTTTTTCGTGTCCGTTAAAAACCAGCGGACTGTAAAGTATGCAATGACCTTCACCCTCAACTACCAAATCGCCGCCGTTATAATCGCCTAAACCAACAATGATACTATCGCCGATGTTATTTTTATCCTTGTGCGGTATGCATTTAAAATTTTTGTTTATCATAATACAGTCAAAAGGGTGCTCAGAAAAAAGACGTTTACATTCGTTGTATATTTCGTGTTTGTTTTCTCGCATAGGAACACTGGGAAGCATTGGTTTATCTTTGCCTTTGTGTCCCTGCCAATGACAGGTTTTACCCACATTGATGCTATACTGCCCTTTTCTCATATTAGATGTTTTCGTATGTTTATTTGGTTTCCACGGGTATTCAATCAGCATCTTTTCCAAACGTTCAAACATATACGTATTCTACACATTATATTTTTCTTGGAAATATATAATGCATAATAACACCCACGAATTAAACCCAGACGTATTGTTTTCAATCTTAGAGATGGTAGGGGTTGGTGCTGTATGTTTAATTGTGGGAATAGTATTTGAAAGAATGCACTACATTAATTGTTGTAGAAATTCTGTTTCTCTTGCTTAACTGTAGAAAATTCTGTACGACCCGCCCGAGACTGTCATACCCTTTGATACTTCGCCAAAGATGTGAAGGTTGAGTGCTTGGAAATTACCAGCAGAAGACTGTGTACCTTCCGAATAAGTACCAGTTCGCTCCAAATCAATCTGCATATCAGTGACTCTGTCTTGGACTGGGAGACCAATCCACGCCGAGTTGGAAATCCAATATCCCTGTTGTGGACCAGTACCAGCACCGGCGGCAGTAGAGCGGACAGGCGGTTGCGTTTGGTTGATACCAACAACATTTAATGCCGAGGCAGCGTAGGCGGTGTCACGTCCAACCGATTGTTGGTTTTGAAACGGACACATGTTAAGTGCGCCCCAAGTATCCGACAACATCATAGTCTGCTGCGCTGGAGTAACAAGACCGTCACCCGACAACACATTTCGCCCATTGAGACGGAGGTTCACTTTTTCCTTATACAATGCCTTGGATCCATATCCACCAAGTGCTTTAACCTGATGGACTGTCCCAGCAAGTCCGCCTGCCTGGTTCACGTTTGGACCACCTGGTCCAGTGCTTTCGTAGCATTTAGCAATCATAAGTCTTGAAACTGCTTTATTTTGGAAACCGTTTATTCTAAGTTGGGAACGCTGGACTGCTTCATCTGCAACTGCGGCAAGACCAGGCACCTGTGGAATATTCGCCAAGTCGTGCTCCACTGCAACCCAAGATGCGCCAGTAAGTTGTTTTTCAAGGGTGTTAACCAGCGCCATATCGGTAATTTCGTCGCAAATGAGTATTGGTATATTTTTTCTCAATCCATCGGTGTTTGCTGCAACCTGGTTATCAACAAGAAGGTGTGTGTCAACGTTTGACACGTACTCAATAACAACTCGGAGGTTTTTGAAAAGTTTGGTGGAAAGGTGGGAAACGGAGTTTAAGAAACCGAAGCATTCCCTGAGGTCAAGGAGACCAGTGGTGGCGTCATCGCCAGTTCTAACTTGTTTTGATGGTCGTGCTTCAAGCAACTCGCCAGATGCGCCGTAAACCCATCCCTGACTGTCGCCGTTCAAGTTATTAAACACGTTAGTGTTCTGCGAGTTGGTTTTAAGTGCACCCTTGAATGTTAACCATTGCGCAACATTTCGTAGACTGTCTAACTCCTCGTTCCCATCCATGAGACGAATACGAGAAATGACCGAACTGGTACCTGCGCCAAAATGATAGGTGTTTGGATCCGTGGCGTTAGTTTTTGCTAAACCGATATTCCCTATTCTAAGCGTCGGCATATATGCTTGCCCGCGGTTCTCAATTCTAAATTCACACCTTGATTCTGAGTGAAACTGTGGGTCAATAATCGCTGTTTGCAATGATGAACTAAATACAGACATTATAATATTAATTAAGATTTTAATATCATAAAAAAACTGAAAATCTTTTTTCTCTTCTAATTTATATGGATGAAATATTTGGAATTGACGAAACGGCAAATGAAACATTAACTTCTAGTATCGCACATATTTATACAATGGAAGAGATAACTATAGGTTTGGCGGCAATAGGTGCACTCGTCGCATCAATTGTATATTCTTTCCGACATATAAAATCATCTTCGTGTATGGGTATGAAATGTAAGCAAGAGGTAACAGATGTTGTGCACGTTGAAAACGGTAGACAAGAGACAGATGTTTAGTTAAATTACTAATAATATTACGAAACAAATAAAATATATCCCAAAATATATGTTATTATACGCATACTCTTTCCTTTTTCTCCTTAATTTTAACTTAGTATTTTGCACAGGAAAAACTCTCATATATATTAGCAAGAAGTTATATTCACTCGGTATATGGTTCTTTTATTAAAATTGTCATCGCCGCCATACCCGCAGTAATTACTGGTTCGTACCTCGCATTTAATAACCGCATCCTTATTTGTCGTGTGATTACATCGCTTCTATTTTTTATAGCAATATAATCCAACGTATTTGGTTCGTACGTTACTCTTGAATTAGAAGAGTTTACTATCGCTGTTTCGGTTACTGGAATTGTTGTTAAAAGATTTCGTCTGCTACCACCAGCATTCGCGGTTCTTTCCGCCAAAGATAAACCGTAACTATCAAAACTATCCAACATAAACGTTTGCGTGTCAACCAAAAAACTTTCACTGTCTATGGCCGTTTTAAATACATTCCTAGCAATGGCGTTGTATCCCATAATGATTTGATATTGGAAATTATCAAACGGGTTAGTCAAGTTGACTGCGGGAGGAAAAACCAATAATCCACCAACACTTTCAGGTGGTGGTGCAAGGAAATTATCCCTAACTAAAACAGCATCCGTGTAACCTAAATATTCTGCTAATCCAAGACTGCCCAATGTAAGATTTGGTTCAAACCTCCGCTGTATATATTCCACAACCGTCGGTAAGTCGTTCTCCTTTACTGATACCTGTGGATTTGCGGTTAAAAACGCAGTCCACTCTGCGTCCAAAACCTCGTGATATGGGTCAAGCGAGCACTCTATTCTATCAATGTTATTATTAACAAGTGGTCCAACGGTGGACGCCAGATGTAAAAATACAACTGGGTAAAGGTTTGCGCCAGGCGTCAAAGGTAATGACGGCGGCAATGTTGTCATACCGCCTGTATCTTGGTGAACAAAACCCTGCAACGTGTTATTTCTAATTGTTATTTCAAGTGTGTCGTTTGTGCCATCCGTCCCTAAACTGGTATTTTCTATTTTAAGAAATGGTACAGTCTGCGTTGTTGCTGCGCTGCCTTTTGCGGTAATATAAGAATAACCGCCTTGCGCTGGATCGGCAGAATTCTCATCAACCTGTATGGCGTAAACCAAATCTGTCAGTTCTACCGTTGATGCATCCAGTTTAGTTCTACCTTCTTCATCAACTAAACCAAGTGTAAATGCTGGACGATTTGATGTGCCGACGGTCATACCAGCAAGACTTATTCTCCAACTTCCAGTGGATTTAATAAACGGTTTACGAACCCACACATAACATTCGTTGAGTGCACCGGTCGCTGTTTGGGTTGCTCGTATCATACCACCCGAACCAATGGTAGGCACAACTGCGCCAGGTACACCGTTAGCGGTTGGAGAACTCCTATCAGATTGGGTATTAAAAGCGGCTATTCCATCCAACGGGTTCCACGCCGCAATTGGAAACAGGGGAGATGGTCTGCAAGCAAGTTCAACCAAATCGGTTAATTCGTTTGTTTTTGCCCTCCACTGCACGTTCATCTGTGCTCCGTTGGTTACAAAATCACACACTGAGTTCATTTTTTGCGTTATATCAGTCATTAATTCTACTCTATCTTCCTTCTCATACGTTTTTTCTGTCATTCGGCAAGTTTGGTCGCCCGCTCCTCGCCTAGAGCGAAATGTTATCAAATTGTTAGATGAGTTTACATTAAAGGAGGACGACGATTTTTCCATCGTCAATGATTGGAACGCTATCTCACTGTCTTGCTTAATACGAATGTCCTGGTCAAATAAACCATCAAACACTCCATCGTTACTTTCGCACGTTAATCTAATAAGTTTTTGAGGCATTATAAATATTACTCTTATTTTTATTTTCTACAAAATAAATTATACAACGCATTTGAGATTAAGTGTTCTCTCTTTCGTGTGGTATTGGTGCTGGTGAAAGTCAACTCCCATGTTTTCAACAAGCACTGTTACCGCGGGGTGTGCGCTGTCGCTATGCAAAGTAATATACAGAATTTCATTTTCTGGGTCATATGCTCCCTCGTCAAGTCTTTTGCCCATCAACACTTTTCGTGCGCCGTCAAAATCAAGCACAGGTGCTTCTAAAGCATGGAATACACAACGTTCGCCCGACTGAACTGTTTGGTTAGCAGTATTAATAATGTATGAATGTCTGGAATGATACCAAGCGCCACTATCTCCAGAACCAGTCATCTTAGTGTATACGTTTATAAATGGATTTGCTCCAAATGTATCTATTGAACCAACCCAAAAGAGAGACTTGATATGCTTGAGTGAAATGTTATAATCTACACCAGAGTAAAAATAATAATTGAACTTGTCGGTTGGTGCGCTTGAACCGTCTTTGGTGTATAACCAACCAGGACGTGCATTGTTATCCGCCATAGCAGAAGGCATACTGTCTGCTTGTATTGCGGTAGCGCTTGTGCTTCCTAATTGTGCTTGCGTGAAACCTTGTTTTGACATTATAATATTATCAACTATTTTAATATTATAATATTTATTTTAAAAAACTAATTACAATGTAAGCAAAGTGCTGAAGTACATAAACACGTCCATTGGCGCTTGGGTAATCGTGTCGCTGTCAATTTTGAAATTAATCGTGAATTTCTGGTTTGATAAATCAACGAATTCGTTAAACGGGATACCCATAATATGACCTTTGTTCGCTTTCAGGGTTTTGGTGCTGACCGAGTGGTGTCCGGCGGTTTCAAGCGCTTCCAAACCCTTGTGGACAGCGTCACTCTCATCCCGAATTGTATAGGTGATGTACTGCTGAAGAGTGTTGTTAAACAGGTATTCAATATTAGACCATTGCGGCAATGCTTCAAGTTTATACGAATTAGGTTGCACTGCGTTCACATTTGATTGCTTAATAAAAGAAAGAGCAACACCGTTGACCTGCGAAGATGGAACACGGGCAGAAACAGTGGTGGAGGTAGACTGAACCGACGAGACAACATTAACATACGATTTCATAAGCATTGTGCCCTGTTCACCATCATCTTCCCGGGTCTGGTAACGAAGCGCCATATTTGCTAAAGTATATCCCTTTGGTGTGATAGCACCGCCGAAAACTGCCTGATTGGTTGGCGCAAGAATCATAGACACACGAATAAAACCATTCTTATCAAACGAGTAATCATCACCACCCTGTCGGTTAAAGCAAACCTGCGGGGAGATGGAGAAAGATGGTGCTTGCTGACGGGTAGCAACTTCTGCTTGCCCAGCAACATACGAGTTATCACTCACATACTGGAGAACGTAATTTCCGTTTTCCTCAGCAGGCCCACGTCCTTCTGCAACAAACTGCGAAGAAAGCAAGTCGTCTGCGTTGAGAGTTGCACGAGAAACCATGTTACAGTGTCGTGGGTAATTCTGGAGATTTTCCAGAACCCCTTTGTTTTCGGTTTCACACGTAAACGAATCAAAGAATGCGTGACCGCCGATTGCGTTTTCTACTTTAATGTTATCTGCGTTAACTGGCGTGGTTGCGCCCCCTGCGGTGGTCGTAACTTGTGCATCAAACTCAATACGAATAGAATTCTTAATCAACTTGCGCCCACGGGCATCAAGCAAAAAATCAACGGTTTGATATGGACGATAGGCGTCGGATGAACTTTCAGGAAGCGTACGGTGAAGTTGGACTGCGGACATTATAAATTATACACTTATTTAATTTTTATGAAAAATATTAAATAAAAGAGAGAACGTAATAAGTATTTGACTAAACAAGACTGTATTCAGTTAGCAAAAACAATATGGCGACTTTTTGCATGTTATGCCTGTACATTCTCTCTTTGAAGGTTTCAATTTTACAGTTTCAGATGAAGACACATTTTTATACTTGATGGGTTTGCTAAAAACAATTTCATCGGTATTCATCTAAAATAAAGAGAGAAAAGAATTAATTAACTAATATGGATATAATATATAATAAGATAAATTCGCTTAAACACAGCAATTCAATATTTATAATGGCGGCAACCAATACATATGTTGAATATGCAAACAAAGCGGTAGTTGATAAATTATGCAATCTGAGTTATACACAATTTCAAGATATAAATGATAAATATTATAACGAGGACGATGAGTTTACAGCAGATTTGGAAAATAAACACGATAAAGATACACACAAACAACAATTTGACAGAATAAGATTGTTATGTAGAAAATTTAAAAAAAATGGTTATTCTATTAAAACTACGTATGGACGAAAGGGTAGGAAAGAATGCAGACGATATGCAGAGCAAGAATCTCTCCAAGGTATTTGGGCGATATACAGAGATGCGATAGTACACACCAATTCATACGATGTTGATATGATTAATGCTCACCCTAGTATAATTTTATCGTTGTGTGAAAAATACGGATTTCAGTGCAAACAATTGAAAAAATACGTTAACGAGCGAGATGACATCATTGCTGAATTTGACGAGGTAGACGATATATCTGCGTTCGCGGGAGATAACCTTCGCACTTATATTAAAACACAACTTTTTATATCATCTATAAACTATGATAAAGAGAGAAAAACCTTTCCTGGTCATAAACGAAAAAAGAAGATTGTATACGAATATTGGAGTAAATTTAACACAGAAATGTTGGAAATTCAACGTAACTTTCTTTCTAAATTTACAGACGAAGTTGCTATTCTAAAAAAACAACACAGTTACAATTTGGGCGGCAGGATTATGTCCTACATGGGTTGTAAACACGAAGATAAATTGCTATCACGAATCGAAACGTGTGGTATAAAACCAAGTGTAAATATGTATGACGGATTTTTGGTTCGTTCTGAAAATTTTACAGAAGAAGAATTAATTAATAGATGCAACGAACAAACAAAAGATTACAATGTTAAATGGTCTGTTAAGGAAATTAAACGTGATATTATCCCTTTAATCTTGGAGTTGGATGTATCTAAAAATGTAGATGTTAATATTGTTGAAAATACACCACACGATGTTGCTGTAGAATTGTTAAACGGTGTTTTTAAAGACAGAATATATAAATGTAATGAAACATTCTACATGAAAAGTGAACGCAGGTGGTTGAAAAATGAAAAGTCTATTAGAGAAGAATTGGTTAAAGAAATTACAATATTACAGGTTTTTATTTCAACGCCTAAAAATGGAGATGTTTTTATTGCTAATAGGTTAAATTGGGTGAATGAAACTGTTACCTATATCTTATGTAAATGTCCTGTCAATGATGAACTAATGAACGAAATCTGGGAAAAAACAATCAGAAAGATTTATTTTAAAAATGGATATTACGATTTTAACGACCATAAACTGCACGACAATGATATGAATTCATTTGAAAAAGTTTCAAGAGATTTATCTCTCGTTTCAAACCCAGATGTTCGTAAACAAATTTATGAAAAAGTATTGAATCCTATTTTTAGCATAGACGATTATGAAATTGATAAAGAACGGGTTCAATTGATGAGGCATTGGTTGTATAAAATGAGTAGAGTTATGGCGGGATACATTGAGGATAAATCGTTTCTGGTAGGCGATGGTCCTAGGAATTGTGGTAAGGGGGTGCTTTCGGATTTCCTTAAATTTGCGTTTGGTGGTTATGTTGGCGCGTCTAATGCTGATAACTTTACTCTAAAAAAAGGGAGCGAGGAAGAAGCAAAGAAAAATTCTTTTATGTATGAGTGGCAGTTTAAAAGATTGATAGTCTGTAACGAAGTGTCGTTTAAAGAATATGGTGCAACAGTATTTGATGGAAACCTAATTAAAAAAGCACATTCTGGTGGTGATTTTATTGAAATGCGACAGTTGTATGTAAATAAAACGAATGTTAGATTACAGGCTACTGTTTTATTTAATCTTAATGACTTACCAAAATTTAATCCAGCGGACGCGAGAGAAAAACTTGTTCTTTATAATTTTAATAGTAAATTCGTAAAAACTCCATTATCCGATGCAGAAAAATTTAGTAACATAAAATACTACCATGCAGTAGATAGTGTCAAAACTGAATTTATCAAAAGAGATGACGTTAGCAACGAGTTCGTATTAATGTTAATTGAAGCGTTTAAAACAGACGCAGTTTATCCACCAGCATTACTAGAAGAGCAGATTGAAGACCTTGAAGATGATAACGATGTTAATAGTATTTTAGATTTGTTTGAGATTACGAAATCTAGTACAGACAGTTTAACTAATAAAGAATTGAAAGAGTTTATCGCACTGAAAAAGATAAGTTTTTCATTCGCTAAAGTTTCCAAATTGCTATGTGGACGGGGGTGTAAACGTAATAAAAGTGGAAGTACTAGATTTATCACTGGTTTACTTATAAAATCCACATAAATGTATTAATGAAATGAGAGATAGATGATTAGTTTAAAGTTTATATGTATATATTATTGGGACGTTTAGGGACGTTTAGGGACGTTAGGACGCTATTTTTAAAAGTCCTGGGATAATTTCGTGCTTCCTCATATGAGGTAGAACTTTTATTTGGAAATAGTTTCAAATTAGGCGTCATAAACGTCCTAACGTCCTAAACGTCCGTCACCGATTATGTTTCTAGAATTTTTTTAACCATTTCAACAATTTGTTGTCTTTCATCATATTGACACTTGAGAGAGTCACAAAGATGTAAGTAAGCACTTTCTTCTGTTTTTGTTTCTTGAATATCGTCAAACCATATAGAATATTTATCTGTGTCCTCACCAACTTTATCCATTTGTTCTGCATCGTGTTCGGTTATTTTTGTTGCATACTTTTCAACCTTTTCAATATTAAAATTATGTGCGTAACGACACAATCTTTCCATCATTTCTGAACCTTTAACAGCGTGTGTGAAATGCTCGCGAGGTGGTTTACCAATACACGAACCAACTATATTATGCATTTTACCCATTAATGCTATGCGTTCTCTATACTCTTCCTGTTCTTTTATTTTTACTTTCATATGATCTCTAAAAATTTTTTTAATAATCTTCAAACGTTCTGACATAATTGTTGATATATATTTATTATTTTTCCATTTCAATTTTTTAATAACCTAATGTTATATATATTATATTCAAATTGATTTAGATAAACATACAGTATTAATATACACAATGTGTTATAAAACAAAAGGCAATAAGGCAGAACAAAGCAAGACATTTAATTTGAGATTTACTTGGGTAGATGCTGACGGTGAAACTATTAGCAGACGTTATTATACTAAGAAGCATGCTGCGAGAGAACTAGATATTTCGTACACATCAATTAACCGAAAATTGCAAGGTTTGAATGTGCCGAAGTACAAGAAATACACGATTGAAAGGATTAACGAACCAGCGCGAATCCAACCACAACAATTGTTGTATTGAATGGGATAAAGATTTATTAAAATGGACTTAGAAAATCATATATATTAATATTATAAATATGTATAATATTAATTTGAAAAGTTTGATAGATTGTCTGGAAAAACGAATAAAAGAATTTAGACACGAGTGCCTTAATTTAAGTCAAGCAAAAATGGTAGTTGCTAAATGTAAAAACGATATAGAA
>Ga0208660_1001235_pt1 | contig 10277 bp, 12 predicted proteins | sample DEB08_DNA_13_FD_184527 | JGI IMG/M metagenome (GOLD analysis project Ga0208660, IMG submission 184527) | Aqueous microbial communities from the Delaware River and Bay under freshwater to marine salinity gradient to study organic matter... | ecosystem: Environmental > Aquatic > Marine > Coastal ... | reverse complement strand
AACAATAGTATCACTCTCAAAAAAGTGATATAAAATCAATTTATTCATTTTAAAGTTAAATATTATAAAAAACAAATAACCCTTTTGGTTATATTAAAAATAAGCAAAAAAATAAAAAAAGTATTAATATAGTCTGATAGAAACTATTAAAAATACGTGATGGATCAAATAGTTATATTAGACAACATATTAGAGGGACTATATTCGTTAAGAGCTAGCCAGCGAAAATTTTTACACGCTCTGTTTTTTAGTATTTTTATGGTACAGGGTCGCACTAATCACAAGAATTTAAGTCGGTATATGGATTATCATGCCAATACGATAAGTAACCATTTTAATAGCCCAGTGGATTTTTGCAGTTTTCACCAACGGAGTGTGAACTTAGTGATAGAAGAACAAAATCCAGACACATGGATATTGGCAGTAGACTGTAGCTATATACCCAAAAGTGGGAAGCATACAACAGGAATGGGCCAATTTTGGAGTGGTTGTGCCAATCGAGCCATACAAGGCTTAGAAATAAGTGTAGCTGCATTAGTAAAAGCAGATGGAAGTGAGGCATATGCAGTAGAGGTGATACAAACCCCAGGTGATTTATCAGAAAAAGAAGGAGAACAAGAGGATTATACTCGAACAGACTTTTATATAGATCAGTTGCGCCGAATGATTAAACGCTACCCTTGGCTACGCTATATTGTTGCAGATGGGTACTATATGAAGGAAAAGGTATTAGTATTTATGGAACAACAAACCAGAGCAGTATTAATAAGTAAACTTCGACGTAATGCAGATTTGAAGTTTTATTTAGATAGAGATAAAAATCCAGATGCTCATGGTAATAAGGTTTATGAAGCCAAATTTAATCATGCTTCCCCTTTAGACCAGTTAAGTTTATGGAATTATGAAGGGCAATTGGATAATATAAAGGTATATAGTCAGATAATGTATAGCCCTTACTACAAAAAAGATTTAAAAGTGGCTTTGTGTATTCACCCTAAGAGAGGACATGCCTTATTAGCGAGTGATGATTTGGCACTAGAGGGCAAGAAAATGTTACGATTTTACAAAAGTCGTTTTCAGATTGAGTTTATTTTTCGAGATGCTAAACAATTTGCTGGATTAAATCACTGTCAGGCAAGAAACGCACGAAGCCTTGACTATCATTTTAACACCTCTATTGCTAGTGTGAATTTAAGTCGAATAAAAGCCAAATTGAATGGAGAACAAGACACTTTCAGTTTTAATGACCTAAAGCGAGAAAAATATAACCAAACCATACTAAAAGAATTCTTACAGGAAGTAGATTTGGACCTAAGTTCGCCACAAATTAGGCAAGCCTATGACAAAACCTGTCAATTTGGGCTAATGAGAGCTTAAAGGACTTGTTTTACATAATTGTAAATTTAAATTATACTCAAAAAAGAAAAATTCTTTGAATTTGTAACTTTTTTGAGAGTGACACCATTGATTAAAGTATTTGATAGAAACCCCGACCCTTTATTTGACCCTAAAGTAGAAGTGGGTAATCATCAAATACTATCCACACAATTTTTTGCTCGATTTGAGCAAGTCCATAAATCTTTAATTCTTACTAAATTCACCATGCCTTTTTGGCAAAATAACAATCGTTTTATTCCGTTTTAATTTAAGTATAGATTGATACCTTTTATCCCTAACTAAATATTCTTGTAAAGCTGCCAAATTTTGAGGTAATATCAATGATTCTAAAGGCTGTTCTACCTCTAAGTAATAAGGTAACGCCGCTCTAATCTTTTCGTCCCAAGCTCGATGACAAGTTTCAAAATCAGTAGGTTTTAAAATACTTCTGCAATCTATTTTTTGGCAAACTAACTCCATGTCTTTTTCTACATTCAACATGCCATAGTCACAAGTTAACTCTTCCCCTTTTTGTATGTCTTGAAGGGCAATATCAAAGCCATAAGCGGTACTCATCGTATTGCTATGACAACAATGATTGACGTATTTAGCAAAATCCCAACTAACTATACGGACGCCTCGTTCGTTGATGTAAGAATATTTTTCAATGTGCGTTTTCATTTCTGCACTATGCGTTTCATATTCATCTGGAAAAATCTCTAAATCCAGACTATCCTGAACATAAATTACTGTTCCTTTAGGAATTAGTTGAGTGGCAAAAACACCATATCCTACGATGTCATTTATATACTGCAATTGAGTATGTGGATGTATCATTTTTAGGAGATTTATAAAAAGCGGATAGCAGCAAAACTGGCAGCTGCTATCCAACCTCTACATTATAAAAACAAAAGTAGGTTTTGGAGAACCTAAATGGTCATAAACTATAGACTAAACTAAACCGGGTTTTTGATAGTGGAATGGCTAATAGATTATAAGTCTTCTACCTGTTTATCAACTAATTTTCCTTCTTTGTTTAACATTAAAGTAACATATTGAGTATCCGTTTCGAGGTTAACAGAAAATTGTGTAGCTGCTGGTGTCTCCACTCTAGAAATATAATAATAGCTTTCCACTTTATATTCTTTTGTCAATAACTCTTTTGCTGCGGTAGGCAAGTCTTCTATTTCTAAACTAGTAACGGTTTGTTGCCAAGTACCATCCTCCAAAAATGTAGCATCTAGAGAAAAACCATCCTTGATGAAAGTAGCCAAGTATTCCATACCATCCTGCTCCCATATTATCTCGGTTACTCCAGAATACATGTTGTTAAATTTAGTCGAAATAACAGTTGACACCTCCGCTTCTTGTGCAGATAAAGTAAGCCCATTAAAAATGACGATGGCTAGGACTAGGCAAATACTTAAAAAATTCTTTTTCATGTTTTAAAATTTGATCTTAAAAATGGATTTTTCGGATGCTTGCGTATTCGTTTTTCTGTCTCCGCAGTATTAACAATCCGCAAAGCACCCAAATAAAAAATCCGCTTAAATGATAAAAAAGCAGATAGGTGAATAATTAAATGCACCTATCTACATAATAAACAACTTGCTTTATGCTAAACGAGTGAAGATATTTAGTTTTGGTTAAGCAATGTAATGCCATAATTGTCGGTCTTAGATTCGTTTTAAGCCTTAAAATCGAGTAGTATCAGCTTCTATTTCTTCTGTATCTATGTAATCATAATCAACTCCCGTTGTATCAAGATCATCCCATTCATCATCTCCGTCGTCGTCATCCTCATATTCTTCTTCGTCTTCATTTTCTTCTTTGGTTGCTTCAATATCTTCATTTACAGCAACTGCTGTTTTGGTATTTCCATTATTATTGGTGCAGCCAATCATAATAAATACCGCAAAAAATAAAGCCACTAAATAATTTAGCTTGATGCTTTTCATAGCGTAACTTTTTTGTTTTAGAGCAGAAAAGCAGTTGCCTAGAAGGTTTCTGGCAACCGCTTTTCTTAGGCAAACTATAAGGATTAGCTTGCCTTTACGATTTAGAATTTTGCTTACCTACTTTTTAGGTGTTGTTTTTTTAGCCGCAGCAGTTTTTTTCTTTGCTGTTTTAGGAGCGGCAGATTTTGCCTTAGCAGTAGCTTTTTTTGCGGTTGCTTTTCCTCCTTCTTTTTTTGTAGCCATAATCAATACATTAATTATAAAGGTGACTAAATTTCAGCAATTATTAATTGCTGATTTCCAATAAATAAATGAGGGCGTATTTAATTTATCCCTCATTTTCTTGCTGCAAATAGCAGGATAATTCTGAATTAATTTTGAATTTTTTCAAGTCCTAAAAAAAATAATTTAAATATTGATTTATACAGGGTTTAGATTGCTCTAGGCATTACTTTTTAGGCCGAACTATTTGTTGATTCCTCCTCTATTGTCTTTAGGTTTTAGTGAATAGCTGAATGTTCAAATCTGGAAACCAAAAGGGTAACTAAGATAGTCAGATATAAAGGCCCAGATGTACTTAAAATCATTGCTACCGATTGAGAAGCAGGCAAAGCTGGGGAAATATCGCCATACCCCAAGGTGCTTAAGGTAATAAAACTGAAATAGAAAAACTTAGAACCTAGACAAAAAGGCTAAAATAATATGCTCTCCGTCTGGTACATCAACTTCAAAATCTGTTGCATAAGCTGCCAAATAAGGTTGATTGTCGATAATTAAATGGATATGCTGTCCTTGGTCGGAATTGGCACACATTAATTTTTGCGCCTCGGGCGTTTGCTCCCCTAATTTATAATCTGCGAACGAAAATAAAGACAAAATTCGGTATTTTTCAAAGCAAAAAAAATCAGTAGAAAGGCGTATTTTAAGCTACGTAAATTGCCTACATACCCTTTTCTCCTATTTTTAAGACAGCGATTGTTCAACTATAATACATTCTGTAATCAGCAAAAAACCAGCAATAGATGCAGCGTTTTGCAAAGCAATTCTAGTTACCTTAGTTGGGTCAATAATACCCGCTTCGAAAAAATTTAAAAATTGTCCAGTTTGAGCATCATAGCCATAATCTGCTTCACCTGTTTTTACTGTTTTAATAATAGCCGCCCCTTCTTTTCCTGCATTCTGCACAATTTGTCTTAGGGGTTGCTCTAATGCCCGTTTAATAATACGGATACCTGTTTGTTGGTCTTGATTTGCTCCTTTTAAGGTGGCTAAGGCAGCAATACTTCTAATGTAAGCCACTCCACCACCAGGCACAATACCTTCTTCCATCGCTGCTTTGGTCGCATTTAGGGCATCATCGACTCTGTCTTTCTTTTCTTTCATTTCCAACTCTGTTGGCGCACCTATGGAAAGAATGGCTACTCCTCCTGCTAATTTTGCTAGCCTACCTTGTAAATCTGCTTGTTCATTTTCAGAGTTAGTTGCTTCTATCTGTTTTCTTATCAACTGGACACGATTGGCTATATGTTGTTTTGTTCCCTTACCGTTTATAATGGTAGTCGTGTTTTTGTCAATGATGATTTTCTCAGCTTTACCTAATTCGGTTAACGTTATACTCTCCAATTTAAACCCTTTTTCTTCAGAAATGACCGTTCCGCCTGTTAAAATAGCGAGGTCTTCTAATCCTTCTTTTCTTCGGTGACCAAAACCAGGAGCTTTAATAGCAGCGACCTTAATAGCACCTCTGATTTTATTAGTAACCAATAGATTCATTACCTCATTGTCAATGTCTTCTGCAATAATCAATAAGGTATTACCAGATTGTGCGGCTTTTTCTAGAATAGGTAATAAGTCTAAAATCTTTGCTATTTTACCATCGTATAATAAAAGAAATAGATTGTTCAAAGCTGCTTCCATCTTTATCGCATTGGTAATAAAATAGGGAGAAAGGTAGCCTCTATCAATTTGCATGCCTTCCACGAAAATCATAGTCGTTGCGGTGCCTTTAGCTACTTCTACGGTAATCACTCCATCTTTTCCAACTTTTTGCATGGCTTCCGCAATCAATTGCCCACTTTCCATATCCCCATTTGCAGAAATGGTCGCCACTTGCTGAATTAATTGAAAGTCATTCCCAATTTGTTTGGATTGTTGCTGTAAATGAACAACCACCTTTTGAACAGCCATCTCCATCCCTTTTTTTAAATCCATTGGGCTAGCACCAGCAGCGACATTTTTCAAGCCTATATGGATAATAATTTGTGCTAGTATGGTAGCAGTCGTAGTGCCATCTCCCGAAGCATTTGCTGTTTTAGTTGCAACTTCCCTTATCATTAGTGCACCAATATTTTCTACGGGATGCTCTAGTACAATTTCTTTAGCGACTGTAACGCCATCTTTAGTAATGGTAGGTGAACCATAAGATTTTTCCAAGACCACATTTCGCCCCTTTGGCCCTAAAGTAACTTTTACAGCGTTTGCTAAAGCATCCACTCCTTCTTTTAAAGCAGCTCTTGCTTCTGCACCGAAATAAATTTGTTTTGCCATATTATTGTAATATTTTTTTGATTTTGGCATTTATACCTACTAGAAAAAAATTGCCAATTAACACAAAGAAAACTATAAATATCCAAAAGGTCACTCCTCTTCTTAATTAAATGTGACAAATACCAAAATGATCGTGAATAAAAAACATTAAAATCCGTGACCATTTAATATATTTAAGTCTTCCAATCGATTATTTTCAACAAAATAGACTAATGAAGATTTTAAATTTAGCTGCCATACTGTTTGTCATAGCCTTTGTTGTTGCCCTAATTATAATAGGCAAACCATTGCTAATTCCTTTTTTCCTAGCCGTTGTTATCTGGTATCTAATCAATGCGATATACGAGCAATTAACTCGATTGCCTTTGGTTTCTAAGATTCCAAAGGGACTTGGCTTAGGTTTATCCGCAACGGTGATTCTAGGTTTTCTGTTTTTGATAGGCGAATTATTATCACAAAATATCAATGTAATGATAACAGCAGCTCCAGATTATAAAATGAGTATTGAGCAGCAATTAGGGAGAATATTAAGTACTTTTGGGATTACAGAAATTCCCGATTTTAATACCATTTCCAAAGATTACAATTTAGCCAATGTCATCAGCCCTATTCTAAATGGGGTTAAAAATATGGCGCAAAATGCCTTTCTAATTTTAATATATGTAGTTTTTATGCTTTTTGAGCAAAAGTTTTTCACCAAAAAAATGGCAGAACTTAGATTGTCTCAAGAGCGAAAAGACCATCTGAATATCATCTTCACAAAAATCAATACGGCCGCAGGATCTTATATCACTATTAAGACTTTTGCAAGTTTGCTTACTGGTGTTTTAAGCTACGTAGTCTTAATTGCAGTCGGTGTAGATTTTGCCATATTTTGGGCATTTCTTATTTTTCTGCTAAATTACATTCCAACCATTGGTTCTATTATAGCCACCGCTTTCCCTGCCCTACTGACACTCGTTCAATTTGATACCTTTAGTCCATTTTTCATTGTTTTAATTGGCGTGCTAGGGATTCAAGTAGCGATTGGTAGTTTTCTAGAACCTCGATTATTGGGAAATACTTTGAACATTAGTCCATTAGTGGTCATTATTGCCCTTGCTTTATGGGGATTATTATGGGGCGTAGTAGGGATGTTACTTTGTGTACCGATTACGATTATTTTGATTATTGTTTTTGCACAGTTTCCAGATACTCGACCTATTGCGGTGTTTTTGTCTAAGAATGGGCAGGTAGGGACTTAACTTAGTGACCAAATTTAAATAAGAGGTCTTCCTAATAGTTATAAATAATTGGCGATTATTAGTAAAACCCTTTTTTTGATGAAAAAGACAAAGCATTCTATTACTTTTTTGGCAGGACGATATATTGCTCATTTATTAATTGAGCAGTTGCCTAGTAATTTAGTCTTTCATAATTTCCATCATACCGTGAATGTGGTACGAGGTGTTCGGGATATAGCGAAACAGTTAGCATTGTCTAAAACCCAGAAAGAAATCCTATTATTAGCAGCATGGTTTCATGATAGCGGCTTGATTAAAGTTTATAAAGGACATGAAATAGAGAGCCAAAACTTGGCGAAAACCTTTTTACAAGCAGCCAATTATACTGAAGAGCATTTAATACAAGTATTGGCTTGTATTGCGGCAACAAAAATGCCACAAGCACCCAGAAATCTATTGGAAGAAGTTATCTGCGATGCAGATTTATACCATTTGTCGCTGTTAGACTATTGCCATTTACAGGCTTTATTAAGAGCGGAATGGCAGCAAGTATTAGGCAAGCCCTATACCGATTCAGAATGGATGAAAGAGAATATTTATTTTTTAACAACCCATGAATATTGGACAACTTATGGAAAAGTTGTCTTACAGAACAGCAAGGAATTAAATATAGAAAGATATAAGGAGCTTTTTGAAAATAGTGCCTTAAAGACTATAATCAGCAATAGATAGTGACCAGATTTTAGCTTTCTAGTCTTTCTTAGACTATGATTCCCTCACCGATTTAATAACGAATAGTGTTTCATAGTGTTGAAGTCGGGTGATGGCGCAAGCTGTTTACTCGACTTCGTTTTAGACGCTAACTCACAAAACATAAAACCCCTCCGACTGAATCCCCTCAGGAATATCCGTCTCCTCCAAAAGCTGCCTAATATTAATCTCAATAGTCCTAGAAATACTAGTCATAGCCGTATCTGTAGGCTCGTTTTCAAAAGGCGCTTGAATAAGGAAAGCAATTTTTTCCAATAAAAAGAAAGGTATCGTAATAGCCGTGATAATAACAGTTTCGGCAAGTAAACTAAAGTCGGTCAAAGCCACAGATAGAAAAACCAAAAAGGTAAGAATAATCAAATGTAATGCTTTCCTGTAAGTTCTTGGAAAAACGGTGTTATTAATGCGCTCTGCTTTCCCCATCGCAGCTATTAGCCGAACCAACGTATTATCTATTTGTATTTGTTGAAAGGAATTGATGACTTTGAGTTGATGAAGTTCACTTAAATCTTTTGCTTGATAGTCTAGTAATAAATTTTGATAAAAAATAAGAAAATAACTAAATTCAGCGTGTGGGTAATACAAAGCTCGGAAAACAACTGGCGCGAACGAGCCCGTTTGATTGTCAGAGTGGAGGAAGACATCGACAAAATAATGGTGAATGCCTTAACCAGGTATATCCCGCTGGTGTGACTATAAAATAGCAACGCCTTCTTCCCATTGCCCTTTTTTCTTCATCGTTAAATTTAGTAATTCAATGCCAAGAAAAAAGACTAAACCAGTTCCAAAGAGAGCTAAGAAAGCCAGTATTGAAATGCCTGTGGTAAATGCAAATGCAGCAGGCATCGACATTGGTGGCAACTTTCACATGGTGTGTCCACGGCAAGGACAAGTGAAAGAATTCGGGGTGGTTACCCGTCAATTACATGAACTAGCCAAGTACCTTAAACAAGAAGGTATTACCACCGTAGCCATAGAAAGCACGGGGTATCATTGGAAACCCTTATTTGTACTTTTACAAGATTATGGGTTTGAAGTGCTACTGGTCAACGCTCGACACATTAAAAATGTTCGAGGACGTAAAACCGATGTAATTGACAGCCAATGGATACAACTTTTACACAGTTTAGGCTTACTTAATGCCAGCTTTCAATTGGACAATTTGGGTGAAGAACTACGTTCTTACACTCGTCATCGAGCTTATTTGATACAGCAGCGCTCAAAATTCATTAGTAAAATGCATGCTGCTTTAATTCAAATGAACATTCAACTACCAACTGTCATTAGGGATTTGACAGGTAAAACAGGAAAAGCCATTATTCAAGCTATCAATGAGGGACAAAGGTCGCCTCAAAAATTAGCAGATTTAGCACATCCTCGTATCCAAGCAAGTCGAGCACAAATGGTAGATGCTCTTACAGGTACATGGCGAGCAGAACTACTCTTTCAACTCAAGCAATGTTACCAGATGTATGAAACATTCACCGAGCAAATTGAGGAATGTGACAGACAAATAGAACAGTTGCTTGAAACAGAAATTATTAAAAAGCAGTTGGACGAATTCCAAGGCGAAGTAAAAAAAAAATGCCGTCAGAAAAATGACCCAACATTTGATGTAGCTACTTTTTTCTTCCAATTGACGGGTATCAATTTATCCGATATTGGAGGAATAGGTTCTTCTATCATACTGACCGTGTTTTCGGAAGTTGGTTGGGATTTTTCTAAATTCAAATCTGCTGCCAGTTTTCGGTCTTGGTTGGGATCTTGTCCCAATCCAAAAGTATCTGGTGGAAGAATAATTTCTCGCAGAGGAGTGAAAAAGAAAAACCGTGCATTAGAAGCTTTAAAGAAAGCAGCCAATGCTATTGGTAATTCAAAAAAAGACCCACTTTATGGATTCTTTCAAAAAATTAACCGTAAACACGGGCGAGTTTATGCCATTAAAGCAACTGCTAATAAGTTGGCCACCATTATTTACAATATGGCGACTAAAAAAGAAGCTTTTAATTACATGAACTCTGAGCAGCATCAAAAAAGAATGCGCCAAAAAAGTCTAAACGCTGCCAGAAAAATCATTCAAAAGAATGAACTGACTCTGGTAGAACTGGGATTTCAATGAACTGAGTAGGGCATTTACTTGGAGACTTTTCCCCTTTTTTAGGCTAAATTGAGTAGCGTTCTTTTTAGCCCCACTTTTGTATTGCCCACACGCTGAATTTTAGTTATTGGTGTGTCCATTAATTTTAGCGCAGGATTCCTTTGAGAACTTAGACTCAATAGCTCTTTATTCGCTACCGTAACCACACAAGTAGGAAGTACACGTACTGAAGTTCTTTGAAATTTTGCTATAAACGGAGATAATACCCTTCAAGGATGTCATAAAACCTAATTATCCCACTAA
>Ga0208660_1001226_pt1 | contig 10350 bp, 9 predicted proteins | sample DEB08_DNA_13_FD_184527 | JGI IMG/M metagenome (GOLD analysis project Ga0208660, IMG submission 184527) | Aqueous microbial communities from the Delaware River and Bay under freshwater to marine salinity gradient to study organic matter... | ecosystem: Environmental > Aquatic > Marine > Coastal ... | reverse complement strand
AAAAAAAAGCAATTAAAGCTATAATTATTCCAAGTAATACTCTGGAGTATATTAATATGATTGGTAATTTTTTCATGATTCAAAGTTTAGGTTTTTAATTCTCGTCAAAAAAGATTCCCGTTAAAGCGGGAATCGCTTTGTAGTTTTTAGCAGAAGTATTTCTTCATCTAATCTTATTGCCCTTTAGCATTAAATCCAAAGGATATACCAGCTCTAAAGCTTTTCTTTTGCATTACAGTAAATACATTAACTGGAATATTTAAATCACCACTTCTAAGACTGAATCCTGCTCCAAATAAGAATCCTGCATTCAATTCTATATTTCCTCTAGAGTCTAGTCTTTTAAAAATATCGTTTGGATTTGGTTCACCTGATGTCCATTCTTTATTCAGTTTCCATTCTCCACCTTCATAATATCCTTGAGCCATTGTAGTTAAGCCAAATGTAGGCCCAAAAGCAAATTCAATTCCTGATTTGTTGTCTCTTAATCCGTGTAAAATTGTAAGTGATGGTAAAAACATTCCTTGTTCCAATCCTGTAACCGTAGGAATAAACTCAAATAATCCTTGAACTCTTCCTTGATTCAAATACTGACGTTCAAATTGGTAACCAAATTGAAACATAGTTGGTGCAGCATCAAATCCACCTTTAGTTTCAGGTGATTTTAATATAGAAGCATTATCTCCAAATACATGTACAACTCCCATTCTTACACCAGATAAATTCAGTCTCTTAGTATTAGGATTGTTCTGTGCACTTTCTCTACTATCTTCTTGGCTTATAAACATTTCCATTTGTTTATTTACTTCCAAGTCGTACATGTCTTGAAGCGTTATTAAAACCATGTTTTTAATTTGCTCAGGAATGTCTCTATATTCTCTTGAAATAGAACGAGAAATACGCCCTGTTTTCACATCAAATTCACGGAAAGAGATGATGTAATTGTTTCTGATAAGTTCAATGTAACCACTAAGCATTTTATCAGAACCAAGGATTTTTCCAACTTTTTCTAAACATTGAATACTATAGCATTCGTAGGATACTTCTCCGGATTTCTCTATTAACTTTTCTTTTTTAGTTGTTTCAATGTCATAAAATGCATTATCTATATTTGTAAGAACTTGTGCTCTTTTATTTGTAATAGAAGTGTCACTCATTACATTAGATTTTAATGTTTTTCTGAATTCACCCTCATATACTTTGTAATTTTTAAGCTCTTCTTCTTTTAGGATATAGTTTATATCTTGATCGTAGCTAATATTATATAAACTCAGCTGATTCATTAAGTGCCTGGTTAAGTTACCAGCTTCTTTAGCACTTAAGTGTGCATTTCCCTTCACTTGAATATCTAATACTGTACAAGTTTCTTTTAATTGTTCTTGAGAAAAAGTAAGATTACTAATTATTAATCCTGCTCCAATCATTATTCTTTTCATTGTTTTCATAACTTTAGTTTTTGTGTTATTGATGAAACAAAATTGCGACAAACGGTTCCCATATAAAAAGGATAAAACAATATTTATGTACCGGTAATAGTTTGATTAATTTTAATTAATAATTGATTAACAATATTTTACAGAAATAAAACTGACATTAAAAAGACTATTGAGACGAACGAAAAAAAATAGAAAAAGTAAGAATCCATTTTGGATTCTGTTCTTATGGCTGTTAGGCACAGGGATTTTTGTCGCAAATGAGTATTATCCTTTGAGGCAAGTTTATGAGCAATTGTTCCCTATTCATTATAAGCGATACACTCAGTTTGGAATCAAAATTCCTACACAATACAAAGTCCATGGTATTGATGTATCGCACCATCAGGGACGAATTAACTGGAAAATGGTAAAGGGGATGAAGGATAAAGATATCCAACTAGACTTTGCTATTATTAAAGCCACAGAGGGTTTGTCACATAAAGACACTAGATTCGATTATAATTGGAAAAACGCTAAAAAGGAAAAACTAATAAGAGGAGCCTATCATTATTTTAGACCACATATAAAAGGAGAGCAACAAGCAAACCATTTTATTAGAAATGTAAAACTCACCAAAGGAGATTTTCCTCCAGTAATTGATGTAGAAGAAAAAGGAAATATTTCCTCAGCTCTTTTGATGAAAGGAATAATGAAATTTGCTAAACAAATAGAATCACATTATGGAGTAAAACCTATTATATATACCTATCACGATTTCTACAAACAAAATTTTGATGATTCCTTTAAAGATTATACCCTTTGGATAGCTCATTACCATGTTCGCAAACCAAATAATAAGCAATGGAATTTTTGGCAACATAGTGATAGAGGAAAAGTATCTGGGATTAATACACCAGTTGATTTCAATGTATTTAATAGAAGTTTAGAAGAAATGAAAGAAAGATTGATTAAATAAATTTTTATAACAAATTTCTTACTTTTGCACCATGATATTAACTGATACCCACACACACTTATACGCCAATCAATTTGATGAGGATAGAGAACAAGTAATTCAAAACTGCTTTGATGACGGTATTTCGCGTTTGTTTTTGCCAAACATTGATAAAAGTTCGGTAGATGGTATGATGAAGTTAGTAGAGCAATATCCTGAAAATTGTTTTCCAATGATTGGGATTCATCCTTGCTCAGTTAACGAAAACTGGAAACAAGAATTGGATGAGTATAAAGAACTCCTTAAGAAAGAGAAGTTTTACGCAATAGGAGAGATAGGAATTGATTTGTATTGGGATAAAACAACTCAAGGAATTCAAGAAGAAGCCTTTGAAGCCCAAATAATATTAGCTAAAGAATTAAAGTTACCAATTGTAATTCACGCTAGAGATTCATTTGATGAGATTTTTGCCATTGTGGATAAACACAATGACGAAAATTTAACTGGAATCTTTCACTGTTTTAATGGAACAATAGAACAGGCTAATAAAATCATTAATTATGGAGGTTTTAAATTAGGAATAGGTGGGGTGGTTACTTTTAAAAATGCAGGAGTAGACAAAGTTGTGAAGCAAATTCCTTTGGAACACTTAGTTTTAGAAACTGATTCACCTTATTTAGCTCCACATCCCAACAGAGGAAAGAGAAACGAATCTACTTACTTAACTCTTATTGCTCAAAAAGTAGCAGATCTACATGAGGTTTCTCTAGAGGAAATAGCAAATGTAACTACAAGTAATAGTAAAGAAGTTTTTGGAATTTAAGTTTTGGAACAACTTTTGTAAGTATTTGAGCGTATTAAAGACTATTAAATTATTGTTATTAGAATTAACAATTTTAGAGATATTAGTATATTTGAATTAAGAAAAAATAAAAAAGCATGAAAAAATATAGTTTATTAATTGCATTGGCAATAGTTATAGGAGCAGTATCTTCTAGTTTTATCTTTGCAGACAAAACAAATGAAGAAGTAACAATCTCAGAAGTTGTAGATCAATCAGGATTAGAATGGTTTAGTGATTTTCAAAAAGCAAATGAAGTTTCGAAAAAAACAGGGAAACCAATTTTTGGATTCTTTACAGGAAGTGATTGGTGTGGTTGGTGTACAAGACTAAAGCAAAATGTATTTTCTAAAGCAGCATTTATCAAATGGGCAAAAGAAGAAGTAATTTTATTAGAATTAGATTTCCCAAGAAGAACTCAATTGCCAGCAAACATTGTTAAGCAAAACAGAGAGTTGGCTCAGCTATTTAAAGTTAGAGGATACCCAACAGTATGGATATTTAATACTGTAAAGAATGCACAAACAAAGCAAGTAAGCATTAATGCTTGGGGAAGTACCGGTTACCCTCAAGGTGCAGTTGCAGGGAAAGAAGAATTGAAGTTTTTGGCAGATATGGAAAGGATATTTGCAACTCAAAAAAAGTAACATTAATTTAATATTAGATTAGTAATCTTTTTTCATAGTTTCCTATCTTTGGAATCATGAAAAACAAAGGAAATATTTCGGAAATAGCTCAAGTTTTTTTTAAACTTGGGCTATTTGCTTTTGGAGGCCCAGCTGCCCATGTTGCTATGATGCAAGATGAAATTGTAGAAAAAAGAAAATGGATGGATCGCCAACATTTTCTTGATTTAATGGGAGCAACAAACCTTATTCCTGGTCCAAATTCTACCGAAATGACCATGCATTGTGGGTATACTCGTGGAGGAGTTTTAGGATTGTTTGTTGCAGGATTTTGTTTCATATTCCCTGCAGTTGTTCTTACAGGTTTCTTAGCCTATTTATATGTTCAATTTGGAGAAGTTCCACAAATAGAACAATTCGTTTATGGAATTAAGCCAGCAGTATTAGCAATCATTGCGGGAGCAGTTCTTAAGCTGGGTAAAAAAGCTGTTAAGAATTGGCAACTTGCAATATTGGGTGTTTTAGTAATAATAGCTTCTGGATTTTTGGGAGTTAGTGAAATCTTAGCATTATTAGGAGCAGGCTTGTTAGGAGCTATATTCTTTTATTTTCAAGACGATTCACGCAAGAAAATTGAAATAAAGCAACTACTTCCCTTAGTAGTAGCAAATACATCAACAGCAGTAATTGCTAAATCGTTATTACCAGCAATGAAAATTTTCTGGATTTTCCTTAAGGTTGGAGCTGTATTGTATGGAAGTGGATATGTGCTTTTTGCTTATTTAGAGAATGAATTAGTTGCTACTGGTTACATGACAATGCCAGCTTTGCTAGATGCAATTGCTGTTGGTCAGTTTACGCCAGGCCCTGTACTTTCAACAGCAACTTTTGTTGGATATCAATTAGGTGGTTTTTGGGGAGCTGTAGCAGCTTCTGTAGGGATATTTCTTCCTTCTTTCTTATTCGTTTGGATGTTGAATCCTTTAGTTAAAAAAATGAGAGGTTCTAAGTTTTTAGGTTTCTTTTTAGACTCGGTAAATGTAGCTGCAGTAGGAGTTATGCTAGCCGTATTATTTACAATGAGTACTAGTATTTTATTTGCCGATTGGGTTCCAGAATGGAGAGCAATTGTAATTGCAGTACTAGGGTTCTTCTTTGTTTTTGGTCCTAAAAAGCTAAATTCTATGTGGATTGTACTTGGAGGTGGAGTTTTAGGCTATTTATTAAGTTTGGTTTAGGATTAATTTTTACCTAATTTTAATTTTATTAATTGATTATTTCAATTAATAAATCAGCAAAAAGTAAAATAAATTATACCATAATATTAAAATCAATTAAGATGAAAAAATCTATTCAATTAGCTATCCTATTATTTATAAGTAGTATAGCAATATCACAAACAAAATTAAGCCTAAAAATTAATCATAAATTAGGAGCTAACGCCTTTGCTTATAATTCACAAACAACTAATAATTTAGGTAATTCACTAGACTTTGTAAGACTAGAATATTACTTAACTGTAGTTTCTGTAACTCATGATGGAGGAACTGTAACACCAATAAACAGAGTGTTTCTTGTGAATGCAGGAACAACTCTTTTAGATTCTTTAACTACATTAAATATTACCACTTTAGAAAAAGTAACAATTGCAGTAGGAGTGGATCCTTCTTTAAATCACCTAGACCCATCAGTACTTTCTTCTGCTAATCCTTTGTCTCCTAAATCGCCAAGTATGCACTGGGGTTGGACTCCTGGGTATAGATTTACAGCAATTGAAGGAACTAGTTTTGGAATTACACCAAATAGAGTTTTCGAAATTCATTCATTAGGTGATGTTAGTTATTTCTATTCAACTATTAACACTGCTGGAATTAGTGGAACTGGAGAAAAAACAATTGAACTAAATGCAGATTACCTAGAGTCGATAAGAGATATTGATGTAACAAATGGTCCATTAATTCATGGTGAAGCTACATTAAACAAGAAGAATCTTGAAAATTTTAGAGACCATGTTTTTACTTCAATTGAGGGAAATCCATCTGTAGGAGTTAAAATGGAAGAAAGAGAAACTATTGACTTCACTATTTCTCCAAACCCAACAACAGAGAATGATAACATCACTATTTCTTTTGTAAAAGAATACCAAAACCTGTCAATAGTAATAATAGATATGGCAGGTAGATTAGTGTTAGAACAGAATATTAATTCAACTTCTATCCAATTAAGTAACTTATCACAAGGAACTTATATTTGTTCAGTTAAAAATGGAGAATCTTACACTCTAGTAAGTAGAAAGTTTATTGTTAATAAATAATTTAGATCATTAAAAAGAAAGCACTATTAATAGTAAGTGTAGTTTCTTTGGTTTATTTTATCTCTTGTAAAAAAGAAAGTGAATTTATTCCATATGAAATTAAACACGACACATCACTTTATAACTTTAGTTATCAAGGATTAACTCCGCCATCAATACCTATTGATAATCAACTAACCAACCAAGGTGTAAAACTGGGTAGAATGTTGTTTTATGACAAACAGCTATCTAAAGATGGAACATTATCTTGTAGTTCATGTCACAAACAGGAAACTGGTTTCTCTGACACCAATAGATTTTCTATAGGGATTCTAGGTTTACCAGGTGGAAGACAAGCTATGGCAACAGTGAATATGCTTTGGAATGAAAACCAATTCTTTTGGGATGGGCGTTCTAATTTACTGAGAGATCAATCGCTAATGCCAATTCAAGATTCTCTGGAGATGCACGAAACTTTACCAAATGTAATTGCTAAACTAAAGTCTTCTTACGTTTATAAAAACCAGTTTATGAGAGCTTTTGGCTCAGAAACTATAAACTCGGTTAAAGTATCGCTAGCTCTTGAGCAGTTTATGAATTCTATTGTATCAAACAACAGTAAGTTCGATAAAGAGGAACGAGGAGAATATGCTTACACTGCATCAGAACAAAGAGGAAAGAATTTGTTTTACACAGAGTATAATGCATTTTTCCCAAATACATCTGGAGCAGATTGTGCTCATTGTCATTCTGGAGCAAACTTCGAAAACGACAATTACATGAATAATGGGTTAGATTCGGACGCAAACATAAGTGATGATGGAAGAGAAGATGCTACAGGAGATCCTGCTGACAAAGGAAAATTCAAAGTTACTTCTTTAAGGAATATAGAGTTAACTCCACCTTACATGCATGATGGACGATTTAATACTTTAGAACAAGTTGTGAATCATTATAACGGTCATTTAGAGTTTTCTACTACTATTGACCCAGCTTTGGAAGCAACAAGAGCAACAGGCTTATTTCTGACAGCTCAAGATAAGACTGATTTAGTCAACTTCTTAAAAGCACTAACAGATACAGAATTAGCAACTGATGAAAGGTATAGTTCTCCATTCTAATAAACATATCAATTTGAAGAAAAAAGGAGTAGTTATTGGAATTTTAGCACTCCTTCTTTTTTCATGTTTACTATCTAAAAAAACAGCTTTTATTAGTAAAGAGTTTAGTTTACCTGAAATGGTGTATGAGACTGAAAACCAAATTACAAAAGAAAGAATAGCATTAGGGAAGAAACTGTTTTTTGATCCAGTTTTTTCTATTGATTCTTCGATAAGTTGTGCTAGTTGTCACAAACCAAAATATGCATTTAGCGACACGGTAAAGTTTAGTCCAGGAGTATTTAATAGACCCGGAATAAGAAACACACCAAGTCTTATGAACATTGGGTTTCATCCTTATTTTTTGAGAGAAGGAAGTGTTCCTACTATTGAAATGCAAGCCTTAATTCCAATTCAAGAAAAGAATGAGTTCGCACATAATATTGTGGAGATTTCTAAAAAAATTCAACAGATTCCTGAATATGTTACAATGAGTAAAGTTGCATATGATCGAGAACCCGACCATTATGTTATTACTAGAGCCTTGGGAGTTTTTCAGAGAACATTGATAAGTAAATCCAGTAAATTCGATTCCTACATGGATGGAAAAGTTAAACTAACTAAGTCGGAGAAGAATGGAATGGCTATTTTCTTTGGAGAAAAAGGAAACTGCTCAAGTTGTCACGGAGGATTTAATTTCACTAGCTATAAACTCACAAACAATGGTTTGAATGAGAACTATGAGGATGTTGGTCGAATGAGAGCAACCAAAGATTCAGCAGATTTATCCATATTTAAAACTCCATCTTTAAGGAATATAGAAGTCACATCACCTTACATGCATGATGGTAGTATGGTTTCAATCGAAGAAGTAGTGAGTCATTACAATTCAGGTGGAAAAAATCATGTAAATAAAGATTCATTAATTAAGCCTTTACACTTATCAAATTCTGAAAAAGCAGATTTGGTTTTGTTTCTAAAAACCTTAACTGATGAGGCTTTTGTTGAGAATTAAGAGTAATCTCTTACCGTAACAACACTACCATTATCTAACGAAGAATCCTTGTCAATTTTATATACCAATTGAGCTACAGATTGAGGTGAAGCTAATTCATTGTTAGTTTTCATGTCTTTAAATTTTTCAATGTTAGAAAAATCCTCTGACTTAGAATTCCTTATTTCTCCTTGCATTTGCGTATCCACAACCCCTGGGTAAATAGAAAGCGTATGAACAGGATTGGTTTTGTTAGCTTGTTCGACTCCCATAGCTTTTGTCATTTGATCAATTGCAGCTTTGGAGGAACTGTATACAGACCAACCATCAATTGAGCTAGTAGCAGCTCCCGAAGATATTGTTCTTATACTTCTATTAATTTTCCAATCTTCAGTTTGCTTAATAAATATGGAATTAAGTAGGAGTGGAGCCGTATAATTAAGATTAACTGTTTGTATGATGTTATCCGAATCTATATTTTCTAAATGTGATACTGTTCCTAAACTACCCGCATTATTAATAAGCGTAAGCGAAGTTGGTGAAGTTGCTCTCATTGTATTCAATAATGAGGTGAAAGCTGTTTTAAGGCCTTCCAAATCGCTCAAATCACATTCTATTTGAGTTACTTCACTCAAATTATCAGCTTTGGTTCTAGATATTGAATAAACTGAATAGCCTTTGCTTAAATAGTTTAACGCTAATGCATTTCCTAATCCTTTGCTGGCTCCTGTTATTATTATTGATTTCATTATTTTGCAGTATCAATTACAGGAATAATATTTGGTGCAACATACCTCTTCAGCCAAAGCGATTCATCTTTCAAGTTCTCTCTCTCAACCCAAAAAACTTCACTTGTTAAAGCATCTGTAAGCGTTAATTCGGGAACAGTTCCTCCAATAAACTCTTTTCCTTCTTTATCTACTTTAGTAATTACCGTACTCAACCAAAAGAATTTTCTTTCACCATCAATCATTTTTATGTAAGGACGAGTTTCAGCAGGGTTGTTGGCAGTCCAATCGTAGTTTTTCTTACTCTCTTTTACTTTAGAAGCAATAGAACTAGAACCCGTATAACCATCACCATTCTTAGTGTGATTTATATAATATACCGTATTATCAACTCCCGAACTCGGGATAAATATACTGGTATTAAGTGCTCTTTTATTTTCCTGAAAAGGTTCTAATCCAAAATAATGACATAAGGTTCCTTCGGTTCCTTTAATTACTCCTTTAAAATTAAAATAAGCTACAAATGGTTGCTGATTCTGATCTTCTGGTAGTTGTGGAACTCTGATGTCACCTTTGTGATAATAGGGAAGTGGTGCAGCAAACCCATTCTGAAATTTAAATGATTCAGCAGAGAAAGTAGCGATTCTATCAGAAAGTAAATTCTGCTTGTTCAAATAATCGTAATTTTTAATGTCATCTGGCTTAATGAAAGTTCCTTTTCCAACAGAAGCTCTTTTGATAAAATTACCAAACGAGTTTTTTTCTATTTGATCAATAATAATAACTCCACCAAAAACTGGACGAGGAACAATCCATCCTTCCCATTTGATAAGTGTAATTACCTGAATCCAATCATTTACAGCTCTTTCAATGTATTTTACTTCATCTGCTTCGTAGTTAAAAAACTGAATAAAGTTTAGTTTTTTAATAGCTGTTGTAGCCGAATAGCTACTCAGAACTAAGTTTTCTCCTACATCAAATTTCACAGGATGCTTGGTATCTTTTCCAAAACCAGTTGCAGCAGCATTTGCAGGCACACTTATTATCTCAGTCATATTCTGAGTCAATTGCTGAGTTAAATATCTTGTTGATGGTCCAACACACATACTAAAATCAAGTCTTCCGTCTTTACGAATGATAATGTGAGGTAGAGTTGCTTCAGATGTTTCGTCCAATACTTCTTGATTCACAAGAGTTTTAATAGAGTTTAAAGGTTGAATTCTTTCCTGCTCAGTAAGTGGGAGCATAGAAATTTCTTGTTTATTTATTGTGCTGTAATGGTAGTAAAGTCCTAAATAACGATAAACTGGAGGGCCAAAAAAGTAACCAGCAACTAGTAATCCAAGTAATACCACATTACCAATTAATTTAGGGAAAAACTTCTCCTTTTTTCTAATC
>Ga0208660_1001222_pt1 | contig 10373 bp, 13 predicted proteins | sample DEB08_DNA_13_FD_184527 | JGI IMG/M metagenome (GOLD analysis project Ga0208660, IMG submission 184527) | Aqueous microbial communities from the Delaware River and Bay under freshwater to marine salinity gradient to study organic matter... | ecosystem: Environmental > Aquatic > Marine > Coastal ... | reverse complement strand
TAGAGGGAATGGATAAAGCAATCGAAGAAATTGATGTTGCAACAAAAGATTTAGATTCTGAATTAGAAGGATTATAAAAATAAAATTTTAAAAAATAAAGACATGAAAAAGAACATCATACTAATAGCAGCTATTTTATTATCTGGGGTAATGGGATTATCTCAAGGTAAAATGGATAAAATGAAAGACAAAGCGAATGGAGCTCAGTCTGAAATGAAAGACAAAGCACAAGAAACTAAAAAAGAGGTTAAAGAAAAATCTGCTGAAATTCTTGAGAAAAGAGAAGAGAAGAAAGAAATGAGAGAGAACCTTAAAGAGAAGAGAGTGGGTCTTAAAGGAGAAATGAAGGGAAAGAGAGACAGCTTGAAAGAAAAAATGAAAGAAAAGAGAGCTGAGATGAAAGCTGATATGGATGCTAAAAAAGAAGCTCTTAAAAAAAAGTATGGAACTGATACAGCTTCTTACAATGCTGAATTAGCAAAAATTAAAGAGGCTAAAATGGCAGAGAGAGATGCTATGAAAGCAGAAAAAGCTGCTAAAGTTGAAGAAATGAAAGCAGAGAAAGCTGCTGAAATGGAACAAATTAAAGGTGATAAAGACAAATTAGAAGCTAAAAAAAAGCTGAGATTACTAAATTAAAAGAAGAAAAAGCAACTGCTGTTGCTGTGAGAAAAGCAAATACTGGATCTAGAATTGAAGCTACCGAAGCAAGAATTGCTGATGCTAAAGCTAAAATCGAAGCTGCAAAGGCTGACGGTTCTATGACGGTTGAAGAAATTGCTGAGAAAGAAGCTAAAATTGCTAAAGTTCAAGCAAAAATTGATGTTTTAAAAAGTAAGGTAGCTGAATAATTTACCTAAAAACTATAAAAAAAGAGCGATATAGAAATATACCGCTCTTTTTTGTGCTGTAAAAGATGGAGTTATGATTTATTTTTAATATATCTCAACATTATATGGCAACCCTTTCTATTTGGTGTGCGTCTTTAATTTAGAATAGTGTAATACTATCTCTTTTTTCTTTTTTACGACATCAACAGAATTTATTTTTAGGAATAGGTTCTGTTTTTGTTTTTAAGGCGTTTTATTTTGGTTAATTTTATCTAATGAATTCTCACAAGATATACATGCAAAGATGCCTTGAGATATCCTCAAAAGGACTTTCTTCGGTAATGCCTAATCCCTCAGTTGGAGCAGTATTGGTATATGAGGATAAAATAATAGGAGAAGGTTATACGAGTCCTTATGGAGGAAACCATGGTGAGGTAAACTGTATGAATTCTGTTAAAGAACACAATCGTCCTTATATTTCTAAATCCACTTTATATGTTAGTTTAGAACCTTGTTCTCATTTTGGAAAAACACCTCCTTGTGCCAATTTAATTATTACTCACAATATCCGCAAAGTAGTTATAGGATGTATCGATACTTTTTCGGAGGTTGCAGGGAGAGGTATTGAAATGCTTAAGCAAAACAATGTAGAAGTTGTAATTGGTGTTTTAGAAAATGAATGCAGAGAATTGAATAAACGTTTTTTTACTTTTCATGAAAAGAAAAGACCTTTTGTTTTATTGAAATGGGCTCAAACTAAAGATGGCTTTATTGCTCCAGAGGATGAACTTCATGAACAAGAAAGATGGATTACAGGAGATAAAACAAACCAGTATGTTCATCAATTAAGAGCAACTGAAAAAGCTATTTTGGTAGGGAAAAATACTGTGCAAAAAGATAACCCTAGCCTAACAGTTCGCCATGTAGATGGAACAAATCCAATTAGATTAGTTATTGATAAAAAACTTGAATTGTGGAAAGGTAAAGAAGGTTTTAAGATTTTTAGTACCGAATCGAAAACTCTTGTTTTTAATTCTCTTCAAAATTTTGAAGAGAATGGTATTGAAGGAATTAAAATTTCATTTAATAACAATGTTGTAAAACAAATCCTTGATATTTTATATGAAAAAGGAATTCAATCATTAATTGTAGAAGGAGGCTCATTTACGATTAATTCATTTTTGGAATCTAACCTCTGGGATGAGGCTTTGGTTTTGGAAGGAAATAAAACTTTTGGAAGAGGAGTAGAAGCTCCACTTTTTAATCATAAACATACTAAAGAATTTGTTCTTGGAAAGGATAATATTAAACAGTTTAAAAACATAAGTCTGTGAGTATATCAGTCCTTTTAGCAATTGTTTTCCCTGTTGTTTCAGTTTTGTTGTTCAAGGAATTTGATAAACGAAATATAGAGGCTTTACCTGCAATAATATTCAATTATTTGGGTGCAATAATTATAGGTTTAGTTTTATTTGTAACTCCAGTTCAGCTTTTAGAAATTCCCTCTCAGTCATGGTTTTATTCCTGTTTAGTAGTTGGTTTTTTATTTATTCTTAATTTTTATTTAATTGCCAAAACTGCTATTTGCCATGGGGTTTCTATTGCCACTTTTGCCAATAAAATCAGTCTGGTTTTCCCAGTAATATTTACTATTATATATTTTAATGAACCAAGTAACTGGATTAAGATAACTGGTATTAGTTTAGCTATTTTCTCTATTTATCTATTAACCTTTAAAGGGGCTTCAGCTACCAAAAGCAAAGGGTATTTATTCCCTCTTTTTATTTTTGTTGCAACAGGAGTTTTGGAAACAATAATTAATTATACCCAAAAAACTTATTTTGAAACCGGGAATGAGATTGGATATTTCGTGATTTCAGCTTTTTTGGTTTCATTCATTTTTGGTTTAGTTCTACTTATGTTTAAACTTAAGAGTATCACCTTCAAAAGTATACTTGCAGGTTTGCTACTTTCAATTCCCAATACTCTAGGTTTATATTATTTTATAAAATCACTAAATGAGAATGCAGATTCTACCTCTGTTCTTCCTGTAATGAATATTTGTACTTTAATTCTTGCAATATTGTTGGGAATCATATTTTATAAGGAAAAACTAACTAAAAGTAATTGGATTGGATTTTCATTGGCTATTTTATCTATCATTCTTTTAACATTAATTTGAGTCAAATTCATACATATAAAACTTTAAAAACTCGCTCCGAGAGTTTGATGAAAGAGAAAGGAAGTAAATTCTTTGGCTATGCATTTCCAGTATCTGATGAAGAAGAAGTGAAGTTGTGTTTGGAAGAACTGAGAGTGAAACACAATGATGCTAGGCATCATTGTTACGGCTATAGATTGGGAATAGGAAAAGAGGAAAGATATAGAGTAAATGATGATGGAGAGCCATCTAATTCGGCTGGAAAGCCAATTTATGGGCAGTTACTATCTACAGATATTACTAATGTGTTAATTGTTGTTGTTCGTTACTTTGGTGGAGTAAAACTTGGTGTAGGAGGATTAATTTCTGCTTATAAATTAAGCGCGAAAGAAACCATTGATACTGGAGAAATTATCAATAAAAAGGAACAGAATTATCATCAAATAGATTTTAACTATACAGTAATGAGTCCTGTGATGAACTTTGTAAAGCAACAAAAGCTGGATGTTACAAAACAGGTTTTTGAAAACTCTTGTCTAATTCAATTCTGTTGTGATATTGGATCATCTGACTCATTAATTTATCAACTAGAAGAAATCGAAGGAGTGGAAGTAAAATTCTTGTTTAAGAAATAGCTAATCAAGGACAGAAATATGGAGCTAGAGCTGGAGCTGTGTCATCAGTACAAAACTTAAAATCAGTTGTGTAAGACCCAAGAAATAATTCTTCAATTGATTTATCGGATAAACCTGGGAAAGTAATCACTGCTGTATATCTACTTCCGAATACACCTCTACCACCTTCAATATTTGTGTAATCTGGCTTATCAAACGAAATTGATTGATTAGGTTTATTAACTCCAATATAAGTATTTAGTGTAAAGTTTGCAGAGGTAACTCTTACATCACAGGTGTTAATTACACGCTTAGTTACACCAGTAGTATCCTTAAGTTGAGCTGAGTTACTTAATAGAGTAAAAAATGCTTCTGTATTAGTTTCTATTTCAATTGTATTACTAGATGTAGTAGGGTTTTTCGATCCCATTTTCCAATCAATATATTTTTGAGTTTGAGAACCGTTTTTGTGTTCTGTATAAAAGAATCTTAATGTTACATCATAAGATTCAGCCTCGGTTGACTGCACCCATTTTGGTCTTAAAAGACCATAAGTTCCAACTCCACCTGATAAAATAATTTCTCTAAAACCTGTTAATCTAAAAGGGTTAGCAAAACCAAATCCATCAATTATGTTCGTTTTTGAACTAAACTTTTTTCCATCACCTTCTCCAATAATTCTATAGTTTTTAGTTGGGTCTAGTGGAATAGTAGGTACAAAATAATACACTCTTTGTGTTCCAGTAAAAAATATTCCTTTGTTTTCATCAACAGTAACTACTTTACTTTGTAACTGCCAAACTCTTCCAACTCCTTCAAATTCATCAAGCTCTTCAACTCTAGCTGTTACATTTGTAAAGTATAAAGAATCATTAATTTTAGAATATTCAGTGTTGTTAGTTCCTAAAAAACTTTTATTTATTTTGATGAATTGAGTATCTTCTTCTTGATCTAAAATCCCATAAACAATAGGAATTTTTTCATAAGGAGCGTTTATATCAAAATCAGTTTTGCAACTAAATAAGGCAACTACTAAAGTAGATAGGAGAACTAATTTTTTCATGTATTGGTTTTCTGAGTTGAATAAGGTACTAAGATAGCACTTTTTGTTTGTTGAGGCTTATTGGAGGTGTTAAAATAAGCCATTAGTATACAAATTAATGGTATTAATAAACTGGCTTCATGGCATCTTCTATAATGTCGCTAAATAGACTTTCTAATTCTAAGTCTTTTTGTTTAGAAACCATTAGAGGAACTAGGCTAGCAGCTGACATTCCTGGCGCAGTATTTACTTCAATAACAAAAGGCTCGTTATTTACAAGTATGTAATCTACCCGTACAATTCCTTTTAAACCAAGTAGTGTATATATGTTTTTAGTTATTGATTGTACACTTAATTTTATTTTATCAGAAACTCCTGCAGGACATATTTCTTGAGACAAACCTTCGTACTTTGCTTCGTAATCAAAGAATTCATTTTCACTTATTATTTCTACAAGTGGTAAAGTGTGTAATTCGTTTTCGATTTTATAACAAGCACAAGTAACTTCTTTTCCATCCATAAATGATTCAATCATCACTTCGTTACCTTGGGTAAAAGCTCTGTTAATTGCTGGTATCAGTTGCATTTCTTCTTTTACTTTAGAAATCCCAAAACTAGATCCACCATCATTTGGTTTTACAAAACATGGCATGCCAATTTCTGCAGAAATCTCTTTGGTATTGAATAATCCAGCCCTATCATTTATTAAGATTGATTTAGAAACATTAATTCCATTATTAGCCAATACTTGGTTGCATAACCATTTGTCGAAAGTGACTGAAGATGATTTAGAGTTACTCGAATTGTAAGGAATATTAAGCATATCTAAATATCCTTGTAGTTTTCCATCTTCACCAGGTGTGCCGTGAATAGTAAGGTAAACACAATCGAAGTTTATTTTGGTTCCATCTAGAACGAACGAAAAGTCATTTTTATTAATTGGTAAAAGGGCTTCATTTACCCTAACATTCCATCCTTGCGAATTTATAATTACAACATAAGAGTTGTATTTATCTTTAGATAAGTTAGCATAAATAGTTTCTACACTTTTAAGCGATACTTCAAGTTCGCTTGAATATCCACCTGCAATAATGGCAATGTTCTTCTTCATTTTAGACTCAATTTTATTTCTCAAATTAAAGTTACTCAACAAGGCGTAAATCGAAGGGGTAATTTACAAATTGAGTTAACTAAGGATTGTTAATTATTAGAGTTAATAGTATCAATAAGTTTATCCATGGCTTTGGTCATTTTTTGAGCTAAATAATGTTTAACTCCTATAAATCCTTTGATTTTTATAGTAAAAAGCAATTCAATTTTGTCAGGATATTCGTTAAAAGAATAAAATAAAGTAGGTTTCAGAAATGGTATTCCTTTTATCATATAAGTGATTTTATTTTCTGATAATAATGGTTTTACTGAGTAACCAATAATAAATGGTAAATATTTAAAAGGTTTTTCTTTCACTTTATAACTCCCACTTTCATTGGGTGCCGAAATTGAAATGATTAGAGGGTGGTGATTTGCAAAATTTTGAAGATTGCTGAAAATAGAATTTAATTTGGTTACATTTTTTTTGGTAATATATGTCTTATGAACTAACATAGATTGTTAATTTCTTTGAATAAATATTCTTGAATTGAAGTGTTCTGCCTCAAATTCAAAGTAATTTTTGTAATAGGTTGGTTTGGGTTGAGTATAGTATAAAGACCTAAAAAACAAGGGTTCATAATCAAAGTCAATATATTTTGAAACTTTAGTATATAGAGAACTTTTATCTAAAAGCTTTTTCAGAGGCTTTTGATAAAAGCTGGAAATAGGAAAGAAATCATAATGTTGAAAAGTGTGAACTATTTCATGTGGTATTATATTATAGGATGGTCTGTTGTTTCTTTTTTCAATTGCAATAGCATTGTAACCACCCAATCCAGCAATTTGAATTCCATTAATCATAGTATTTGGGTTTAAATCAAAATAAAACATACCATATTCTAAAGTTCTGTAAAAGTCTAATTTATGTCCTGAAGCTGAGAAACTTATAAGTGAAGCCATATTTGCTAATGATAACTTTGCATTTAGTCTACTTCCTCTTTCTTCTGAACCATTATAATGAAAATTTACACCATAAAAATTACAGTAATAATTGGATAATATTTTTTCATTTCGAGAGGCATTCATGGTTATCGAATGCCCCAAAAAAAAGTAAGCTCTATTTATTGGAGCAAAAAAAGTAAGTTGTTGGTTTTTAAGATAGTTAGTCTGATATTTAGCTGTGTATTTTACCGCTCCTCCAATACATCCTTTACCGAAATTTTTTATAAAAACCGGAAAGAATTTTTCTCCTGGTTTTTTGTTAATTACCCCTCCAACTCCCGCCATTAATCCATTGGATAGAATGTTGTAAGCTAAAATTTGATTTTGTTGTGCTCTATACTGGTTTTGTAAATCTGCTGGATTTTGTATCTGAGCATTCAATTTTTTTGAATATGAAGCTATCAATAAAAACAATATAATAAACCCTTTAAATTTTAATGTCATAATATTTGTCTAAAAGTTAGGTTAATACGACTTTCTAAAGTTTTTGTTGTCTTAGGAATTTGATGTTTCCAATAATGTTGGGTTTCGCCAGCCATTGTCAATAAACTCCCATTGGATAATGGAATGTCTACTTTTTTCAATTCTTTGTTAGAGATATGTTTCAATTGAAATGGTCGAGTTTCACCAAAAGTAACTGAAGCAATTATTGGGTTTATTCCTAACTCTTTTTCGTTATCCTGATGCCAACCCATTCCGTCTTTACCATCTCGGTAATAATTAAGCAAACAACTATTGAATTTAGTTCCTGAAGCTTCTTCTATTTTTGATTTTATTTCAAGTAACTCTTTAGTCCAAGTTTTTGGCTCTAAGGAAAGTCCAGAGTATTTCATTACTTTTCCTTCGTCTCCATACCAAGCATTAAGTCTTGGGATTTTATGTCGTTTACCATAAACAATAACTTCATCTTGAGTCCAATCAATTGTCTTGATTAACGATTGCATCAATCTATGACTTTCCTCCAAACTAAAAAATCCCTCATGAAAAATAATTTTTCCATCAGGGATTTTAATATCTAAAGGTTCATTGAACATTTTTACTTCAAGCTTTTCTCAATCAATTTCTGAATTTTTTCTTTTTCAGTAGCCACATCAAACCATTGCGTGTTCTTATCTTTTTTGAACCAAGTAAGTTGTCTTTTTGCAAAATTACGGGTGTTTTGCTTTATTTTTTCAATTGCAAAATCTAGTTCTGTTTCTCCATCAAAATGATTGAATAATTCTTTGTAACCAACTGTATTCAATGAGTTTAATTCTTTTTTTGGATGAAGAGATTTAGCTTCTTCAACCAATCCAGCTTTCATCATTTCGTCAACTCTTGAGTTAATTCTGTCGTAAATTAATTCAAGATCTGCAGTCAGTCCAATTTGAACAATATTAAAATCACGTTCTTTTGGTTCCTGCTTTCTCATTTCTGAGTATTTTTTTCCAGTAGTCAAGCAAACTTCAATTGCTCTTATCAATCTTTGTGGATTTTGTTTATCCATAAATCGATAATGATCGTAATCTAACTTCTTGAGCTTCTGTTGCATATGTCTCAATCCATTTTCTTCCAATTCTTGGTTCAATTCAGCTCTTAACTCCAAGTTACTAGGGATTTCATCAATACCGCTTAGTACAGCATTTACATACAATCCAGAACCTCCAACCATAATGGCTACATTCTTTTCTTTAAATAGGTCTTCAAGTTTTCCTAAAACCTCATTTTCAAATTTACCAGCAGTATAAAATTCTTCTACAGGTAAAAAATCTACAAAATGATGAGGAACTCCGTCCATTTCTTCAGAAGTTACTTTGGCAGTACCAATACTCATTTCTTTAAAAAACTGACGCGAATCTGCCGATATAATCTCACAACCTAATTGCTTAGCAAGTTCTACAGAAAGTGAGGTTTTCCCTATTGCGGTAGGACCTACAATAGTTATTAATGTGTTTTTTTTCAAGTTACTTTTACGTTTCTAATGATACGAGCAAATAGCCCAGGAAAAAATCGTTTTACGTAAATCGCAAACACTTCCTTTTTTCCAATCCAAGCTTCTCGTTTATTTTTTCTTAATGCTTTTATATATTTTTTAGCCAATACTTCTGGAGCAATTCCATCAGCAATAGCTGGATCTTTTTTGTTCTGTTTATCTCCACTAGCAGTTAATGCGTTTTCTGAGATACTTGTATTTATTGGTCCAGGACATATAATTGTTACTCCAATATTGTAATCATGTATTTCCGCTCTTAAACTATCGTAAAATCCATGCAAAGCATGTTTTGATGCTGCATAAGCTGTTCGAACCGGAGAACCAAATTTACCAACAACACTTGATGTTACAGCAATTTGTCCTGATTTCTTTTTTATAAAATAGGGGAGTACCTCTTTTGTTAAGGCTACTGTTCCAAAATAATTAATATCAAATATTCTTTTATCTACCGAAAGAGGAGTTTCAACTGCTAATCCTCTTTGGCTAATTCCACCATTATTTATCAGTACATCCAATCCTTCGAAAAGAGAAAGTGCTTCGATAGTTTTTTCTTTCAATAAATTAAACTCACCTAAATCTAATGGAAGTAGCTTAACAAGCTTAATGTCCTCGCATAAAGAGCGAGTCTCTATCAATTTTTCGTTATTACGAGCAGATAGAATTAAGTTAGCTCCTAATTTAGAGAATTCTATAGCCAAAGCTCTCCCAATTCCTGAGGAAGCTCCAGTTATCCAAACTGTTTTATTTTGGTATGAATTCATTAGCTGTATTTAATGGCCATTTCTTGAGCCTTACGATTTACACATTGGTAAATTCTTCCCGGATAAGTTTCAATAGTCTTGTAATGGTGAGTTGCCATAAAAATGGTAACACCTTGCTGTGAAATACTCATCAATAAATCCATTACTTCTCTAGCTGTTTCTGGATCTAAACTTCCAGTAGGCTCATCAGCTATTATTAAATCTGGTTCGTTTAGTAGAGCTCTAGCGATAGATACTCTCTGTTGTTCTCCTCCAGATAATTGATGAGGATAATTGTTGTTTTTACCAACAATTCCTACCATCTTCAGAACTTTTTCAATTTGATCGTTTATCTTATTCTTTCCTTTCCAATCAGTTGCTTCTAGTACAAACCTCAAGTTTTCATAAACTGTTCTATCGTACAAAAGTTTAAAATCTTGAAATACGTTTCCGATTTTACGCCTAAGCATAGGAACAGATTTAGGTTTTAGAGTCATTAAATCAAAACCTACTGCAGTACCATGACCACCAGATAGTTTTGTTTCTCCATAAATAACATTTAAAAGAGAACTCTTTCCGCTACCAGTTTTTCCAATCAGGTATACAAATTCTCCTTTTCTTAATTCAATGTCAATAGAGTCAAGAACTTTGTGATCACCATAATGGATTTGTCCCTTTTCTATCGAAATTATTAATTCTCCTTGTTCCATACTCAAAGATAAGATTTATTGATTGATTATTAAATAGAGGTAATGTGGTTTTATTAAAACTCTTTGTAAATGAGAACGAATAACTAAAAAATATAAAACGAAAAAAAGCACCCCTTCTAGGAAGAGGTGCTTTAATATGATAAGTGAATTAACTTTAGTTTTCGAAAGGAACTACAGATACAAATGATCTGTTGTCTTTTTTCTTAGTAA
>Ga0208660_1001220_pt1 | contig 10377 bp, 11 predicted proteins | sample DEB08_DNA_13_FD_184527 | JGI IMG/M metagenome (GOLD analysis project Ga0208660, IMG submission 184527) | Aqueous microbial communities from the Delaware River and Bay under freshwater to marine salinity gradient to study organic matter... | ecosystem: Environmental > Aquatic > Marine > Coastal ... | reverse complement strand
TGTTGGATATTCGTGCGACGGGCATGGATGGCGAAAGCTTTGCCAACGCATTGCTCGATGAAGAACTGATCGCAGTGATGCCGGGCGAAAGCTTTGGCCAAGCCGCGGCTGGCCATCTACGTGTTGCGATGACGATTGACGACGCGCGCTATATAGATGCTTTGGAACGACTAATCGCATTTGCGCACCGCAAAGCGGCTTAGGGCGTTGCTATCTGCCCGCCCGTAACCGGTACAGGCACACCTGTTGTTTGCGGGCTTGAGAGTGGCAACCCGCGCGCCACGCGCACCGCGAGATAGGCAAAGGCTTGTGCCTCGAGCATGTCACCGTCAAGACCGACGTCCTCGACAGGTTTCACGGGGCAAGCCAGCGCTTTGGCTAACCCTTTCATCAGTGTTGTATTATGCCGCCCGCCGCCTGTGACCAAAAGCTGAGCAGGCGGATTTGGGCAAAGCGATATCGCCAATGCCACACTTTCAATGACCGCTTGGGCCAGCGTCGCTAATGCGTCTGCATCACTCAGTCCTACCACGTCATTGGTCAATTCTGCAAAGGCATCACGGTCAAGCGATTTTGGGGCCTGCCGCGCGAAATAGGGATGCGCCAAGAACCGACCCAGCACGGCGCTATCAACCGTACCGGTTGACGCCAATGCGCCCCCCTTGTCATAGCCTACGCCGCGCCGCTTCATCATCAAGTCATTCATCGGGGCATTGGCGGGTCCTGTATCAAACGCCAACAATGCGTTCGGATCCGTAGGATCAACACAAGCAGGATCAATCCAAGTGATGTTCCCCACACCGCCAAGGTTTAGAAATGCCAGCGGCGCATCGGCATTGAGCCACTTCGCCAATGCAAAGTGGTAGAACGGCGCAAGTGGCGCGCCCTGCCCGCCCTGCGCCACATCATGTGTGCGAAAATCCCATGCAACCGGATAACCCAAGGCTTGCGCCAAGCGCGCCCCGTCACCGCATTGGTGCGTGCGGTGTCCTGCAGGATCATGGGCAAGGGTCTGACCGTGGAAACCCGCAATAGCCACGCCTTCAAAACCCTTCAACACAGCCAGATGCGCATCTTCGACAATCTGCACAGCGTCAGCCACGCCGTCTTCCGGCCAGCGCCCAAGATGTGCGGCAAGAACCGCCTGTTCATCTGCAGCGTAAGCACGGTAGTCCGTAGCACCGAACCCGAACACATGAATGCCATCGGTATCAATCACAGCCGCGTCGACCCCGTCCAGCGACGTGCCAGACATCGTGCCAAGTGCCATAACTCTGTTCGCCTGCAACATCCGCTTTCCCTTCGCCCTGCGCGTGATTATAGAGTGCCCCGAGACAGTGACGGGAACAACCAATGACTTACCATCCGAAATCCGACTTTATGAACGTGATGATCACGCGCGGCTTTTTGGCGGATTGCACCGACTATCAAGGCCTTGATGACGCGTTCAGCAAAGGCGTTGTTCCTGCCTATATCGGTTTTGATGCCACGGCCAAGTCGCTGCACGTCGGATCACTGATCCAGATTATGATGCTGCGCTGGCTGCAAAAGACGGGACATAAGCCGATCACCCTAATGGGCGGCGGCACGACAAAGGTGGGTGACCCATCGTTCCGTGCGGATGAACGCCCCTTGCTTGGACCAGAGCAGATCGACGACAATATCGCAGGGATCAAACAGGTGTTTTCTGCATACCTTGATTACGATGACGCGCCCACCGGTGCGATGATGATCAATAACGCCGAATGGCTGGACGGGCTGAACTACCTCGATTTCCTGCGCGACATCGGGCGGCATTTTTCGATCAACCGGATGTTGTCGTTTGAGAGCGTGAAATCACGCCTCGACCGTGAGCAATCGCTATCGTTTCTTGAATTCAACTACATGATTTTGCAGGCCTATGACTTTCTAGAGTTGAACCGCCGTTACGGCTGTTTGCTGCAAATGGGCGGCTCTGATCAATGGGGCAATATCGTCAACGGTATTGACCTGACGCGCCGCGTTTTGGACCATGAGATCTATGGTCTGACCTCGCCTTTGTTGACGACAAGCGACGGCAAGAAGATGGGCAAATCCCTGTCCGGTGCTGTTTGGCTGAACCCCGATATGTGTAGCCCTTATGAGTTCTGGCAGTTCTGGCGCAACACGACTGACGCCGACACTGGCAAATTTCTAAAACTCTACACCGAATTGCCAGTTGAAGACTGTGACCGCCTTGGCGCGCTTGAAGGGTCTGACATCAACGCGGCCAAGATCATTCTCGCCAATGAAGTGACGACACTGTTGCACGGCGCAGAGGCCGCAAAAACAGCTGAAGCGACGGCGCGTGAAGTCTTTGAGAAAGGCGGCGTTGGCGATGATTTGCCTACACTGACGCTCACAGCAGAAGACATCGGCGATGGTATTTCTATCGTGCAGTTGATCGTGAAATCCGGCCTTGCCAAAACCGGCAAAGAGGCAAAGCGCCTGATTGCCGAAAATGGCGCCAAGCTGAATGATGAAGCACTGACCGAAGCGGGTTTAGTCATTGACGCGGCAGCGCTTGCCCAGCCTATTAAGCTAAGTGCAGGCAAAAAACGCCATGCTTTGGTACAACTGGGCTAGAGCAAAAGCAGATCTACAAACAAGATCGTCACGGTGATTGGAAACATGATGATGGCGGCGGCAAGCGCCGCCCCTAATGCAGTGGGGCGGGTTGCGGGCGCGTAAACACCCGCAACCTTGGTCTGGGTTCTAAGTTTCATCCCCGCATTAATCATGAATTAGGTTTCAGATGGCTTAACGGGGCGCATGAATATGCCCCCCGCCTTGCCGCTTCAACAACACCCCCGTTTTGCGGCGGCACTGCGGCGCTTGGGGCGCGATGTGCGCCGCATTGAAATGGCGGATGCCCATCCGGTTGTTGCTGTGCGTCTTTTCGGCCAATTGCTTGCTTCGCGTGGACCTGTGTGGGAATCGCCCGGCAGTGATTGCGCAAAAGCGGCAGCGCTGACGCAAACGGAATTGCGGCTGATTAATGCTGAAACAGAAGATCACGCCGCCATGGTCCAAGCGGGCTTTCGCAAGCTTGCAACAGCGGCAACCGTTGCAGAGCTTGATTTGCGCCAAAGTGTTACTGTCCGACTTGCTGCGGCACATGGCAAATGGCGCAACCAATGGCGGCGCGCACAAAACGCCCCAGTTACCGTGAACAATGAACGCTTTGATCGGCACCGGCATCAGTGGCTCTTCGATGCAGACCGCGCACAACAAAAACAAAAGCGGTTTCGCGGCCTCCCGCATACCTTGATTGATGCACTCGCCGACCAGCACCGCGATGCTGTGACCGTGCACGTGGCCTATCACGCGGATCAACCCGCCGCTGCGATGCTATTTGTTCATCACTTGCCCGTCGTCACATATCATCTCGGCTGGATCAGCCCAAATGCGCGCCAGTGGGGGCTGCATCACCGCTTGTTGATGGAAGCCGCTACAGAATTTGCGGAACAGGGGTATCACCGCATCGATCTGGGCGTGGTTGATACCGAGAATGCTCCCGGGCTTGCGCGCTTCAAGATCGCAAGCGGCGCACATATCCGCCGTCTGGGCGGCAGCTGGCTTCGGTTTGGACGGCAGCCGCGCTAGTACAGTGCTGCATCGGGTGCTAAGCCTGCGATACAATATCAAAGGCCGGCCAATGACCCTGTTGCAAATCACATCCCTTTTGATCGTTTTAGCCGGAGCGTTTGGCGCGATTAACTATCTATTCCTGAAACTGCCATCAGCCATCGGCATCCTTGTGGTGTCTTTGCTGGCGTCGTTTGTCGTGATGTTGCTGGATATCGCGGTTCCGGCATTGGGTGTAGCGGATGTGGTGCGAGGGGCCGTCCTGGAGATCGAATTTTCGGATGCTTTGCTCGAAGGTATGTTGGGGCTGTTGTTGTTCGCAGGTGCTCTGCATGTAAAACTGTCGGACTTGCGGCGCGAATGGGTCGTTGTTGCCATGATGGCCACCATTGGCATCGCGCTGTCGACCACGATAGTCGGGTTTGGGTTTTCATGGCTGACGGGCATGCCGCTGCTTGTGGCCTTGGTGTTTGGCGCGCTGATTTCACCAACTGATCCGGTCGCCGTTCTGGGCGTGCTGCGCCAAGCGAACCTGAAGAAATCGCTTGAGACGAAGATCGCAGGTGAAAGCCTTTTCAACGATGGTGTGGGCTATGTTGTGTTCTTGGTCCTGATCGGACTGGCTTTCCCGCATGGGGATGCCCACGGCAGTGGGCTGGCGGGTGCCGCACAACTGTTCTTTCAAGAGGCAGTGGGCGGTGCCGTTTTGGGCATCGTTTTAGGCTGGCTGACATTTCGCGTCATGCGCCGCATTGATGACTACTCGCTTGAGGTTTTGATCACGCTGGGCCTTGCCTTTGGCGGCTACGAACTGGCGGTTTACCTGCATGTTTCTGCTCCGATTATGGCCGTTTGTGCGGGCCTACTCATCGGCGACGTTGGTACAAAATACGGTATTTCCGAAGAAACGCGGCTTTATGTCGATGCATTCTGGAAGTTGATCGATGAAATTTTGAACGCGGTTTTGTTCCTTTTAATCGGCGTCGAAGTCTTTGCAATCGCTTTCAACTTTGAATATCTCACCGCAGGAGTAGCCGCGATAGCGTTGGCCCTATTCGCGCGCCTTGCTGCCGTCGCCGTGCCAATCTTGATCCTGCGCCCGTTCCGCGAGTTCTCAACAGGCGTGATCCCTGTGATGACGTGGGGCGGATTGAAGGGCGGTATTTCTGTGGCCCTCGCCCTGTCCTTGCCAGAGGGAGAATGGAAGCCCGTCATCCTGACTGCGACCTATATGGTCGTTATTTTCTCGATCATCGTGCAGGGGCTGACAGTCGCAGGTCTCGCGGAACGCGTCACAAAGGAAACTGCGAAATGAACCCCGAACCGCTAAGCGCATTTGATGTTTTGCATGATGGAACTGCGGTGATCGTGTCGGACACCTCTGCCGCATTTGATCAAACACGGTGTGCCTATCGCTGGCTACATTTTGATCTTGCCACGCAGGGCTTGACCGAATGGTGTGCAGCGATGCTACCGCCCTTGGCTGGTCGCGCGTTGCTGGCAACAAAGACCCGCCCTCATGTTGAAATCAATGATGACGGGCTGCTTGCCACCTTCAGAGGCGTCAACTTCAACGAAGGGGCAGCCCTTGAGGATATGGTGTCACTCAGGCTTTGGATGACGGATAAGCTTGTCGTCACTGTGCGCAAAGATCGGGTCTTTGCGATGGAGGACCTTGCAAAGCAGATGCTGACGACCGACGTGCCACCAACCCCTGCCCGTCTGGTTGCCCGTGTGACCGAAAACCTTGTTGCGCGCATTGAACAAGTCTCGCTTGATCTAGAACTGCGCACTGATCAGCTGGAAGAGGCGATTTATGACAACGATAGCGGGGACGTCACAACCCTTGCCCCCTTGCGCCGCAGCGTGATCAAACTGCGGCGGCACATCGGGCCGATGTCGGATGCGCTCAAATCTTTGGCGACGATCGAAACCGTCCTGATCTCCAAAAAGCTGCGGCATAGGTTACGCGATACTGCAAACCGCGCCACACGGTCCGTCGAAGAAGTCCACGAAGTATCGGACCGCTTGATTGCGCTCGGACAGCATATCGACTTGAACAACGACACAAGACTAGCCCGCAACAGCTATGTCTTGTCGGTCATTGCGGCTATATTCCTGCCTCTTGGGTTTTTGACAGGTCTTTTTGGCGTGAATGTCGGCGGCATGCCGGGCGTCGATAGCGAGCTTGGCTTTTTGATCCTTTGCCTTGCCATGGCGACAGTTGGCGGCGTGGGATATCTGATCTTGCGATGGATCAAATGGTTCTAGGTCCTGTGCCCTCTGGAAACCTGCCCAAAGGGCCGCTATCACAAGACGAGACTGACGCGAGGCGGCCCATGACAAAGACAATTCTAGACCGCTGCGAAGCAAACGGACTGCGCATGACAGAACAACGCCGCACCATTGCGGGTGTTCTACAAGACGCCGTTGACCACCCCGATGTAGAAGAATTGTATAACCGCGCGTCCGCAGTGGACCCGCGTATTTCACTGGCGACGGTGTACCGGACAGTCAAACTGTTCGAGGAAACGGGCATCCTTGAAAAGCACGAATTCGGTGATGGCCGTGCCCGCTATGAGGCGGCAGACCGCGAACACCATGATCACCTGATCGACGTGCATTCCGGCGAAGTCATTGAATTTGTCGATCCAGAGATCGAAGCCTTGCAAGAACGTATCGCGCAAAAGCTGGGTTATCGCCTGATGGGTCACCGGTTAGAGCTGTACGCCGTCCCGCTGACGGACAAGGAAGACTAAACTTGGACAATATGCGCGGCGCGGCCTTCATGGTCTTTTCGATGCTCTGTTTTGCAGTCGAGGACGCACTGATCAAGCTGTTGGCAGATGCAATCCCTGTCGGGCAAATCCTGTCGATCATCTGCTTGGGCGGGCTAATCGCCTTTATGGCATGGACGGTTTTAAAGGGTGACCGCCTTTGGCAGCCTGCCTATCTCGACACCAAAGTGCTGCTACGCAGCTTGTGTGATGTGTCCGGCTCTATCATGTTCGTGACCTCGTTGATGTTGATCCCGCTCACTACTGCCTCTGCCGTAATCCAAGCGACGCCTTTGGTCGTGGCGATGGGCGCTGCAATTTTCCTTGGTCAATCGGTTGGCTGGCGGCGCTGGCTGGCGATCCTTGTGGGCTTTGTCGGGGTGATGATCATTATCAGGCCGGGCATGGAAGGGTTTACACCTGCCACGCTCTTGGCTGTGGGTGGCATGTTAGGGTTAGCGGCACGTGATTTGTTCACACGCGGGTTGACCGTGCAATTGTCCGGCGCACAGCTGGCCACGCATACCTTTGCGCTGATCGTGCCCGCTGGCATCTTGCTGACGGTCTTGCGCGGGCAGACGCCGGTGATACCTGACGCAAGGGAATCGCTGATCTTGCTGGGTGCTATCATTGTCGGGATGGTCGCTTATCTGGCGATTGTCGCGGCTACACGCGGCGGCAATGCAGGCATTATTTCTTCTTTCCGGTATAGCCGGATGATCTTTGCACTGATCATCGGGTATTTTGTCTTTTCTGAAGTCCCCGACGCCGCCACCCTGATCGGTGCTGCAATCATCATCGCATCGGGTATCTATACCTTATGGCGCGAAACGCAGTTGCGCCGCGCTTCCCTAAACGAAAATCTCGCGCTATAGAGGCGCTGATACCGCTAACATTCCGCCCTAGGAGCACAAAATGAGCACCATTATCGATATTCACGCCCGCGAAATCCTCGACAGTCGCGGCAACCCCACCGTCGAGGTCGACGTGATCCTTGAAGACGGCACAATGGGCCGCGCGGCTGTGCCATCAGGTGCATCCACAGGCGCACATGAGGCCGTTGAAAAGCGTGACGGCGACAAATCCCGCTACATGGGCAAAGGCGTGCTCGAAGCTGTAGCCGCCGTAAACGGCGAAATTGCCGAAGCGCTTTTGGGGTTTGAGGCGACAGAACAAGTCGCAATCGACATGGCGATGATCGAATTGGACGGCACACCGAACAAAGCGCGCCTTGGCGCAAATGCGATCCTTGGCGTGTCACTGGCCGTAGCCAAAGCCGCTGCAGAATACACAGCCCAGCCATTGTTCCGCTATATCGGTGGCACAAGCGCGCGCACCCTGCCCGTCCCGATGATGAACATCATCAACGGCGGCGAACATGCTGATAACCCAATCGATATCCAAGAATTTATGATCATGCCTGTCGCCGCAGAAAACATCCGCGAAGCCATTCGCATGGGTGCCGAAGTTTTCCATACGCTGAAAAAAGAACTCAGCGCTGCAGGTCACAATACAGGTATCGGCGATGAAGGTGGCTTTGCGCCGAACCTTGCTAGCACCCGTGTGGCGCTTGATTTCATCATGACATCAATCAAAAAAGCAGGCTATGAGCCGGGCAAAGACATCTATCTTGCGCTCGATTGTGCCGCGACCGAATACTACAAGAACGGCAAATACGAGATGGTTGGCGAAGGCGTGTCCCTGACATCAGCCGAGAATGCAGCCTACCTTGCCAAACTGGCCGAAGATTACCCGATCATCAGCATCGAAGACGGCATGTCCGAAGATGACTGGGACGGTTGGAAAATGCTAACCGATCTGATCGGCGACAAAATCCAGCTGGTTGGCGACGATTTGTTTGTAACAAACCCTAGCCGTCTTGCGGATGGTATCGCCAAAGGCTCTGCCAACTCCATGCTGGTCAAAGTCAACCAGATCGGCACGCTGACAGAAACACTTCAGGCCGTTGATATAGCACACCGCGCGCGGTTCACCAATGTTATGTCGCACCGTTCTGGCGAAACCGAGGACGCGACGATTGCCGACCTTGCTGTTGCAACAAACTGTGGCCAGATCAAAACCGGATCATTGTCGCGATCTGACCGTTTGGCAAAGTACAACCAGTTGATCCGCATCGAAGAAATGCTGGGTGAAACAGCTGTTTATGCGGGCCGGAGCATTCTAAAGGCATGATCAACGCGGGCATGCATGCAGTTCCACAAGGGCACGTGCCTGCTGTGGTGACTTATCTGGAAATGGCAGCCCCTGCGATGCAAGCGGCCAAGCCTTTTCCAGATGGCATGACGGTCGCGCAAGAACATCCAGACACCGACACCTACCGCGCATTGTTTCGTGCGGTGGGTGCGCCTTGGCTTTGGTCGTCGCGGCTTGAAATGGACGATGCGACCCTTGCAGAAATCCTCAACCGTGACACCACCGAAGTCTGGGTCGTGCGGCAGAATGGCAATGCAATCGCGATAGCCGAGCTTGATTTCCAAGACGGCAATTCCTGCGAATTGGCATACTTTGGAATGGTAAAAGACGTCACAGGCCAAGGCTTGGGCGGGCCGATGATGGCATTGGCACAGCAAAAAGCCTTTGCGCGCGATGTAACGCGTTTCTTTGTCCACACCTGCAATTGGGACGATCCGCGTGCTTTGGCGTTTTACCAAAAGGCCGGGTTTGTGCCCTATAAATTTGAAATCGAAGTCTTCCCCGATCCACGCCTTCAAGGGCTACATCCCAACACTGCAGCCCCCCAGATTCCATGCCTGACTTAACCGCTGATCAAATTATCGCGCAACTGGACCTGAGCCCCCACCCAGAGGGCGGATACTACCGTCAGACATGGGTGGCGGAAAACAAAGGCCGTGCGACGGGTACATGCATCTATTTCCTGCTCAAAGCCGGACAAGCCAGCCATTGGCATGCGGTCGATGCTGTTGAAATCTGGCACTATTATGCGGGGGCACCGCTGACTTTGTCGCTGGCCCCATCCTTGGATGGTCCTGCCGTTGATACCCGTCTTGGCCCCGATTTAGGCGCAGGTGAATTGCCCCAAGCCATTGTGCCGACAGAGCATTGGCAAAAGGCCGCAACGACAGGTGACTGGACACTGGTCGGCTGTACCGTTTCTCCGGGCTTTCAATTTGACGGCTTCGTGCTGGCCGCTCCAGAGGTTGATATTCCGCGCTAACCCGTTGGACCTAGGTCAAGCTCGTCTTCCTCAGGCATCTCGCCAGTTTCCAAAATATACATCATCTGGGCATTCATCGCGGCCTCGCGCGGCCCAAGTACTTCTTGGACGCGGGCGATATAGGCCTCGTTCTCCATCACGGGGATGTTGGGATCATAGGCCCCGGCCAACGAAATCATCGACGCGCGGTCAGCACGGTTAAATGCGTCCACCATCATCACTGCGCGGTCCTTTGGCACATCAAGCGCCTCGAGCGCAGAACGCCCCATCCGCAAAGAACTGTCATAGGTTTCACGGACAATGTCGCGGCACCCCGCCGCCCAAAGCTCATAGACGTGGTGCCGATCAATTGCGCGGGCAATGATGTGCACATGCGGGGCCGTCGCGTGCACATACCGCACCAGTTCCGTCAGCTTGTCTTTATCGTCGATTGCCGCAACAAAAACCTTTGCGTGTTGCAAGCCCGCAGCTTGCAGCATGTCAGGTCGTGTCGCGTCACCGTAGTAAATCCGCGCACCGAAACGGCGCATGTTTTCAAGGTGTTGCGCATTATAGTCGATGACAGTCAGGTTATAGCCACCGGCACTCAGTATCCGGCGCACCATGCCGCCAATGCGGCCACCACCAGCGATGATAACCTGACCTTGCTCTTCAATATCATCGGCCTCTTCGCCTTCGATAACGGTATAGCGCGGTACGATCACACGGTCATAAAAGATAAACAACAGCGGGGTCAGCATCATGGAAATAGCCACCACCAGCAGCAATTGATCTGCTAACATTTGCGGCAAGATCATG
>Ga0208660_1001210_pt1 | contig 10409 bp, 8 predicted proteins | sample DEB08_DNA_13_FD_184527 | JGI IMG/M metagenome (GOLD analysis project Ga0208660, IMG submission 184527) | Aqueous microbial communities from the Delaware River and Bay under freshwater to marine salinity gradient to study organic matter... | ecosystem: Environmental > Aquatic > Marine > Coastal ... | reverse complement strand
TTGAATAAGGTTCTACAATTTGCCCATCTTTAGTTTGCATTAAAAGCGTTCGGCAACCATGAATGATCCCTTTTGTACCTAAAACACTAGTCGCTGCTGATTCTCCTGAGTTAATACCCAATCCTGCTGCTTCCACAGCAATCAAACGTACATCTGGCTCATCCAAGTAATGGTAAAAAGTTCCTGCCGCATTACTACCTCCTCCAATACAAGCCACGACGGCATCTGGATTTTCTTTACCCGTTTGCTCTTTTAATTGCCATTTGATTTCTTCGCTAATCACCGATTGAAAACGAGTCACCATATCAGGATACGGGTGTGGACCAATTGCAGACCCAATAATATAATGCGTATCCGCTGGATTATTAATCCAATCTCTAATAGCCTCATTTGTCGCATCTTTCAAAGTCTGACTACCACTTAAGGCTGGGCGAACTTCAGCTCCCAACATTTTCATTCTCGATACATTCGGTGCTTGTCTTTCGATGTCAATCGCACCCATATATACGATACAAGGGAAGCCCATCAAAGCACAAACAGTTGCCGTTGCTACACCATGCTGTCCTGCACCCGTTTCGGCAATAATTCGTTTTTTGCCCAATCGCTTAGCTAGTAAAATTTGCCCAATCGTATTATTGACTTTATGTGCGCCTGTATGATTTAAATCTTCTCGCTTAAGATAAATATTGGTCTTATAATGGTTGGATAATCTTTCTGCATAATAAAGTGGCGTAGGCCGACCTACATAATCTTTTAACAAACCACGAAATTCTTTTTGGAAACACGCTTCTTGGGTGATTTCTAAATAGACATTACGTAATTCTTCTATGTTTGGATGAAGCATTTCAGGAATAAAAGCGCCTCCAAATTCGCCATAATAGCCTCGATTGTCTACTGCATAAGCTGATTTAACGGTCGGTGTTGTGGTCATTATATTTTCGTTGAATTTTTTCTAAAATGTAGGAAATAATTACTTAGCTGGTTAAGTTAGTTTTTTCTTTTGTTCCAATAAAGTATTAAACCTCCCAAATAGGCTAATTAGTTTCAAAATATTTGAAAAATTACATTTAGATTAGACTTTATTCCAAAGAGGTTAGGGCTTCCAAACCTCTAAGTTCTTATGATTATCCACAGAATAAAGTGGGCTGTGTAGAAGCTACACTCCTTTAAGAAAGGTATAGACATTATCGAAATTACAGCCGGTTTCGAGGCGATGCCCCTAGGAATAACTTCCATTTCTTGTAAAATTTGTCCAAAAGAGCATCGCTCTGGCGCTGTCTGCAGAAAAAAGTATCGACATTAGCACAAAGGAGCGTAGCTTCGGCCCGATTTATCTAGTAATTTATGCTGTGGGGTATCAATAGAACTCTAAGTTTTGGAAGCGCTTCTCATACGATTTATTTTAGCCTAAATACTATTAGGTTCTAAAAAGACATAGGCTATATGGTAAAAATTAAACTATACTCGTCTCCCTAATTTGTTCTACTAAAAGGGCAAAGCATTAGAAAAAAACAATAGTGGCTCAAAACCTAAATAAACTTGCCAAAAAACAGCAAATGCACCCAAGAAATAATTCAATCGTTCTCGAACAAATACCTTTACTCCTCGACGTTCCAAAGTCATGCCCATTTTGGTAAAGAGGTAGTGATAAAAGGTATTATGGTCTTCTTCACCTAATTCATGCCCTTCATTCATTAAACAACGATTGAAAAGTTGATACTGCATTTGTACGCAGATATAAGCAACAATCATTACATACCAAGAGAATAAGAAAGGACCAACCCAAGCTAGGCTAGTAACAAATAGGTGTGCCCAAAACATACCATTGATTTCCAATTTTGCAGCTTCTGTGCTTGAACGCATAAAAATATATTTTCCTTTTTTTAGTAAATTATCAGACGGGTTAGTTAGGGAAAGCAAAATTACTAGAAATTACTCCGATTTTTTAGTTTTTTTAGCTAAGATTTCTTCAAAGCCCTGCCACCAGTCATTTTTTTGTAGGGGCGCAATTAATTCAATCGCTGTTTTGGTAGTCGGATTTGTGAAAGTTAATTTCCAAGCATGTAAGGCAACGGAATGAGGAGAGACGTTTTTGGTAGCGCCATATTTTGCATCCCCTAAAATGGGGCAGCCGATATGCGCTAATTGTACTCTAATTTGATGGAATTTTCCTGTAATTGGTTTAACTTCTAATAAATGCCCATATTCATTTTTTCCAATTACTTCATAACTTAAAGTACACTCAACACTTCCTTTTATTTTGGTCGGACTTACTAATCCTCTTTTAGTCGGTCTATCTTTATATAAAAAATTAACTAAGGTTCCTTTTGCTTCCGCAGGTGCTTTTTCTACAATTGCCAAATAGGTTTTCTTTACTTCCCTATTCCGAAATTGCTCATTAATTTTTCGGAGCGTACTCTTCCTTTTCGCGAATAATAAAACACCTGTAGTCACTCTATCTAAGCGATGAATAATGCCAATATAAGGATTTTTGTAGGCTTTGGAAACATGGTCAAATACGCACGATTCTATGGTGGGTTCTCCGTAAGGGCTTTTTTCTACCGAAAGCTTCGGTATCTTATTGACTGCCAGCCAATGCTTATTTTCAAAAAGAATAGATAATTCAGGCAGTTGGTCAGGCAAAAGAATTTGTTTTTGTGTGTAAAAATATTGTCAGTTACCAGTTGCGGGTTGCCAGTTTAGCTCGTAAAACTGGCAACCGCTAATGTGCAAAATCCATTTCATAATCTCCATTAATTCGTTCAATTGGCGGATTAAAATAGCCATACTTAATATGCGGAAATTCTTCTTTGATTAAATTCATTAGTTGTTTTACGCCTAAACATTCTCCTGGGTCTTCCAAATCAATTCGCTTTAAATACCAGTCTGGGTCGATATTAAAATTTCGCCATTGAATCATCTTCAATCCTGTCTCCTTAATCACCTTCCGCAAAGCCTCGTATTCTGCTACACTATCTGTTACGCCAGGAAAAACGAAATAATTGATGCTTGTCCAACCACCGTAACTATTGACAACTTTAATACTCTCAATAATATCCTCGAATTGATAATTATTTGGTCGGTAATAAGGAGTATACAATGCTTCCTGAAAAGAATTGGTGCTGACTCGGATACTATCTAGGCCTGCTTCACATAAAGCTTTAACCGCAGCAGGTTTACTAGCATTGGTATTAATATTGATACTCCCCTTATCTGTAAATTTTCTAATTTGTAAAATAGCTTCTCGAATCATTTCCCACATTAACAAAGGTTCGCCTTCACAACCTTGCCCAAAAGAAACAATTGGATAAGGTGCATTCATTAAATGAGGCACCGTATATTCCACAATTTCTCCAGCAGATGGCTTGAATTGCAAACGGTCTTGCGTAGAGACAATTACTTCATCTTCTGGTTGTAAGGAGATACAACCCAAACAATTCGAATTACAAGCAGGCGAACTAGGAATTGGACATTCCCAACGACCCATAAAATAATTTCTAGCAGCAGGGCATTCGTAAGTCAAGGCACAATTATTTGCCAAATGTTCCACTACTCTATTATTCGGATATTTAGCAATTAACTCCGCAACTCCTGTCGTTACTTTTTCTTCGTCAAACCCCTCTGCTTCTTGTCGAATATCCGATTCTATTCTGACTGCTGTTACATAAAATTCATCATCTGCTTCATTCCAGCCGACTGCCGTGTAACAAAATAGAGGCAATACTTCGGCATCTTCTGCGCTCGTATAGGCCGCCATTAATAAACCTGTATGCGCTGGTGGAATAAAAGCGGCCATTGCCCAACCTAATTGACACTCTCGCAACTCTCCTGTCCGTACATCTATACCGACTCCTCGCCGACCAGGTAATTCATATAAGGAACCTCCTTCTGGTAATACAATCCAATCTTCTTCTGGAACGGGTTGAATATAATGACCACTTCTGCCACAAGCATAAAGCGTCATATCTTCAAATACATTTCCTTCTCCGTCTGAATATAGTAAGTATGGTGACATTTTCTTTCTGTAATGATTGATTAATAATGGGGCGATAAGTAATGTGAGGTCACTACTTATTCCTTATTACTGCAAAAATACGATTATTTGGTTAGAAGCGTATCTTAGTATACCGACATTAAAATCAAGAAAAGGGTTTTAGAGTATGTTTAAAGATTTAAATTGCCAATCTTCTATCTGACCCATTCTAATTAGACTAACAAGGTAGTTATCATTCCCAAGGCGGATATTTTTTTATCCATATTTCGCCATTAACCGCCTGTACGAGTCTGCTTTAAAAGAGCATCGAAGATTCTTCGTAAATTATATTTCCGCTTTCTACCATTATATATCAAATTTTCTATAATTTGCCATTGAGAATTGGTCAATTCGATGAAACTTGCACGCTTAAATTTAGGCTTCACAATTGCCAAGATATTTATGTTTTTTCCAACCACAAATATCTTGACCATTCATCATTTATCGTTACTCATTGTTTTTTATTCAATAAGATTTATCACTATAAAATAGATAATAAAAAATGAAAAATTTTAAAGGAAAGACAGTATTCATTACTGGTGGAAGTAGAGGCATTGGCAAAGCCATTGGTTTAAGATTAGCGCAAGAAGGCGCAAATATCGTCATTGCGGCTAAAACAACGACCCCGCATCCAAAATTGGCAGGCACTATTTTTACAGCTGCGGAAGAAATGGAAAAAGCTGGAGGTAAAGCATTACCCATTAAGGTTGATATTCGTTTTGAAGAAAATATTTTGGCAGCTATAGAAAAGACGATTGAAACGTTTGGTGGCATAGATATTTTAATCAATAATGCTAGTGCTATTTCCTTAACAGGGACTTTGCAAACAGAAATGAAACGCTATGATTTAATGCACAGCATCAATACGAGAGGTACTTTTTTAACTTCCAAATCTTGTTTGCCTTATTTATTAAAAGCAGAAAATCCACATATCTTAAATTTAGCACCACCGATTCAAAGTATTACGGAAAGATGGTTTGCGCCGCACGTTGCGTACACCATGGCAAAATTCGGAATGAGTATGTGTGTCTTAGGTATGGCAGGAGAATTTAGAAAACAAGGCGTTGCAGTAAATGCGCTTTGGCCAAAAACAACGATTGCTACCGCTGCAGTTGGCAATTTATTAGGTGGCGATGAAATAATGCAACGTTCCAGAATACCCGCTGTAATGGGAGATGCCGCTTATCATATTTTAAAAAGAGATAGCAAATCTTGTACAGGTAATTTCTTTATAGATGAGGAAGTATTGATAGGAGAAGGAATTACCGATTTAACAGGTTATGCGGTAAATCCAGAAATGGAATTAGCGCCTGATTTTTTCGTGTAATAAAAAATATCCCATTATTTTTTATCTAAAAAATTCCTTTCCCTCAAAAAAAACGGTTTAAATTGCAGCCAATTAACTAAATAACATGGAAAATAGAAACAACTCCCACCAAAATATAGAAACAGAGTTAAGTAGAGATTTAGGCTTACCTACTGCTTTGTCTATTGGTATTGGGACAATGATTGCTGCTGGAATTTTTACGCTTTCAGGCTTAGCTATTAGAAATGTAGGATCGGCAGCTATTTTATCTTTTTTATTAGCGGGTATTGCGGCTACTTTTACCGCTTTAGTCTATTGCGAATTTGTCTCGATTTATCCGAGAACGGGAGAAGGTTATCTTTATGCTCGAAAAACTTACCCTGCGCCCTTAGCTTATTTGGTAGGTTGGGCTTTATTTTTAGGATATACCTCTTCTTGTGCCTTTTACATCGCCAGTTTATCTACTTATTTTAATGAATTTATATGGCACAGTCCAATTGAGGCTTTATCAGGAGTTGTGTTCTTAATTGGTTTGACCTTATTAAATATAAAAGGGACAGAGGAGAGTGGAAAATTTCAGATAATTGTCACGGCTGCCAAAGTATTATTATTGATTTGGTTTATCTCAGGCGGCGTTAAATTTATTGAAATTGATGAAGTGATTAATCGTTTTAGTACAGATATAGTCGCTATTGGTTCGACTGCTGCCATGGTGTTTATTACCTTCTTTGGCTTTTCAGCTATTGCAGCGGCAGCTGGTGAGGTGAAAGATCCCGTCAAAACAATTCCTAGAGCGATTTTCATCTCTATGGGAGTTGTGACGATTTTATATACTGCGGTTGTTTTGGTAGTACTTTTCGCAGGATTAACAGAATATACAGAAGCTTCTATGGGAGAAGCCGCTAAGAAATTTTTAGGCTTTTTTGGCGGATATGTAATTATTGCAGGTGCTATTTTTTCTATGATTTCTGCCTCCAATGCGTCGATTATGGCAGGGTCACGGGTTATTTTGTCGATGAGTCAATTGGGGCATTTACCAGAAGAAGTCGGTACGATTAATAAAAAAACAAAAACACCGATTATCGCTGTATTTTTAGTGGGCGGCGTTATTCTATTATTTTCTCTAATCCTTAATTTAGAAGACTTAACTACTTACGCTAATACTGTTTTATTATTGGCTTTGGTGTTGGTAAATATTGCCTTAATCATTCATCGCAAAAAATTTCCTGACATAGAACGGCCGTTTAAAGTCCCTTTAGTTCCTTTGATTCCAATTTTAGGCGTATTGGCTAATTTCTATTTACTCTTCCAAATGTTTAGTGATACCATACCTTTTTTCATGGCGATTGGTAGTTTATTATTAGGAATGCTAGGTTTTCTAGCTTGGAAGGGAACGCAAACGGCGGAAGCATCTATTAAAGGTGCAGCTTCTCACGTTGCACATAGCCAAGGAAGAGGAACGATTGATAAAAATAAATTTAGAATATTAGTCCCAATTGCGAATCCTAAAACAACAGAAAGCTTAATTCAAATTGCCGCTGCTATCGCTAAAGAACGAGATGGGGAATTACTACTTTTAAAGGTGGTGACCGTGCCTAACCAAGTACCGCTAACTAGTTATGATGAGGAAAGCGTAGAACAAGAGCAAATTGCCTTAAAACAAGCTCGAAAGTTTGCAGAAGGCCAAGGTGTTCCTGCACATGCTTTAGTTAGAATCGGATATAATATTGCTCGGGCGGTTTTGGAAACCTCTAGTGATAGGTCTTGCAATTTAATCGTTTTAGGTTGGAAAGGATTTTCTACCAATAAAGAAAAAATGTTAGGAACGATTACCGACGATGTGGTGACGCATGCAAAGTCTGATATTATGCTCGTCAAATTAGTTGGTGATCAGCCAATCAAAAATATTTTATTACCAACTGCGGGCGGTGAACACGCTCAATGTGCAGAGCAATATGCGCATTCGCTAGCTAAAAGCAATGGTGGTAGCTTAACGGTTTGTCAAGTTGTTTCTGATAATTCTACGGAAGAACAAGTGACTTTTAGTAAAGATAATTTAACGAAAGCACTAGGTCGTCTGGGCGAAAAGAATGGCATTAAGATAAAGGAAGAGCTCATTAATAATGCTTCAGTCGTGGATGGTATTGCAACAGAAGCTCAAAATCATGATGCGGTGATGATTGGTGCAGCAGGAAAGAGTATTTATCCTCAAATTCTATTTGGAAATATTCCAGAAGAGATTGCTAAAAAGACGGATAAAACAGTAATCGTTGTCAAGCATTTTCATCCAGTCAAAGCTTTGATTGGGAAGGTGATTGGAGAATAGAGCGGCTGGTTATTGATTATTTTGGTAATGGGTTCGCCAGGCAATGAATGATGCACTATAAACGATAAATTAGCAAGAAGACAGTTCTGCAATAAATTATTATCTAAAGGCTAATATATTTTCAAATTTCACAATTCATCGTTCATCATTTATAGTTCATAGTTTGGCAACTTAGTTGTAGATAAATAAAAGTCTTCGATGCTTATCATCAGAGACTTTTTTGTTTAGGATGAAATTCAAACAAATAATTTATACGAAAAGCCTTACTTTTACTATAACTCAAATATGTGTTTATTTTTTTTAAAATAAACTACAAAAAGTTTTGTTTTGATAAACAAATACTTTACTTTTGTACAAGTGAAAACAAATAATTGATTTTAATAAGTTTAAAATATAGCTGATAATGTCTAAAGAAAGAGAAAATAAACTAAAAGCGCTCCAACTAACAGTAGACAGATTGGAGAAAACCTACGGAAAAGGAACCGTAATGAGGCTTGGAGATAAGCAAGTCGTACAAATTGAAACAATTCCTACAGGTTCTTTAGGATTGGATATTGCATTAGGAATACAAGGTTTTCCTAAAGGAAGAGTTGTTGAAATATATGGTCCAGAATCTTCTGGTAAAACAACTTTGGCTATTCATGCGATTGCAGAAGCGCAAAAACAAGGTGGTATCGCTGCTTTCATTGATGCGGAACACGCTTTCGACCGTTTTTATGCAGAGAAATTAGGGGTAGATGTTGATAATTTATTAATTGCTCAACCAGATAATGGGGAGCAAGCGTTAGAAATTACAGAGAATCTAATTCGTTCTGGGGCGATTGATATTATAGTAGTGGATTCTGTTGCAGCTTTAGTACCAAAAGCAGAGATTGAAGGAGAAATGGGAGATTCTAAAATGGGTTTACAAGCTCGTTTAATGTCTCAAGCACTTAGAAAGTTAACTGCTATTATTGGTAAGGCAGGAACTTGTTGTATTTTTATCAACCAATTAAGAGAAAAAATTGGGGTGATGTTCGGTAACCCTGAAACAACAACAGGTGGTAATGCTTTAAAATTTTATGCTTCTGTTCGTTTAGATATTAGAAGAAGTGGTGCAGCCATTAAAGATAAAGAAGGAAATATCGTTGCCAATCACGTAAAAGTGAGAGTGAAGAAAAATAAACTGGCGCCTCCTTTTAGAGAAGCTGAATTTGATATTACTTATGGAAAAGGTATTTCTAAAGTAGGAGAGATTGTTGATTTAGGTGTTGAACACGATATTATTAAAAAGAGTGGTGCTTGGTATGCTTATGCTGACGCTAAAATTGCTCAAGGTCGAGAAGCAGCTAAACGTTTCATGGAGGACAATCCAGAAGTAGCTTTAGAAATCGAAAACAAAGTAAGAATAGCTATTTTAGACCTTCCAGAGGAAGAAGAAAAAAAAGTAGTTGTTAAAGAGAAAGCGAAAGCATAGTTATTACGCTTAACTATAAAACAAAAAAGCTCAAACAAATTCAATTTTGTTTGAGCTTTTTGTTTTGGTCACTCGACCCGACAAAAATTAAAAAGGCTAATATGTAGGTAGTTTTTTGATAAAATTCCTAATATTAGCCTATGAAAATTATATGTGAATCAAAATTACTAAGATTCTTTGACATAGGCTCAAGAGTCGAAAAGATTAATTTAGCAAGGAAAAAATTCATGCTCCAGTTCATTATGGGCATTATTCTTTCCAAAAATGTTAATTTTCCTGCCGTTGCAGAACATTTTTCGCCAGATGTAGAGCTTGCTTCTCATATCAGGCGGATGGAACGCTTTTTTGATGATTACCAATTGGACTATATTCAAATTGCTATCCTACTAAAGTGTTTTTTGCCCCCAGGACAAATAAATCTTAGTACAGATAGAACAAATTGGCAATTTGCAGGTCAAAATATTAACTTTTTGACCATTTCTGCTTATTGTAGAGGTGTAGGGATACCTTTATTATTTGAATTATTGGATAAAAAAGGAAATAGTAAAACTAGTGAACGAGAGCAATTATTTAAAAAATTGTTCCGTATTATTCCTCCTAAACAGGTTGGAACATTTTGTGCGGATAGAGAGTTTATTGGTGAAAAATGGTATAAATTCCTAATTAAGCACAAAATACCTTTTTATATCCGCATCAAATCCAATCATCTCATTACTTTAAATGGAATGATTATTCACGCTAAGCATTTAGCAACCATTGGTAGAGAGAAAGTTTATAAAAATATCCGAATTCATGGGCTAACTCTTCATCTAGCAGCTAAGCGAATTTCTTTAAAAAAGAAGGAAGAAGAGAAGTATTTGCTTGTTTTAACCAATGCAATAGTAGAAAAAGCACTAAAAATATATCGACTCAGATGGAGTATTGAAGTACTTTTTCAAAGTATCAAGAATCGAGGTTTTAATTTAGAGAATACTCATTTAACCGATTTACCAAAATTGAAAAAACTTTTTGCCTTGGTTAGTTTAGCTTTTGCCTGTTGCTTAGACATTGGTATTTGGAAACACGATTACGAAAAACCTATGAAAAAGAAGAAAAGTGGCTATAAACCTAACAGTTTCTTCCGATATGGACTAAATGAAATTAGAAAAGCTCTTTTGCATCTTCATCAAAAAAAGGATTTAGCCCTTAAAATTATTGATAATCTTTATCAAAAACTTTGCGATAATCTCGATTTATGGAATTCTTTGGACTTCATATTACGATTATAAATTTTTGTCGGGTCGAGTGA
>Ga0208660_1001206_pt1 | contig 10427 bp, 7 predicted proteins | sample DEB08_DNA_13_FD_184527 | JGI IMG/M metagenome (GOLD analysis project Ga0208660, IMG submission 184527) | Aqueous microbial communities from the Delaware River and Bay under freshwater to marine salinity gradient to study organic matter... | ecosystem: Environmental > Aquatic > Marine > Coastal ... | reverse complement strand
AGTAAAAACTATTAGATATGATGACGCTACCTTTGAAAATATTAAAAATAACTTAAAAACTAATGAATTAGAATGGGATGCAACTACTTTTATTAGTAACTTAGTGAGTTGTAATCCTGCTATCCCTAACGTTAGACTTTTATTAACAAATTCTAATTATAGAGATGTAAAAAGCGTGTATTGCCAGTCGTGGTATTCTAATCAAGTTGATGGATATACGATGACATATCAGAGCGTGTTCCCTGGATTATATCAATCAAATGTACTAGTAAATGGGGAACCTGTAAATTCTAGAAATATAGGAATATCAGATTTAACATCTATAAAAAACAGTATACCCCAAACCGTAATGAATTTACAAACAACAACAAGATCATCAAATGAAATATTACATACAGAGTCGCAATTATGTAGTATTATAGGAGGCTCTGCTTTAGCACCTACTGATATATTAATAGGTTTTTCCAACATGACACCAACGACAGCAAGAAGTAACGATTACCCAGCTAACGGTCCAGATGCAGTTCCAAATCAGTTAGGTCCGTACGGGTACAACAGCGAACCGGATTTAGGCATAGATGTGCCTAATTATTATTGGGGATTATCTACATTAACTAGTAATGATAAATCTAGAGAATTAACAGGAAGAGACTTCAGATCTAAACAAGTTGTACTTCAGATGGACAGATTTAATAGTATTAATTCATCTTTAGATCAAGTTATTCAAGGTATTCTAGTGGTAGGCGTCAAATATCATTTTGATGTTATGACTGGGTTAATGACTAGAACATTATAAGCGGGGCTACAATAAGCGGGGCTACATTAATAAATAATATCTAAATATATAATATATGATTCCACTAGATAAACAATTTTTACCAAAAGTATTTATACATAGAAACCAAAAACTAATAAATGATTTTTTAGAAAATGATAAGGTTGTAATATAGCAAAATGATATATTATTAGATAAACCAATAATTCCATATCATCTAGTTATAGATTAATAAGCGAAGCTACAATAAGCGAAGCTACAATAAGCGAAGCTACAATAAGCGAAGCTACAATATAATAAAATTCAATAATGATATTTTTTATATCTAATCATAGAATATATAAAAATGACAACTGTTGTAAGTGATAATTTTCTTTACGAGCGGATTCCAAAATCGACGGACGGGTATTCTTTTAGAACAAAATTGAATAGTGAAGCGAGTTCCTATGAACTAGGTGAGATATGTCGTATTCCTATAGCACCAATCGCTCATGGATTTATGAATACTAGTAATACTTTTATTAATGTATCAATGGAATGTGTAGTTAACGGTACCGTTTTAACATTTGGTAATCTAGTACATTCTTGGATCGGTATAAATGCGGCTTGGGATAGAATCGATTTTATAGGTCCAAATGGTCAATCTATAAATATGCAACAGAACCAACAAGCAATATTTGCTACTAATTTATTATCAAATAGTGATTATTCAGCCGCATTTCCAAATTCAATCACGAATAAATCAGCAATTGCACAATCTAAAGGCGGTACACAAGCATTAGAAGGCAATCCGGTGGAGGGTACTGTTAATGCGGGAGGTACTGTTTTTACTAGTACAACTAATCATTATTCTCCAACTCTTCAAGGATTGCTATCGGGAGCAAAAAGCATCCCATTAACCTGGTTTGATAGTGACTGTTATTTAGAATTATATATAACAAATGATATTAGAAATATAATGTACAATGGCGATGCTCTGGGAACTATTACCGATATTGGACAAGCGACATTTAAAATTGAACTAGATTGTCAAATTGATATTGTTACTGATAATAGTTTAAGGGAAATTCAACAACATGCCGGTTATGGTAATGGTCCCGTCTCGTGGTCTGATATATCACAAAGGGCATCTCTTCATTCTGTAAGTATGGCTGAATTAAATTCAACTAGTGAATTTCTAAAAACTAATGTTATTTCTGGAGTTAGACCTAGAAAATTATTAAATGTAATTCAGACTGCTTTCCAGAGAAACGCAACCGGGCATGCAGATCGTTGGGCCTGTTTAAATCCTTATGAATCTTGGTACTTGAGATTGGGCAGTCAAAATTTCCCTCCTAGACCAATGGCGAATGATGCCGAAATGACGGCACATTTACTAGAATGTTATAATCAAAATAGTTATACTACTAATGGTAACCGTTTATCTAGTGGGCAGTATTCTGGACGATTTCCTACTAGTACAGCTGCGGTTTATGATGTGAAGCGTGGTGCAGTGGGACTCGATTTCACACAGTATGACTCCTCGGCTGACGGTGTAGATGCTACTAATTTAATACTAGAATCTTTAGGAAATATTAAATTAAATGCTGTAGTTAGTACAACAGCATATGAAATTTATACAATTAGAACATTTGGCGTATTATATTCTGTAGATAACGCTGGTAATTTTAGTATTTCATACTAATAATTTTAGTATTTCATACTAATAATTTTAGTATTTTATACTAATCATAAAATTATTTAACAAATAAAATTGAATTATTATTATTGCATTTTATATATTTTTATAAAATGTCGGATTATTCTAAATGTGTTATATATAAACTTGTGGGAAACTGTGGGGGTGTATATATAGGACATACAATTGATATACATAACCGAATAAGAAAACATGAATGTATTGCGAATACTTGTGTTAGTAGGAATCTAGTTAAACCCATACAATTAATTGAATTAGAAACTTATCCGTGTAATAATAAACAAGAAGCTCGTCAAAGAGAGCAATATTATATGGACTTACTGAGTGATAATATTAATAAACAAAGGGCTTATATTTCTGCAGAGGATAGAAAAAAACATCAAAAAATATGGAGTAAACGATATTATGATAACAACCGAGAGGAATGTTTAATTAGATCTAAACAATATCAAAGTCAAAATAGAGAACATAAAAATGAATATAATAAAACGTATCATGAAGAGCATAAGGAAGAAATCTATATAAGACAACAAAATTATCGCGAAGAGCATAGAGATGAATTAAATGAAAAAAAACGAATTAAAAAACCCTGTCCCCTTTGTGAAAAATTAATTAGTAGTTCGTGTATTGCTAGACATATTAAAAGAATACATAAATAAAATATCTAACTATATTATATAAAAATGTCATCCGCCGTAATTCCACACGAATTAGTATATGAGCCCGCGCCACTTCCATTAGCATCTAGAATTCGTAGAGTTAAATTTGAATCTAGCGAAGGTATTGCAACACAGGGGGGTATATCTAAAATTCACATTCAAAAGGGGAGGTCGCAGTTCATGAATTGCAAGAATAGTTGGCTTAACTTCTCAGTAAATGCCACGGTGGGAGGACTACTTTTACCCATATCAGGCGATAATACAAATAATGAAAATTGTATATTAGATCCCTCTGGTCTAGCAGCTTGTATTTCAAAAATTGAATTATATTCAGATAATCAACCGGTTTCCGTAATATCTGATTATAATAAAATTTATTCTATGTTACAAGTTGCACAAGCTAACCCATCATCTAGCGGTATTCGTAGTCTAGCAACCGGTTCAGCATATGAACGTAGTGGAGGAGCCGGAGGTTGTTTTTTATTCGGAAATAATATTATCGCAAATTATGGTAACGTTTTATCAGGAAGTACCGCTACACTAAGTAAAATGCCTATGATGAGTGCCTCGTTACCCTTACTAGGAATATTAGGTTCAGCCAATATACCGTTATCTGAAATTACTGGAGGTTTAACTATTCATATTACTTGGACTAATAGAATCCGTAATTTTATATATGGTCTGGCAACCACCACTACTCCGGTAGAAATTATAGAAAGTGATTCTAGTTTTAATTTTACTAATGTATCTTTTGAAGCAGAAATAACTACGATGGATGATAGTTCCCAACTAGAAATTGAGAAGGAAAACAACTTTAAACAAGACCCGATTATGTGGTCAGATGTACAATATTACGCTACTCCTCAAACTTATTCAGCAACCGAATTATCAACTACTCAGCAAATATCAACATTAATCCCTTCTATGAGATGGACTAGCTTGCAGTCTCTATATGTAGGAGCATTTGATAATAAGACGATAGGATCTAATGTATCAGCAACTCCCTTTAATCTCCCCCACATTTTTTTCGATGAGTGGAGAATTCGTGTAGGAGGTATTGAGTACCCAAAAAATTGGATTGATACCTTACCACAGATGGTAAATCATACAATGACATGTTATAGTAATGTATCGCAATCAGTCACCGGAGGTTTAATGCTTCAAAATTTTACTAGTCGTAATTATAGAACCCCGGTCACTTTAGACGCCGTCCCTCTAGCGAATGATAGAGGAGTTGCTGGTATTAATTTAGAATCGTTCCCCCAGATTTTAGCAATTTCAGGACTAGACACTAAAACAGTTGATACTGAGTTTCAAGCTAGAATCGTATCAACAACTGCGACTACTCAACCATTAACCGTATATTTCTTATCTGTTCATAATGTTGTTTATACAATCTCAGACGGTGTATTAAGAGTTTCAGATTAGTAGCCCTAGCGGACAATTATGTAGCCCTAGCGGACAATTATGTAGCCCTAGCGGACAATTATGTAGCCCTAGCGGACAATTATGTAGCCCTAGCGGACAAGATTAATGTAGCTTCCCTTTTAAATCTCACTATATAATATAATATGGCTACCAATACTATTAGACTGCATTTAAATACTAGTGATGGAGAATTAGAACAAGTAAATAATATTGATAATCATGCTAATTGTAGATTTAATTTATCTAGAGCGACTATCGCTGCAGTTAGTGACCAAATATTAAGTATTGCTCTAGTAAAAGCAGTAATTCCATCAAATACTACTAGTATTGGATATGATAATAATAAAGCATCTTTTGGAATAGGAGATGTTAAATTATTTATAACTAGTAGTAAAACAGTATTACCCATTATCGGGGCTGATGTCTATATGCCAATAACGTTTATTCATGGACCTATGGATATACTAGAAATAATTAATAATATTCATAAAATAAATAATCCAAGTGAAGGAGGTTTAGTAATTGATGAAATAGATAAAACATTAAAAATAGATCCATTATTTCCAGCATCTAATTTTAGAATAAATAACAGTTATTTTATTAAGGGAGATCCGCTATTTAATGAAATAGGATTAAAATTAGCACAAATTCTAGGTATAAATACAAATACAGATGTTGCTGAAACAGTTTATGGAGCAGCTCCTAAAAATATAGATATACAATATCAAGTAGGACTAGCACAACCACCTTTAAAAATTGCTACTAATTTAGGACTAGATTCCGTATTATCAGGTATTGGAAGTAGGAATAATATTTTAAGTAATATACCTATTAATATAAGTAATCAATCACAGGTTATAGACGTAGAATTTGAAACAACCGATCCAGTACCACCTATAGAAGAACCATTAGATGAAATAGTAGAACCTAAAAAGGAAATTGTATTTTAAAATATATTATTATAGTATAAATGAGTAATATATTTAATGGAGTACCGTGGGATCACTCAGCAAGTCTATCATTTGATGCTAATCCCACGATAACATATTTCTTTAGAATGAATCCCAGTACAAACCTTAATGAAGTTTTTATTCATGATGAAGTCAGCAACACCACTACTGTAAGTGATATCGGAATTCCAACGATGTTTCCGTCAGTATCTACAATTTATCCAATTAGAATGGGTGGTGAAAATCTCGGGGGACCCAATCCAGATGAACACCTAATATGTTGGATAGACCCTACAATTCCAAATCCTAACCGATTAATTACTGTAGTTACAAGTCCAACCACAGTAATAGTTCAACCATTTGCACAATCTGATAATTTGGTATATCATGAGGGACAATCAATTGAACAGGCATCCACAGGTAATAAATGGTATGCTCATTTTAGTTTTGACCGATGGTTAGCAATACGTGGAAGTATTAGTCATTTTCTATCTACAGGATCATATGGAGGAGTAGGACAACCCTATGAGGGATTACCATATATAGGAGGTGGTGTTGGTGTTGAAACTAATTATTGCTCCCTGTTAAGAGTGAATGGGCAAGAAAATCAGATGTATCTCTTTACTCCAACAGGGGATGCTATAATTATGGATTTATTAGCTCAACAAATATCTAGCACAGTTCCATATGGACCTATAACACCATCAGCACCACCTACACCATTACCTGATATGTTAGTAACATATAATGCCCCTGGAGATTTTGCTTATTTTGCTAGTAATGTAGCATTAGTAACTGAAACACAATATGGTTGGAATTTCACTAAAACTATTCTAAATGCCGATAAAATGGAGTTATATTTATATTTCCTGCAACCTGGAAATCCAATATTCTATTATAATGAATTGCTAGAGTTAACTGTAAATATGAAAAATAATTTAGTCATGGGAACTGGTAATCTGTTTTTTAATGTGTATACTGTGGGAACTGCTGGGGGGTGGTATGGAACACGAACCTCATATTTTGGAAACCCTGATTTAGGAACTACATCTGATTTAAATCTAGTAGAAACTATTATTAATATTGCAGATAGTAGAACTGATCAAATATTAGCAATATCATTTGGTTCTAATTCAGCACAACAGCAAGTTAATTTAGATGTAGAAAATGTTAGTTTTAATGTATTAGTTCCTGCTACAAATAATACTCAAAGGGTAAAAGTAAAACTACAAAATACATTTATTGTAGTAGATGATAAGTATTGGAATTTAGATCAAACAGCAAACGGTTATACTGCTAATACGTTAACAGCAGGACCAACCTGGGAAATAAAGTTAATAAATCCAAATATTATAGCTGGTAATTATCCACAAACAGCAACATTTAGTCAGGCAGATAGTGGAACGGCATGGTATCTAAAAGATACTTTTACAAATTGGACAACTACTGATAATATAACATGGACTAATTCAGGAGATACAACCAAATTTGTGAATACCGCAGGGCAACCAGGAGTGGCTTCTAATGGTGCTGCTTATCCTAAATGTAATGGTGCAGTTACAAATACTGGGACTTGGCCGACTACACCTAATCAACCGATTGGGTGGTTTATTGATGATAATAATCTATTATCAGTTCGTTATGCTATTGGCGGTAAAGTAAAAAATTATTCAAAATTATCTGATTTACCTACACCTAATAATTTTACTCCTGCTCAAATAGAATCAGGTTGTTTTGCTAGTAGTGAAACAGGGACAGATATAAATGTATTTATTAGTTTTGGACCACCACCTGCAAGTATGACATCATTAGTATTTGATAAACCAGGAACTATGACTATTAATAGTGATACTGAGATGTTAATCAGAAGGGATTGGGAGTTAGCGGACACTCTTTATTCAATTGATGTAGCAAAACCTAATTCACTAAAAGGTCAATATTTTGATCCTGCTTTTCCAATAGCATATACTCCTGATAATTATGTTATGCCTGGTAATTGGAGCGTTTTAGCAGAAGATAGTTTTAGATTTGAAATATTATTTAGTGGTGGATTAAATAATTCTATACCTGCCGTAAATCAAAATGCTCGTCAAATGACAGTAACCCCAACACCCTCTAATCAAACTTTAACATTTGCTTGGGTTGCTAATTATTATACAGCAGGAGATGTATTAATATCACCTGTATTAAATATTACAACAACTGGTTTAGTAAGCTCATTTATAACAGGAGGTTCATTAAAACCAGCAAATGCAGCTTATATTTTATACGGTTGTACTAGTAGTGAAAATGTAGATGCTTTTACATCAATAGTTTTTATTGAACCTGAACCGATTACTTTACAATTTTCAGGAGGCATTAGTAATAATATAACAACTGGAGGAGCGTATAATGTGACAGCATTACCAAATGATTCACAAAGTACATATACATTTACTGCTAGATTTTATAGTAAAACAGATGTAGATTTAGGATTAGTACCAGGAGCAACAACTACTGTGAATCAATCATTATTTACAATAGATTATGCAACATTACCTGCAAATGTAGGATATATTTATTACACTTGTAAGGCATTTGGTGGAGGACCTCAGGATCAAAGTGAAGCTGCTCTAACTATAAACATAGAACAAACAAGTTCTGAATCATTTGCGTTAATATCTAATATAATTGGTAATCAAATATCTACAGATGGAACATATTTTGTATATCCAGATCCTATATCACAATTAGCAGGTTATTCATATACTGCTTTTTTCTTTGATTCTAGTGGAACTAATTTAGGAGCAGTTCCAAATATCGGATTAACAGGTCAATCATCACCATTTACTATAACATATACAACATTACCAGTAGGAACAACATATTTAGAATATACTTGTAATGCTACAGGTGGAACACAAGATGGGGAGAGTGCATCTTTAACAATAACAATAATAGAAGAACCAATCCCACCTGAACCAGGAACAACAACAGTATCAGCATTTAATAATAGTAATACTTTTATAAATCATATAAATTATAATATTTTAGAATCTCATAAAAAGATGAATCATAGAAATCTAACAGAACTAGAATTAATATTATTAGATGAAAATAATAAAATCTCATTTTCTAATACTCCAATATATTATGAGGTGGAAATAAAATATAATAGTTCTATATTTTAAATTCTAACTATAATGTAGTAAATGATTATAGAGGAGACAAAAGGTAATACCGAAATACTAATATCAAAATCAACTAGAGATAAAATAATGAGTGCTAGAATTCCTGTAGATAGTGGGATAAATAATACTCCATCATGTACCTATATCGTAGGAAAACCCGGAAGCGGTAAAACACATTATGTAGAATCTCTAATGAAATCACAATATAGAAATTCTAAATCAGGAATAACAACATGCTTCGATTCTGTGTTTGTCGTTAGTCCGGCATCTAGTCAAGATAGTTACTCTAATTCATTTATTAAAGATTGTGATCCTGAAAAAGTATATGATACATTAAATTATAATAATCTAGCAGATATTTATGAAGGAATAAAAGAAACTCATGATTTATCAGATAAAGATAATAATTATTTTTCGTTATTAATCCTTGATGATGTAGCTACGGAATTAAGAGATAAACAAGTTAGCAAGCTACTTCTAAGACTATTGAGAAATCACCGCCATTTATCATTAACAATTTTAATAATTAGTCAAAATTATTTAGCACTAGAAAAGAATTGTAGAGATAATATACAGTGTCTAGTACAATTTGCAACTCATAATATACTAGAGAAAGATAGAATAAGAATGGAATATTTAGGTCATCTTAAACGGAAAGAATTTGAGATATTATGGGAATATTTATTTAGAGAAAAATATCAATTTCTTATGGTGGATAGGAAACACGAAACCATTCATAAAACATTTAATAGACTAGATATTACAGGAATAGAAAAAACCCTCTGAGATAAAAAGGGGATTACAGCAAAAGGGAGCATTTTTTTTTGATACTTTGATATTTTTTGCTACCTTTTTTGCTACCTTTGATATTCATCTCCTAATGGGAGTCTACGGTATCTTTCTGATATATTTTTATTAAAATAGTAAAAGGTAGCAAAGTAGCAAAAAATATAACCAGTTAGAGAATCCAAAAACATAAAAATAAATCAACAGGTGACAAATAAATTTTTTCATAGAAATATATACAGGACTGAGAATTTTAAAAAAACGTGCTACTTGCTACTTTTAGTTAAAAAATATTGTAGTATTCTTTTTAATAAATTTGGGATTAGAATTTATTTTTATAAATTTTTGTGCAGATTGCTTAGTTATAAAAATACTAATTATTTTATTATCAATATCAACAACGCTCCATTTATGTCTATTTTTAGTAATTTTAAACATTATTATTAATATATAATGATATATATATAATGAAAATGTCACGTGGAATTAGATTAAAATTAATGAGAAATAAATACAATTTGACTCGTTTTATAAAAACATTCTAGTTAATTTTATAAAATTCATATGTCATGAGTATTTCATTATGAGTATTTATTATTTAGATTTAGTAAAATATATATTTTTTGCTCGTCATAGTATTTTTTTAAAACAGTTATTATATTTCATAAATTCATAATATTCTTTTTGTGCTAGTGTATGTTTCATAATTATATATTTATATAATATATTATAAAATGCACTAGAAATAACAAAATAAATAATATTTTTTGTATTTTATAACATAATATACAAATAATATTATTTTTATTATTTCTAGTAAAAATGTATTTAGTGATATTTTAGACACTCTTGTTGAAGTTGAAGTTGATAGTTGAAGTTGTAGTTGAAGTTGTAGTTAAAGTTGAAGTTGAAGTGGTGATGCCCTTCGGACATCAGGGGCGGTTATCACAGAATACTCGC
>Ga0208660_1001188_pt1 | contig 10514 bp, 8 predicted proteins | sample DEB08_DNA_13_FD_184527 | JGI IMG/M metagenome (GOLD analysis project Ga0208660, IMG submission 184527) | Aqueous microbial communities from the Delaware River and Bay under freshwater to marine salinity gradient to study organic matter... | ecosystem: Environmental > Aquatic > Marine > Coastal ... | reverse complement strand
TGGCTATCAAACCGCCACAGGTTCGGTGAAAGTCAATGGTGCCGCCTTGGATTTGACGGGCGCAGACAGTGACGGGCAATCCCGGCGGGCCAATGGCATCGCCCATGTGCCAGAGGATCGTCAGCGCGAAGGTCTGATCATGGAATTTATGGCCTGGGAAAATGCTGTTTTTGGCTACCATCGTGACCCGGCGCATCAGGCCAATCGGTTTTTTATGGACAATGCGGCGATTAAGGCGGAAACTGCGGCGAAAATGCAGCGCTTCGATGTGCGCCCGCCCAATCCCAATTTGACAGCCCAGAATTTCTCTGGCGGCAATCAACAAAAAATTGTTCTTGCGCGTGAGATTGAGCGCAACCCGGATTTGCTTTTGATCGGACAACCCACACGCGGCGTCGACATCGGTGCGATTGAGTTTATCCATCAACAAATTGTTGCGCTGCGCGATCAGGGCAAGGCGATCTTGCTGGTGTCTGTGGAGCTGGATGAAATTCTCTCGCTCTCTGACCGCATTGCGGTGATGTTTGATGGCCAGATCATGGGTGAACGTGATCCGGCAGATACCAATGAAAAAGAGCTTGGCCTTTTAATGGCCGGTGTGACAGGGGAGGCCTCGGCGTGAGTTTGAACCGACAGGCCGTGCAAAACTGTGGAGCGCAATTATGGGTGTAATGCCAAAATGGGCGGATGTGGTTCTTGTCCCTCTGATTTCGCTGATCATCGCGGCGCTTCTGTCGGCGTTACTGATCCTGGCGATCGGTGAAAGCCCAGTCGCCGCGCTTAAGCTCATGATTGAGGGCACGTTGCTGCGATCTTCGGGCTGGGGCTATATGCTCTATTATACCACCAATTTCATCTTCACGGGGCTTGCGGTCTCCGTGGCTTTTCATGCCGCCCTGTTCAATATCGGCGGCGAGGGGCAGGCGATGATGGGCGGGCTTGGTGTGGCGCTGGTGTGTCTGTTCATCCCATGGCCCCATTGGAGCTTTGCCATCATCGGGGCCTCGCTTGGTGCGGCCTTCTTCGGTATGATTTGGGCGGGACTTCCGGCCTATCTGCAGGCCAAACGCGGCAGCCACATTGTTATCACAACAATCATGTTCAATTTCATTGCAGCCGGGGTTTTGAACTTTTTCTTGGTCGGCGCGTTAAAGCCGAAGGGCAGCATGGACCCGGCCACAGCAAACTTTCCAGCCGCCACCCATTTGCCAACCTTTGAGGATATGGCGGGGCTTTTGGGCTTCGAAAAAATGTTTCGCGCCGCCCCTGCGAATGTCAGTTTTTTCCTTGCGCTGGTGGCCTGTGTGTTGGTTTGGTTTTTGATTTGGCGCACGCCTTTGGGCTATGAAATTCGCGCGATGGGTAAATCAGAACCGGCGGCGCGCTATGCGGGCATTGGATCGGTGAAAATCATTATGGTGGCCATGATGATCTCGGGCGCTTTGTCCGGCATGATGGCCATCAACACAACACAGGGCGAAAGTGAGCGGTTGATTTTGAACTTCACCGAAGGGGCCGGCTTTATCGGAATCGCCGTGGCCTTGATGGGGCGCAGTCACCCGCTTGGGGTGTTTCTCGCGGCATTGCTATTCGGCTTTTTGTACCAAGGCGGCGCGGAATTGGCGCTGTGGACAAAAATTCCGCGCGAGTTGATCGTGGTGATCCAGGCCTTGGTGATCTTGTTCACCGGCGCCTTGACCTTAATGGTGCGCCGCCCACTTGAGCGCTTGTTTTTAAGCCTGCGGCGGGGGGGATAGAACAATGGATTTTCTCACGCTCTTGCAAGTGTTAGACAGCTCCCTGCGTTTGGCCACGCCATTGCTTTTGGCCTGTCTGGCCGGATTGTTTTCGGAGCGCGCTGGGATTTTTGACATTGGTCTTGAAGGGAAAATGCTGGCGGCGGCCTTTCTGTCGGCGGCGATTGCCGCGACAACCGGATCTGTCTGGTTGGGACTCTTGGCTGGGGTTGGTGCCTCGCTCTTGCTCTCGGCCATTCATGGCCTGGCCTCTATCACCCTACGCGGCGATCAGATCATTTCTGGTGTCGCGATTAACTTTTTGGCTGCAGGACTAACGGTGGTGATTTCGCAAGATTGGTTTGGCCAAGGCGGGCGCACACCGCCGCTCCTTTCTGGAGGACGTTTTGAACCTCTCAACCTGCCGGGCGCTGTGCCGGCGAAAGAGATTTCAGAGGCCGGACCTGTCATGCAGCTTTATTCGGAGCTTCTCTCGGGGCATTCCTTGCTGGTCTATGTGGCGCTATTGATGGTGCCTTTGACGTGGTTTGTGTTGTACAAAACCCGCTTTGGCTTGCGCTTGCGGGCTGTCGGGGAAAACCCGGCTGCTGTGGACACGGCGGGGATTTCTGTTGTGGGCCTGCGTTACGCCGCTGTCGGTATTTGCGGCGTCTTATGTGGCATTGCCGGAGCCTATATGGCCACGGCGCTGCAAGCTGGTTTCGTGAAAGATATGTCCGCCGGCCGCGGGTTCATTGCCTTGGCTGCTTTGATCTTCGCCAAATGGCGGCCTTGGTATGCGCTTGGCGCGTGTTTGTTGTTTGGATTTTTCTTTGCCGTGGACAACCGTTTCCAAAACATTCTCCTGCCCGCTTGGGCGATGAGTGGGGTGCTTTTTGCGCTTGGGCTGGGCCTTTTCGCCTATGTGCGCCACAAAACCTTGCTCGATCGCATCGTTTTGGGTGGTTTGGGCTTGGGGCTTGCGCTTGTGGCGGCCTTGATCACCCTGAGCAGCTGGAGCGCAGGACTGGGCAGTATGATCAAGATCCCCGTGGTTTTCATCCAATCTCTGCCCTATGTGCTGACCGTCGTGGTCCTTGCAGGCTTCGTCGGCAAAGCCATTCCGCCCCGGTCGGGCGGGGTGGCCTACGTCAAAGAGAAATAAGGCCAAATTTCAGATGATGATAAGGCCACACGGGCGTTTTTAGCGCAGATTTCACGCCGAGCCCCTCCACCCCCTTGCTCGAGACCAGCGTTAGGGCTATGCGGCGCCATGTATATCTATCTGCCCATTGCTGAAGTCTCTGTGAATGCCTTTGTCCTGTTGGGGCTCGGCGGGTTGGTGGGGATTCTTTCGGGCATGTTCGGCGTTGGCGGTGGCTTTTTGATGACACCGCTTTTGTTTTTCATCGGCATCCCCCCTGCGGTGGCCGTTGCCACAGAAGCCAATCAAATCGTGGCCTCCTCCTTCTCTGGCGTTTTGGCGCATGTGAAACGCAAAACGGTGGATTTCAAAATGGGCGGGGTGCTGCTCATTGGCGGGTTGGTCGGTGCGGCGCTTGGTGTGGTTGTGTTCAATTACCTCAAAAGTTTGGGCCAGGTCGATCTCTTGGTCAAATTGTGCTACGTGCTGTTTTTGGGTGTCGTTGGCAGCTTGATGTTTGCCGAAAGCCTGCGGGCGCTGCGCAAATCGAAACAGGTGGCCGTGTCCAAGCCGCGCAAAAAACGCGGTTTGGTGCATAGTCTACCGTTTAAAATGCGGTTCCGTGTGTCGGGTCTGTATATTTCTATAATCCCACCCATCGTTGTTGGCGTCGCCGTAGGTGTCTTGGCCGCGATCATGGGCGTGGGCGGCGGTTTCGTCATGGTTCCGGCGATGATTTACCTGCTGGGCATGCCGACAAAAGTCGTGGTGGGCACATCGCTGTTTCAGATCATCTTTGTCACAGCATTTACCACTATGCTGCATGCCACCACCAATTACACAGTGGATATGGTTCTGGCGGTATTGCTCTTGATTGGCGGGGTCATCGGCGCGCAATTCGGTACTATGATCGGCGCCAAGCTCAAAGCTGAACAGCTGCGAATCCTTCTCGCGCTGATGGTGCTTTTGGTCTGCGGCAAGCTGGCTTTGGACCTGATCGTAGAGCCGGCAGAACTGTTTAGCCTCGGCGTTGCGGGAGGCCATTGATGCAAGGGTTTTTCGCAAGGTTGCTTTTTGCTCTGCTGGCCCTCTCTGGCCCGGTCTCGGCGCAGGATATTGTTCTGGGCATGTCGAAAAACGAAATCGGCATCACTGCGTTTTTCAATGGGTCGGAAATCTTGATCTTCGGTGCCTTGAAACATGAAACCGCAGCCAGTTCGGCCGGTGATCTCGATGTTGTTGTCACCATCGCCAGCCCACGCAATCCCGTCACCGTGCGCCGTAAGGACAAACGTTTGGGCATTTGGGTCAATGTAGAGGCTTTTGATGTCGATCTGGCGCCCAGTTTTTATGCGGTGGCCACCACCGGACCTTTTGACCGCGTGGTCAGCGAGGCATCAGATCTGTGGCACCAAATCTCTGTACGCCAGTTGATCCGAGCGGTGGCCGTTCCTCCCAGCACGAACAACAAAGATCAATTTACCGAAGCTCTGGTGCGCGTACGCGAAGAGCAGGGGCTGTATCAAATGCTGCCGGGCTCGGTGCAGCTGCAAGAGCAAACCTTGTTCTCAACCTCTGTTTCACTGCCGTCAAATTTGGTGGAAGGTGCCTATTCGGCGCGTATTTTCGTGATGCGCGACGGCGAGGTTGTGTCGCAGTATCAGACCGCAATCGATGTGCATAAGGTTGGCATCGAGCGTTGGCTGTATAATTTGGCCCATGAGCGTCCGGTGGTTTATGGCCTGCTGTCATTGGCCATTGCCATTTTCTCTGGCTGGGCGGCAGCGGCGGCTTTTCGACTGTTGCGCGGCTGAGATCGGATTTGTCCCGTAGGCAGGCGAAAGCTGGCCGCTTCTGCAATATGGGCCCGTTCCACCGCCTCACTGCCGGCCAAATCCGCAATGGTGCGCGCGACCCGCATCACACGATGATAGCCCCGCGCTGTTAGGCCAAAACGTTCCGCAATTTCGAGCAAGAGCGCCTGACCGTCTAGGCTGGGCGTTGCGAACTTTTGCAATACGGACCCTTCGGCATCTGCATTGACCGTACAGTGCAAAGTTTCGGCATATCGCGTGGCTTGCCGGTCACGGGCGGCAGCGATGCGCCGCGCCACCTCGGCACTTGGCTCGCTGTCACAAGGCAGCTCAAGATCGCTGTAGGCGACAGGCGGCACATCAACCCGCAGGTCAAACCGATCCAGCAGCGGGCCAGATATGCGGCCCAGATAGTCAGCGCCGCATTCCGGGGCGCGGGCGCAGGCCCTTGCGGGATCAGACATATAGCCACAACGGCAGGGATTGGCGGCAGCAATGAGCATGAAGCGACTTGGATATTTCACATGGGCATTGGCACGCGCGACCATCACTTCGCCTGTTTCAATCGGTTGGCGCAGGGTTTCCAAGACGTGGCGCGGAAATTCCGGAAACTCATCCATAAACAGGACCCCATTGTGCGCCAAGGAGACCTCCCCCGGTTTTGCACTGCGACCTCCGCCGATGATCGCGGCCATGGAGGCGGTGCTATGGGGTTCGCGAAACGGGCGCTCGCGAGAGATTCCCCCCTCATCAAGTAATCCGGCTAGGGAGTGAATCATGGAGGTTTCGAGCGCTTCGGCAGGGCTGAGCGGCGGTAGGAGGCCGGGCAGGCGCGCCGCCAGCATGGATTTTCCAGATCCCGGTGGGCCCACCATCAGCATGTGATGCCGCCCGGCCGCTGCAATTTCCAAGGCGCGTTTGGCCCGTTCTTGGCCCTTGACGTCGGACAGATCTTTGGCGGATTGCCCGGTCGTCACCTCGCCCGGTTGCGCTGGCTCAAGAAGGTTTTGCCCGGTGAGGTGGTGCAGGACAGCGGCAAGGTTGGGCGCGGCGAAGACCGCGGCGGCCTCAACCCAAGCGGCTTCGGCGCCCGAGGCTTTGGGGCAAATCAAGCTGCGCTCGTCACTGGCAGCGGTGAGCGCCGCGGGCAGGCAGCCGGCGACCTGTACCAGATCGCCCCCCAAAGCCAGCTCACCCATGAGAACGCAGGCGCCAATCTCCTCCTGCGGGATCATGCCCAGGGCCGAGAGGAGGGCCACCGCAATGGGAAGGTCGAAATGTGAACCTTCCTTGGGCATATCGGCCGGTGACAGGTTCACCGTGATCCGCTTGGAGGGGAGGGCAATCGAGAGGGCGTCAAGCGCGGCTCTGACCCGCTCGCGTGCCTCACTAACAGCTTTATTGGCCAGCCCGACGATTTGAAAACTGGGCAGACCAGGCGCCACGGCGCATTGCACCTCAACCGGTCGGGCCTCCACCCCATGAAATGCAACTGTATAGGTAACGGCCACCATCGGCTTGGCCCTGTGTGGTTACGGGTTAAGCGAGCATAGGTCATCATGGTTTACGAAAGGTGAACGGCGCCTTAGGCTTTGGCGGTCGAGTATAGCGCCATAAACTCCGGCCAGGCGGCGGGATCAACCAGAGTCTTGTCGCGGCAAAACGGATTGCAAAAGCCAAAAACGCGGCCATCAATGCGTAAAAAATCGGTCACCGCATCACCCGAATAAGGGCAGGTTTCGTTTTCAGACGGCCCTTGGGCGACTGCGGCCGCTATGGTGCGTGGGCCGGGCCAAGGCACAGAGGCGCAGGGCATGTTGTAGGGAAAGGGATCGTAGTGTTTCGTAAGTCCCATAGCGCGCCACTGGCGAAAATCTTGATGGGCCAAATGTTTGTCAACATACTGCTGCGCTTGCTGTGAGACAGGCAGCTTATAACAGGCAATTCGTGCCGCAACCGGGGCGAAAAACACATCGGCAAGTGAATAGGCGCCAAAGAGCCAATCTTGATCGCCGGACATCTTGAAAGCATAGTTCCATAGGGTTTCTAGGTAAGCGAGATCGGCGTACAGATTTTCCGAAACTTCAAACTCTTCCCAAGCGTTTTGCAGGTTCATTGGGCAGTGAGTGCGTAGGGCAGAAAAGCCGCTGTGCATTTGGGCCACAAGACTGCGTGCCGCGCCGCGCCGTGCTGGATCTTCTGGCCATAGACCGGCCTTTGGATGGGCCTGCGCAAGTGTTTCCGCTATGGCGAGCGTATCAAAAATCATGTGCCCTTTGGGCGTTTTCAAAACTGGAACTTGACGCGCGGGCGCGAAGGGGGCGAGATCGGCCTCTAACGTTCCGCTGTAAAGCCCCAGAATATGGCTTTTGAAGGGGATGCCGAAAGATTTGAGCATCAACCATCCGCGAAGAGACCAACTGCTGAACGTGCGGTCGCCGATATAGAGATCATAGGTCATTCTGGGGTCCAATAAGGCGACAAAAATAAGATTTATTATTTAAAATATGTAGTTAAAAGACCCCTATGGCAAGTGGTTGATGCAAATCACCTGCCACTCGCCCTGGTCTTCGCGCAAATGGGTGACGCTGAAATTGTCGATTTTATGAGCCAGGCAGGCGTAGGCGCTGCTGTCCAGGGCGCGTTGCACCTGGGTGAGGATGATGCCGAAATGCGCCACGGCGATGATGCTGTTATGGGCCGCAGTCAACCGGTCGACCACCGGGCGGGCGCGGGCGGCGGCCATGTTCCAGCTTTCGCCATTTGGGGCCATAATATCACCGGGTTTTTCCCAAAAATCGCGGCTCAATTGGGGATCGGTCTGTGCAACATCTGACCAATGCCGCCCATCCCAATCGCCAAAATGAAACTCCCGGAGATCGGCTTCATGCGGCAGTCGGGTGCGCCCGCCGGCAAGGGCATCGGCGGTGGTGACAGAGCGGGTCAGATCAGAGGACACCACCACAGCCTCAGGCGGCAAATACGCGCTTAGGCGGTCGATCAATGCGCGGTCAGACAGATCGGCCGGCACGTCACGCCAGCCGGTGAAATTTTTCTCATGGGTCGGGCCGTGCCTTATCCAAAACCAATCGCTCATGGCGTGGCTTTCAGGGTTTGCGCGATGCCAGCGGTGACGAAGATCACCTCCTGGGCCAGGCGGGCGAGATCTTGATTGAGGTGGCCTTGGTGTTTGACAAAAGCCCGCGCCATTGCATTGTCTGGCGTGATGCCTTGACCAACTTCATTGCTGACCACAATTACAGGGCAGGGGGCCTGGGTGAGAGCCGTGCAAAGCGCGGCACAAGCGGTTTGAATATCCCGCTCGGCCATCATGAGATTGCTCAGCCAAAGCGTGACGCAATCGAGGAGCACGATTTCGTCCGGCTGTGCTGCCGCCAGAGCCTCCATGAGATCCAGCGGCGCCTCAACAGTGGTCCAATCGGGCCCGCGTTGCAGGCGGTGCTGCGCGATTTTTGCACGCATTTCATCATCCCAAGCCTGGGCTGTTGCGATATAGCGCCGGGGCCGGCCGGTCGCGGCAATCAACTGTTCGGCAACTCGTGATTTGCCAGAATTTGCGCCGCCGAGCACCAGGCGTAGGGCTGGAGTTTTGTTTTCTGCAGGCATTATGTCCCCAAGAGTGATCCAACCTGCATGTACCTGCGTAAGAAGAGAGTAACAAGTTTTTCATCTTTTACTGATTGGGAGGCGAACCCATGCCTTTAGACGGCCGCACAGAGAATTTTCTACCGCGCACTGCAATGAAAGCGGAGATGCTTGACGCTGAAACGGAGTTGAAATTGGCCTACGCTTGGCGTGACGAACGCTGCGAGCAAAGCCTGCACCGTTTGATCAATGCCTATATGCGGCTGGCGATTTCGCAAGCTGCAAAGTTCAAACGCTATGGCGCGCCGATGGGAGATTTGATCCAAGAGGCCGGTCTCGGCCTGATGAAAGCGGCAGAGAAATTTGATCCCGATCGCGGCGTGCGGTTCTCAACCTATGCGGTGTGGTGGATCAAAGCCTCTGTGCAAGAATATGTGATGCGCAATTGGTCAATGGTGCGTACGGGATCGACCAGCCCGCAAAAGTCTTTGTTTTTTAACATGCGGCGCATTCAGGCGCGGATTGAGCGCGATGCCAATAACGCCGGCCAAACGCTGGATCGGCATCAATTGCAGCAGCTGATTGCGCAGGATTTGGGCGTGCCACTGCATGATGTGGAGATGATGGATGGCCGTTTGTCGGGCTCCGATTTTTCGCTTAATGCAACGCAATCGACCGAAGACGAAGGTCGCGAGTGGATTGATGCGCTGGAAGATGACAGCGCGCAGGCCGCTGAAATCGTAGAGATTGACCATGACCAAGAGGCGCTGCGCAAATGGTTGCTGCAAGCGATGAGCGTGCTCAATGATCGTGAAAGATATATCGTGCGGGAGCGGAAATTGATTGAGGTGCCGCGCACTTTGGAGAGCCTGGGCGAAGAATTGGGTCTGTCAAAAGAGCGGATCAGACAGGTGGAAGCGGCCGCGTTTAAAAAGATGCGTCTGGCTCTGGAAGATCAGGCCCCCGAGGCAGGCGCATTTTTCCAGTGAGCTTTTTGGCAGTGCCAGACCTTGCAGAGCGAGGTCTGGCTGCGTAACTGTAAGCTATGAACGAAAAACACATTCTCTTAATCATCTCTGGTGGTATTGCCGCGGTCAAAACCCCAGATTTGATTCGCAGGTTGATTGCACAGGGCGCGCGCGTCACGCCGGTCTTGACGCAATCGGGCGCGCAATTCGTCACGCCCCTGTCAATTGCGGCCCTTGCGCGGTCCAAGGTCTATACTGAGTTGTTCGACCTGACCGAAGAAGCGCAGATGGGACATATAGAGCTGTCGCGTGCGGCGGATCTTGTTCTTGTGGCGCCGGCCACGGCACACATCATGGCCAAAATGGCGCAGGGAATGGCCGATGATCTGGCCACAACTCTGCTTTTGGCGACAGATACCCCTGTGATGATTGCCCCTTCCATGAATGTGCGCATGTGGCAGCACCCCGCCACGCAGCGCAATTTGAAGCAATTGCAAGAGGATGGGGTGCAGATCATCGGCCCCAATGACGGAGAAATGGCCTGTGGCGAATACGGCCCCGGTCGCATGGCAGAAGTGGATGAGATTTTGGCGCAGGTCGCGGGCTTTTTTTGCAGCGGTCCACTTGAGGGCCGTCATGTGCTGGTCACCTCTGGGCCGACCCATGAGCCGATTGATCCGGTGCGCTACATCGCCAATCGCTCCTCCGGCGCACAGGGTGCGGCTCTCGCAGAGGCCCTGCGCGATCTGGGCGCGCGGGTCAGCTTTGTTACAGGTCCGGCGCGCGTGCCGCCGCCCTCTGGCGTTGACGTGTATCCGGTACAAACAGCGCAGGAGATGTTGGCCGCGGTTGAGAGGCTTTTGCCTGTGGATGCGGCAGTTTTTGCTGCAGCCGTGGCGGATTGGCGCATTGCAGGCACCCATGATCAAAAGATCAAAAAGAAATCCTCTGGCGATTTGCCGGTTTTAAAGTTTGCTGAAAATCCAGATATTCTGGCGCGCGTTTCAGCGCATGAGATGAGGCCGCAATTGGTTGTGGGCTTTGCAGCAGAGACCGAAAATGTGATTGAAAACGCAACAGCAAAGCGTTTGCGCAAGGGCTGCGATTGGATTGTCGCTAATGATGTGGCTCCTGAGACCGGCATCATGGGCGGTGCATGCAACAAGGTCACTGTCATAGGCGCGGCCGGAGCCGAAACCTGGGATGAGATGCCCAAGAGCGACGTCGCGCGCCAGCTGGCGCTCCA
>Ga0208660_1001184_pt1 | contig 10528 bp, 6 predicted proteins | sample DEB08_DNA_13_FD_184527 | JGI IMG/M metagenome (GOLD analysis project Ga0208660, IMG submission 184527) | Aqueous microbial communities from the Delaware River and Bay under freshwater to marine salinity gradient to study organic matter... | ecosystem: Environmental > Aquatic > Marine > Coastal ... | reverse complement strand
CAGACTCTGAAGCAACGGCAACAGTGGCACAGAGCGTTGACTCTGTTCAGACGGATGCCAATGGCGACTTTTCGATTGACGTATGGAACAACGGCGACAGCGGCAAGACGAGCGTCCTTGAGATTACAATCGACGGCTCAAAGCCTGAGTCTGTTATTATCCCAACTGGAACAGTAAGCATTGAGCTCTGGGATCTAATTGAAAACTATCAAGCCGACGGAAGCACCAGCGAGCAAGTACCCGTAGTATCAGATTTATTCCTTCGCAAGTCTACCAACTTGAGTGATCTAGGTGACGCGCCTACAGCACGAACAAACCTTGGTGTTGAAATTGGAGTAGACGTCCAAGCTCACAGCGCAACCTTAGATGCAACGACAGCATCATTCACTACGGCAGACGAAACCAAACTCGACGGCATTGAAGCATTGGCTGACGTAACCGACCCAACGAGCATTCTTGCTGCTGGTGGATATATTGCGGGAACAACTGTTGTACCAATTGCTGACGGCGGAACAGGAGCAACAACGGCAGCATTAGCACGAGCGGCACTTGGAGTGCCATCAACGTCGGAAGGTCTTGCCGCAACAAACAACCTTTCCGACTTAGGCAATGTTACAACAGCTAGAACAAACCTCGGACTTGGAACCTCCGCAACGACAGCATCGACAGCATACGCAACATCAGCTCAAGGAACTAAGGCGGACAACGCAATTCCAACGTCTGGCATTGGCTCTACCGTTCAAGCATACGATGCTATTTTATCGGCAACAACGGCGTCTTACACCGCGGCAGAGCAAACTAAGCTCTCGCTAATTGAGGACCTTGCTGACGTAACAAGCGAGGCAAATATAGCTGCCAACAACGGCTATGTTGTTGGGGGAAATGATGTTGCTTTAACTGACGGTGGCACTGGGGCATCTGATGCACCGACAGCTCGCACAAACCTGGGCTTCCGAGACAATGTATCTAGCGCGGTTACTGCCGTTGGCGTTACGTCATACACGGTTCTTTCAACCGATGAAATTCTTACAGTGGACGATACTGCTATTGGCGGTAATGTTACGATCAACCTACCCAGCGCAGCAACACTAGGATCTGGCTGGAGCTTAACCGTCAAGCGCACTGGCATAACCTACCTCGTCACCATAGACCCAGACGGAACTGAGACAATTGACGGTGCGTTGACATTACCGCTAACAGCCAAGGATGAAGCAATCTCAATTGTTTCGGACGGAACAAACTGGGAGATCGTTGGATCGCAGAGTTCCAAGTTGGACTCGGTGATATACGTAAAAGAGGCATCAGATCTTGCTGGCGTACTCGTCAGCGATAAGGTTTATCAAATTGATGGGATTATTGACATGGGCAGCCAGTCCATTGATGTTCCGCCAGGTGGTTTATCGCTGATTGGCACGACATTTGACGTATGCCAGCTCATATCATCTGCCGATGGATACACAATGTTTACATCACCAGTGGGCGGCAGCGGCAACCTTCTCGGCAAGGACCTGAGCTTTGAGGCAAGTGGCTCTGGTTCGCAGGTGTTTGACCTAGTGAGTGCAACTGGCTTTGATGCTTTTGAGTTTGCTCGGATCAACTTCAATAACTGTTCATCCCTCGGCACTGTAGATAACTACCGCCAAGGTCTTGAAGAGGGCAGCGGGCGATTCGGCGGTTCCCCTAGCTTGACACTAAAGGGAGCTTGGGCAGGTGGCTATCGCATCACCACATCAATCGTTCGCAGTCTAGCTGGAACAATGACAGCTCCATTATTTTCGGCGGGCACTGGGTTTGTAATGCAGTCTCGCTTCTTGACGGACATTAACTGCGACCTGCCCACGCTGGCAGCGTTCTGTGACTTCTCCCCGACCAATTTCCCGAACCCAAGCACACTCCAAATCCAGGAGGCCATCATTACTAGGGATGGTGCTAGTAATGCAAACGACGCAAACATCACGCCAAACGTGGGTGCGACCGACCTATGCTCGGCATGGCGCGATAATGTCGGGCTAAAAAATACTTTTGTCGGTGGCGTAAGTGCTTTAGCAATTGAAGCAGAGACAGTTATATCTGCAATTAATACTGCATCCGTAATCGCTGGCACTTGGGTTCCCTATGACCTTGTCCATTTTGATAGCCCAGCTAACGGTCAACTTCGACACACAGGGAATGACCCCAAGCAGTTCCGCGTGACATTTGACTTCGTCATAGAGGGTACAAGTGGTGATTCATACGAGATTCGCCTGATTAAAGATGATGGCGCACAGACCCTAGTATTTTCACAAACTCGCGTGGTAAACAACCTTCAGGGCGCTCGTGACGTTGCATATTATGACGCAACTACCTACGTCGAACTCAATCAAAATGACATTGTTTTCTGGGAAATAGTAAACGTAAGCTCCGCAGCAAACTGCACGCTTGAGGATGGTTCACAATTCAACGTAGAGGCACGATAAATCATGTCAAATCAAGGCACAATCAGACTAAAGGTCACTAACGGCGCACCTGCAATTGAGAAGTTATGGAACGGGCGCTTCAAGCTAGAGTTTTTCTGTGATAACAACAGCCCCAAGGAGGACTGGTATTATGAAAATGTATCTTCCCTGCTGCCAGATTACGGCATCTTACAGACAACAAACTTTGGGTCTGGCGTAAGCGAGGACTGGGAGGCAATTCCAGACTCCGTCTACCCAGACATGCGCTTGGTTCTCGCCGAGTATCCATACAATGTCCGAGCTGGCAAGCACTACGTTAAGCTTACCTACGAGACGCTCACGGCCTCTTGGGTAGAAGAGAAGGACGAGGATACCGACTACGAGCTAAACGGCTTAAAGAGGGTCTCACGCACCTTCGTTGCCCTTCCAGACACCGCATACGATAAGGTTGTTGGAACTAGCACCATTGACAGTGATGGAACTACCTTGTATCTCGGCGGTTTTAAGATTGAAGAAACTGACGCTAAGTGGTCGCTCTCAGAAATCTGGCTTGAGGCTGGAGAGTTGAGCCGAGACGAGAACTCCGAAGATGCCAAGGGGTCTATTAGCATTACTCAAATCGGTGGATGCCCAACAGCACCAGCGGGATACACGGTTGTCAACGAAAGCAAGAACAACACACAAGGGTTTGAGACCTGCTCGCGCACATTCTACAAGGATGACTCCGAGCTGTCTCGCAGTAACGACTATGTCGGTTCTCGGTTGGCAGAAACCATAGAAGTATTTAGCCCAACAGTAGCACCTACACCAACAAACGGCACAGCAGTTCTAGGCAATAAGTCTACCTCAAACGTAGATGGTATTCCAACAATTCGCTATACCTTCCTTGAGCCGTCAATACTTAGTCTAGTTCAAGAGTTTATTGGCGGGAAAACAACCGTTGTGGTTGAAGCATTTGCAAAGACAGAGGCCGAGGTAGATACAGCGATTGCTGCAATTACAAGTAACCACTTGCTGGTATCTCAAGTAGAATCCGACCTTGAGGGGATCAAAACGACTAAATTCAATTACGAAATTGATGCAATTGAGATTGTTAGCTCCCCGTCGAGTAGTCTTTTGTCAATTCAAGAGGCGGAATTATCAATAAATAACCTTACTCGCGGAGTTATTGGATCAAGCACTAAGTCATACGAGGGCAAAACCTTGTATCTTGGCGAGGAGACGATAGATAACAACAATGCGATTAAGACTAGAACCCGCGTTTGGCTTGAAGCTGGCATTTTAAATGAAACAGAGCCAGCGGTTGGTCAAGACTTCCTTCGCCAAAAGTCAATTACGTGGCAAGGTGTTCAGGGTAGCGACCCATCCGGATTTACGTTTGCTGGTAAGACGGTTCAGAACGTAAATGGATTCCAGACCATCACTGCTCAATATTATAACAACGATGACATAAACGGGGTAGAGACGTTCACGTACAACACTACACAGCAATTTACAATTCCAGGAACGGTTACAACAGGTGCGTCAGGTATTGGAAAATTTTACAACCTAATGCTTGTTGTGACACCGCCAGTCTCTACGTCCTGTTGGGCTACGGTAGCCGTATCGTATTCTACAAGTGGAAGTGTTAATCTTCCAGCAAATTTCTATCAACCACGCGGCGGCGTTGCTGTTAAAATTGAGGGAATTGGATATTTCAACAGGCCATTCGCTAGCACCTCTAGTTACTCAAATCATGTCAGGAAGTCAGGCGGATCAAGTTCTTCGTCAATGATTCAGGGAAATCCCTTATTCGCTAACACGGTTGGCAGAATCAGCATTAGTGGAAATACAGATGATCCCGCTGGTCGTTACATTACGGTGAGCGCCAAAGCCACTCCAGTGTTTAGATTAGATGGCACTCAATACTTCAGGCACGAGCTAGTGTCAATCAACGTTCCATCAAGAATAACATGATCCAAGAACCAGACTTTGGAAGTTTAATGCCCGACACATTTGTGGATCTTGGAAATGATTCATATGGCGGGAGCGTTGATGATTATCAGTCGCGGGTTGATGATTTTGACCTTCGTGGTCCAAACGCTCAGTATCTTCCATCTTCGGGTTTTGAAGGTCTTGAAGGGGAAGAAGGAGAGCCTGAAGATGATTGTTGTACGGAACTTTCTATCTGCCAGAGTGAAAATGCTGAACTAGAGGAACAGATTGCGGTAATATGCGAAAAGTTTGTCCCACCAAACGGAACTTTTAAATACTATGAATTAAACTCAAGCAGAGTGGGTGACTATAGAACATACAGTTATTCTGTAGGGTCCCTTGAATTAAGACCCGAAACAATAACTTCCCCGTTTGATAAAAAAATAGAGTGGACAGAGTCCGCTAATATTAATTATAGCTATGATTTACAAATATCTACTAATACTGTTTCATACAATGGCCCAAGGGTTTCCATAGGAGCTTCTGATATAATTGTAAAAAATCCAGCTGGATCAATAGTTACCTCGATTAATACTTTATCAACTGGAACATACACCGTTCTTGTTAATTTTAGCGCAAACTTAGGAAATAAATATCCCGCTCCAGATTATTTTCCTATTGGTGAGTTTACAATAAGTCAAACTGCACCAGATGATTTGCCAAACAGTGACACCGTCATTGGATACACAGATTACGGATGCCCCTAATTATGAGGAAAATACTTATTAATCTAAGAACTGGAGATCGCGTTGCATCGGTTGCACAACCAATAGCTGGAGCAATAGACAAGGCACTTGGAACAAACATCAAAGGATGCAGTGCCTGTGCTAGACGCAGAGAGAAACTAAACAACCTATTTAACAAAGACACTTGACTTCGTAGTTATACTGAAGCTCAGAACCAATAACAGACAAACATTATGGCAGTAACAGAATTTTTAGAAGCATTTGACAAAAAGAAGAAAGCGGAGCAAGCGGCAGCAGCTGCGGCTCCTGTTTCGGCAAAGGTAGCTCCAGCAGCACCAGCAATGCAGACTCCAGTTGCAACGCCACAACAACTAGATCAAATGCTGGCTGACCCAGCAACTGTTAATGTAGGTAACGCACCTGCGAAGAATGGTCTGTTCCCGAATATTCCCCTTGAGCAAGCCTTAATTCAAACAGGCAGGGATATTGTTGAATATGGGAAAAGCGGAGATTTCGCAACCAACGCGCCTGGGACAACCGCTCCAGTTGACCCGATTGCACAGCCAGACGTATTATCGGCAGCACCCGCCGTTCAAGCACCAGCAGTACAAGCAGAGACACCGTTATTCCAGCCGACTGAATCTGATCGGAGACTTTCTCGTGGAGTGGGATCTGCCGTGGATGCCGTTGCTGGCGCGGGTCTTGCCGCAATGGATGCTGGAGGTAATTTTGTAAACTCCAGTTCTGACGCTGTTGCTGATCTAATTAGTCAGTCAACTGGTGGCATTGTAAACCTACAGTCATCTCCAGAATTTGGTCAGGCATCAACAAGCACTGCTGGCGCTCCAATTACCGACGCCTCACAGTTACGCGCATTTATGTCTGGCCTAAACGAACAGGCCCCAGTTCAAGCACCAGCCCAAGCGTCAGCTACAGCAACACCAGTAGTTGAAGCGGAAACACCAGTGCCAGTAGCCGACCTCTCGGTCAACGGGACAGACGTTGTAACCCCAGAGGCTATTACCGAGGTGGGTCAAGTAGCACCAGCGGCAGTAGAACCACAAACCCCAACAGCGTTTTCTGGCGGGATGATTACACGTGACTCTACGGGTGAAAGCTTCATTGGCGGAAGTCAAGTTGCCGCAACACCAGAAGAAGTAGCAGCTTACAATGCTACATCTAGAGAAAGAATGGCGGCGGCGAACACAGATGCAGCAGCAGCGGAGAGAATGCGCTATAATGCACCAACAATCGCAGAAGCAACGGGCGCAGGTCAAACTCCAACACCGCGAGCTCCAGTACGTCAATCAACCAAAGAACGTGACAGATCGGAGAAACAACGCGCCCAAACGCTCCGCAAGGAAGGTCAACGCAGCATTGAAGACCAAATGCGTGAGTTTAATCGTGAGCCACATTCGATGAAAGAACGTGCGGCAGAAAAAGCAAGACTTCAAGGCGAGCTAAATGCTAGTATTAAAGAGGATCGCGACTACAACCGAACGACAACAGAGGCAAACTTTGCCAATGAAACCGCAGCGTATAACCGAAACACTCTCACGGCAGCTCAACGAGCCACCACTGATTTAGCCTCTGGCAAGCAAACCGCAACTGAATTAAAGGCGAATCTAATTAGGCAAGCAAACCCAAATCTACCAGAAGCAGAGATTGCAGCAATTGCCAGCGGATCAGTCCGCGTTGTTCAAAACCCTTCGACTGGAGAGACAACTCTATTAAACCTTGCGACTGGCGCATCCAAAAAGGTTAATACTGGCCAAGAAACTGGACTGAACTTTGACGTAGCTGCTCCAGAGAACACGCTATTTAGTCGAGCGGGCGAATATACTGGTGCGGTTGAAGCAGCCAAACGAAAAGGGCAGGGAATTACTGGTCAGTTTGGTGTTGATATTGCAACAGATGCCTCTATTGGTGCTGCTCAGGACTTTGAGACTGCGCAAAACGAATTGGTACGTGCGTTCCGAGACAGCGCAAGATACTCGGCAACAGAGGCAAACCAGTTAAAGAAAGAGCTTAACATCGCACTCAGTCCATTTGAAGATCCTAAGACGGCTGAAGCAAAGCTGCGAAGCATCGACAAGTCGTTGGCTCGACGGTATAAAAACGAGGAAGCCGTGGCACTTGACGAAAATGAATCAATAGCAAAACGCGAAGATGCTAGGTCGAGAGCAAGGGCGATCTCACAGTTTAGAGCGACACTTGGGGTTCCAGCGGAAGACGCAAAGCCAGTAGAGAACGGCAATGTCCCAGCGAACATAGATGCAGGTGACTGGGAATACATGACTGAAGAACAACGCAAATTATTCAACTAATATGGAAGAATTTACCTTAGAACAGAAGCAAGCAATTGCAATCGCTCAAGCTCAACGAAAACGAGCTACGGCAGAAGCTGCCCCAGATGCACCAGCCGAGGCCACAACAGAGGGTCCAGGTGGTGGCATGAGCTTTTTCAATAAGGCACTTGCCCAAACATTTGGAGCACCAGTTGATCTTATCTCGGCTGGGCTAGAGAAAGTTGGTGTTCAAGCCCCAGAGGGTGGTGCATTCGGCGGGTCTGAAAGCATTCGACGTGGGCTAGCAAACATTGGCGCACCTACACCAGATCGAGACCCAGAGGGCTATTTGGAGAACATCGGTCAAGTTGGCGGCGAGGTTGCCTCAATGATGATACCAATTGCAAAGGGCGCTCAAGTACTGTCTAAAGGCACTGGAACTGCTGCTCGTGTGGCTCAAGCAATGAACAAGCCAATGACCAGCATTCCTGGAGCATTAGGTGCTGCTGGAGTTGAGGGTGGCGGTGTTGTTGGAGCTGGTATAGCTAGGGATGTTGCCAAAGAGCAAGAGGTTGGTAGCGGTGCTGCACTGGGGCTGGAGGTTGCTGGTGGTTTACTGGGCGGGTTTGCTGGAAGCGCACCAATCACTAGGGGAATCAAGGCCATTAGTGCTAGAACATTTGCCCCGTTCTCTGAAGCTGGCTCCTTTGAGCGAGCGTCCATGCGAGCCAGAGAAATTGTTGACAACCCAGAGCTTGCCGCTAGGAACATTGAAGACCTCAAGGGGAGTACACTTCAGCCATCTGCAAAGAGTCAAGATCCTGGACTTATGCAGCTTGAGCAAACCGTGGCGGCCAGTGATCCTGCACTTGGCACTCGGATGGATAAGAAAACATCGGACACCATTCAGGGCTTAGTGTCCCAGATCAGAGAGTCAGGCACAGTCACTGGAACTAAAAACTTCCTGAAGTCCCGACGCACTCGACTCAAAAAGGCAATTGATGCTCGCGTCGAAATAGCTGGAGAAGAGGCGAGAAAAGCCATTGAGGACATGGGTGACGTTGCAACGGAAGCCGACATTAGCATTAAGCAAAGGGAGTCACTAGAGTCGGCGCTTGCAGATGCTAGGGTTCAAGAAGACTTAATATGGCAAGCAGTGCCAGATGAGGCAAAGGTCCCAACTGGCGGCGTAAGGAATCAATACAAAAAGCTTAGCAGGGAACTCTCGCAGGCTCAGTCGGATGATATGCCAGCGGAAGCCAAGAAGCTACTAGGCGGAGAGGACAGTGCGGTTCAAGTGGAAAGTGGCGTTGTTGGGCTAGACGGTCAACCTATCATGGTTGATGATATTCTAACAAATCGACGTGGATTTTCAAATGTCGAGACAATACGAGAGCTAGATGGACTATACAAGCGACTCGGAGAAACCGCACGTCAAGCTCGACAAGCAAGCCAGAACAACAAGGCTCGCATTGCAGAGTCTTTGCGTGAAGCAATTCTGGTAGACATGGGCAAGGTCAAGGGTGGCGCAAAAGATTCAGTTGATGCCGCTCGAGCCTTCTCCAAGGACTTAAACGAAAAGTTTAGCAATGGAACCGTTGGCAAGATTCTCGGCACAGCTAAAGGCTCGAAGGGCATTGACCCAGAGCTTACGCTAGGTGCTGGGGTAGGCCAAGGCGGGATCAAGGGGCAGCTTGCCACTAGGGAAATCGCCAAAGCCACTGGCGAGGACATCTCCCAGTTATCTTCAGTCCAAGAGTTTATCAAGCGCCGATTCCTTGACGCTACCATGGAGGACGGGCGAATCAACCCCACCAAGGCTAGGAGCTACATTGACTCAAACGCCGAGCTGCTTGACACCTATCCGCAGCTTCGCGATCAGTTTAATTCGGCTCGCACAGCAGAGGACGTTAATCGCAGACTTACCAAATCTGCGGACGCACTTCGCAAGCGCCTAGATCAATCCAGCGTGTCAGCCACAGCAAAGCTCCTGAATGCCCCAGTGGATCAAGAGATGAAAGCTATCTTTAAATCTGCAAATCCAGATCAAGCCATGCAAGGCATTGTTAATGCAGCTCGTAAAGACAAAAGCGGCGAGGCAATGAAGGGCTTACGGGCTGGAGTTTCCGAATACTTGATTGATGACATGACATCGGCAAGCAAATTTGATATCGGTAATCAGAAAGCCGTCCTCGGATCAAAGCTAAAGTCACAGCTGACCAACGAAAACACAAGGGCAGCAATGTCGAAGGTTTTTAGTAAAAGGGAAATGGCGAACTGGGATAAGGTCGCAGATCAGCTTGTTATTGCTCAACGGCAGTCGGCAAAGGGTGGTCGCCCACTAGATTACATTATCAATGACCGCTCATCGTTCATCTTGAATACGGTGGCTCGCATTGGCGGTGCTAGAATAGGTAGCAAGCTTGCTGCTGGATCTGGCGCTGGCGGATCAATCCAGAGTGCTGGTATCGGGTCTAAGTTTGCCAAGGATATGATGAAGAAGCTCACTGCGGATAAAGCCAAGCAACTGCTAATTGATGCGGTGACAACAGATGAGGAGCTTCTAGTTAGACTGCTACAGCCAAGAAGCAAGGCCAACGACGTAAAGCTCGGGAGGACACTAAATAAATATATGATCAACAATGGTCGTCGATTATTCGAGGAGGACGAGGAACAGCCCTCACAGGCCGCACAAGCCCCTCGGTAGTATTACGGGACACCTACCCCTCGCAAGTAATTCAAAGCCCGTGTAGGGCATCTCAGGCTCTTAAACGATGCCAGGGCTGACCACAAACAACAAAGCCGCACACAGATTGACTCTGGTGCGGCTTTTGCTTGCCTAAACACAAAAAAGCCAGCCTCCGAAGAGACTGGCTTTAACACAACACGTGGCAACCAACCACACTATGAATGAAATTTTAAAGGGAGTTGAGAATATCAGCGATAATATCGTCTAACTCTTCCTCGGATGGAATATGGGCAGCTACCGAATCTGGATGGAAGCCAACACCGACTAAAGCGGCTCGCACCATCTCAGTGGCTTGAGTGATATTAACGTCGCCCTCTGCGGACTCGATACTTACTTCGTAATCTGGATCTGTAATTGTAATTTTCATAATAATTTTGATTGATAATTTGTGCTACT
>Ga0208660_1001181_pt1 | contig 10544 bp, 12 predicted proteins | sample DEB08_DNA_13_FD_184527 | JGI IMG/M metagenome (GOLD analysis project Ga0208660, IMG submission 184527) | Aqueous microbial communities from the Delaware River and Bay under freshwater to marine salinity gradient to study organic matter... | ecosystem: Environmental > Aquatic > Marine > Coastal ... | reverse complement strand
GGAAGGAATATGCCGATGAGGATATCAGAAATATTCTCACCCAAGCAGAAGATTATCTAACGGAGAAAATACCCGAAAGGGCGCAATATCTCCAGGCATCCGCTCAATGGCAACAGGATACGATCAACACTCATCCGTGGATTTCAGATAAAGTCGATACTGATATAGCCGAAGAACGGAGATCCGTTTTAGGTCAGATAAAAAGTCAGTATGCAGACATTCTAAAATCCCTACCTAATGGTGATTTTGTAGCGGCCACACTCGTAAGAGGGGTTGAAGCGATTAAATCAGATCAGGCAGCCAAGTCGGCCAAGCCTAAAGCCAAAAGGGTAGCCAAAGCACCACCTTCATCGATGGGCGATTCAAGTCCACCGGTACAGACCTCAGCCACTCGAAAGACTGCAAATAAACAAAAGATTTTGGGCAAGAAATCCCTCTCGGAAAACGATCTAGCCGCACTCTTTGCGGAATAAAATTTATAAAATCTTAAAATAAGGAATTACAGAATATGGCACAGGCAACAAGTTACTCAGTAACATCAACACAAGGGGCAAGAGAAAATTTAGAGAATGTTTTAAAAAGCGTTTCTCCAAAAGAATGCCCTCTTTACGCAACTCTTCCCCAATCAGCCGCTCCCAAAGCGACATTAAACGAATGGCTCGTAGACTCACTTTCCGATCCATCCCTCGCCGGACAAATCGATGGCGTTGACTATGGATTGAGCGATATGAACGATCTCGTAGCTTCAAGGGCTAGACTTGGTAATAGGGTTCAGACATTACAGGACCGATTCTCCATATCAAAACAAGCTGAAATGATTGATGTAGCTCCTGGCGGGTCTTTATATGCCCAGTCAAAAGCGAAATCTCTTTTACAGCTTCGCCGCTCTATCGAAAGTGCAATCGCCGGTGGGAATGACCAGGTAGCTGGCTCTTCTACAGTCGGAAGTACCTTAGCGGGGATTGGTGTATGGAGTGATCCAACTTTCACAGGCAACACATTTGACACAAGTTTGAAGCAAAGTTTCCGTGCTGTAAGTGGTTCAAGAATTAACCTTAGTGGTATGACTGAATCCTCATTTCGTGGAATGCTCCAAGCAGTTTACGAAGCAAGTGGGAGTAAGGGAAGTTTCAAACTTTTCGCTTCGACAGGAGTTATGAATGCGGTCACAGATTTCACGAGATCCACGACTGCAAGTGGGAACTTCAGTTTCGATCAAGATGTATCCGATGGAAGCGTCCGTTTGAGTGTTGTAGATTACATCAGCGATTATGGCCAAATTTCAATAATCCCAGATTTATTTTTAGGTAAACAGACCTCGAAAGCAATCACCGGTGCAACGAATGCAAGCCCAATCGTAATCACATCAAATGGTCACGGACTTACCAGTGGTGATTCTGTAGTGATCAGCGGCGTTCTTGGAAACACAGCGGCAAACGGTACAAAGACTGTTACTGTTGTAAACGCGAACACCTTCTCAATTGGTACAGCCGGAAGCGGTGCTTATACTAGCGGAGGTGTTTTCGTAGATGCTCCTAACACAGACGAAGGAACAGTAAACACAGATCGTGCTTACTTAATTCCATCCGATGATACTCTCAGTCTTAAATTCTTGGAAGGTATAACTGTTCAGGATTTACCTGACAGCGGTGCTGGAAAAAGATCTATAACTGAGGCGATGTTGACTTTGCGTTGTGCAAATCCACGCGCTTTAGGTTCAATAGTTTAGGTTTAGTTATAGTTATTAGTGTTATTTAGGGGAGGCCGGTAAGTAGTGGCCGGCCTCCCTTTTTTCTTTAAAATATGAGTCTCAACATAATAGTAAAAGGCGGTAAGAGAAGTGGAATGTCAGGCGATGAAATGGCAAGATACTTATCGAAAAAGGTGGAAGCTGAAGCCAAGCGAGAAAAAGCTGGATATAAGCAAAGAGCATTAGCCGCTCGCAAATACGGAAAGTCTGTTGGCGGAGGGAAGAACTTCCGAGCAGTCCGATCCGTGGATGTTACTACTTATTTAAGACATGAGATTGAACGCCCCGGCTGTATGTCTGATCCCGAGTATTCTAGGGATTTCGCCAAAAAAAATCCCGAAACGGTTATAGGCAGTTAACAATTAAAATTTAAAAATCATGGCAAATTACGCAACAGCAACCTACGCAAATTTAAAATCAAGATTCCAAGCTTTAGCTGGACTCGAAAGCTTACAAACAACGGACGCGAGCTTTCTTCGTGACCTCGTTAACCGCAGAGCAAGGCTTGCCCACGAAAGATATCCTTGGCCTCAGTTTACAGTTATAGGTGAATCTATAGCTATTGTAACCGGCGATGCCAATCGTCTGAGAGTTTACGGCACATCAAAAAAGACGGCCAACGATGCAAATGTTGTTTTCCGTATTCATAAAGCCGATCCAGGTAGCACTCGTTATCCCGAGGAGTACACTTTTTATACGGAGCTGGATTCGGGCGGATTTCCATCAGTTAAAATTATCGAGCCGACAACTTTAAATGGTATAAATCTTTTTGTAACTTATCGAAAGGACCTTCGTTCTGAAATTAACAGCGGATCGGCAACTACTGGGTACTATGGTGACGAAAGTGGTGACGAGTCTGATGTTCCTAATTTTCTTTTAGACTACCTCGTTCAGGGCAGTTACGCCGATTTCCTTCGCGGGGATGGGCAGACATCGAAAGCACAGCAAGAGGAGGCAAATGCGGAGGCAATCTTGATGCAAGAGATCGATATGGTCCGCGAACAAGGCCGTCAGTTTAGAAACGACATTCTTCAGTACCGCCCACCATCCCAATTTCAAAGGCACAACATTCAGGCTGGTGGGTCTCCAGTTAATCCTGGTATCGCAAATGTTCAGTAGTTAGATGCGTACCATCGACTTTACAGCTTTAGAAAAACGCTTCCAAATGGCGGCGGGACTGGCCACCTTAACCGAGGTGGATGAGTTCTTTTTTAAACAGGCTGTAAACACTCGGGCCGATTTAGTTTGGTCGCGGATTAAATGGCCGGAATTACAGACACTTGTGGAGAAGACAGTAGCGGCAACCACTTCGCCAATAGCCGCCGACAAAGCGGTTCAAATCGATAATGCGGTAGATATTCAAGATGTATTTAAAGTCTACAATAAGAATCCGCTTACTGACCGCTCGGCCATACTAATTGATTTTCAACTCATTAATGGCTTTGTCGTTTTGCCCGCCAATTCGACACAAAGTTCAATATTCATAATGGGCAATTTAGTTCGCCCTGAGTATGGGAAAGAATCGGGTGACGAGCAAAATGTTCCAATGTTTCTAATGAACTACCTGGTTGCCGGATGCCTATCTGACTTTCTGAGGGGGGATGGGCAAACTGAGGCGGCCATGCAAGAAGAGCAAAGGAGTGAGGAATACTTAGCCTTAGAAATGGATAAAGCCGAGCGAATAGAGTCTCAGAACAAAATAACTTTCAACACTTACCCGAGCTACAGCTTCGGAGTTAACATTTTACAAACCACATAATTATCATGGGAATATCAGCAATTAATGTAAACAACAGCATGGGAGCCAATGGTTCTGCCTATGTAAATGATACAGCAACAAAAACAAACGGCACAGCGGGATGGACAGCGATCCAGTTTACCACCGACTCAGTCCTTGCGACTTTAGTCGGCAAAATGGATGACTCAGCGGACTTAATATCCGATTCCATTACTTTCGCCGCCGGGCAAGTTCTGTATGTACCGGCGAGTTCAGTCTCCTTGGCATCTGGTAGTTGCATCTTGTACAAAGGATAATCAATGCCGGATCTCGCACTAGGCTTACTAATAGGGGAGGGCGATGCAGATTCGCACATCCCACCTATCGGAGTCGATGGTGCATTACAGGCAGAAAGCGGACCCTATTTGAACACAGAAGACGGAAACATTTTAGCATTTGATTAAGGAAAAATATTATGGCAAATAAGCGCATTAGTTCACTTGGCTCACTCGGGGGTACTCCCGCCGTTGGCGATATCATTCCAATCACCGATATTTCGGATACCGCCGGATCAGCACAGGGTACAACTAAAAAAGTAACAGTTGCCAACCTGGTAGCCGCCGCCCCACAAGGCGATTTACTAGCGGCTAATAATTTATCTGATGTTGCGAGTGCCGGAACGAGTCGGACAAATTTAGGACTCGGTACTGCGGCAACAACGGCAAGTACAGCCTATAGTCCAGCATTCTTTACAACAGTAGCAGAAAGTTCAACAACTAGAACACTAAGCAGTAGTGATAATGGAAAGGTAATTGTTTGTTCTAATTCCTCTGCGGTTACAATCACAATTCCAAGCGGTTTGACTGCTGGTTTTTATTGTAAATTGGTTCAACTAGGGACGGGAAAGGTAACAATACTTGCTGGTTCAGGTACAACAATTCAAAATTTTATCCCTAGTGGTTCTGCCGCTTACAATTCAACCGCTGGACAATATGCTGCTATTGAAATTGTAACAACTAGCTCAAATAATTATATCCTAGCTGGTGAAAGAGGAGTTGGGCCGTTTGCAAACGAATGGTCTATTTCACTAGATGGAACTAATGATTATATTGCTTGTGGAAATGTGACTGGCATAAACTCGATTTCCAATCTTACAACATCATTGTGGGTGAATTTTGACGTTATCGGAACTGACCAGCCTATTTTAATTGGTGGCGAAGGAAGTTCTAGTAATAACTTTTGGGTTCAACTTTATACATCAGGCTCGCTTCGTTACCACAATAATGGGAATACCGACACTATCACTTTTTCTGCACTAAGCACAGGGACATGGTACAATTTTACCACAGTACAGTCAGGAACTAATTTAAGTTTCTATATCGATGGAAATATTAAAGGTACTGCAACAGTATCGGGTATAGGATCAGGTTGGGGAACTTCTTTCACTATCGGTAAATGGGCGGGTGGTAATTATAACCATTTGGATGGGTACATTGATGAGGTGGCTCTTTGGAGTAGTGCTTTGTCTTCAGCTAATGTTTCGGCAATAAGTTCTGCACCTATTGACCTCAAAGCTGACTTAGGTAATTACGACCAATCAAGCACATTACTGAATTGGTGGAGAAATGGAGATAATAATTCTGGCACAGGTACAGGTGTAACAGACAATAAAGGATCAAACGATGGGGTTCTTGCAAATGGAGCTTCATTTACTTCAACTACCGCACCCTAAAAATTATGAGCAGAAAATATGTGATAATCAATGCGGACGAAGTAGACTCCGTAAATTTCAACCAAGTCGAGGAAACAAGTCCAAGCACGATTCGTTACAATAATAGTGAAACGAAAACATTTGTTAAGTTTGATGGAGAGACAACACCTTCATTCTTGGATGGTAAAACACAATACACCCATTCTGAGATACTCACCATTTTAGCGACTGACGAGTGGAAAAATCCTAATTTTTAATGATTTACACCGCCATAATAGTATTGGCGTTGTGCCTCACAGGCTGTTCCATGCGCTCACTCATCACCCCCGCCGCAACAGTAGGCGGTGCGGCTGTCGGAGGAATATTCGGTCCAGGCGGTGCGGCTTTAGGTGCGGGAACTGCGTATGCCGGTTCTAGGATTTACGAACTCTCAGACGAAAAAAAAGAGCTTGTAGAATCCATCACACACGGAGATGTGGATAAACTTTTGAGCGCTGGACTTGCGGAGCATAAAACAGGCTTTGAGAAGTTCACCAGCACTATTAAGAACATCCTAATTGGAGCGGCAGTATTACTTGGTGGCTACCTTGCCATTCCAATCTTCGTAGCAAAAAGAACTGCCCGTCAGTGTTCCCAAACCGAAGCAATTAAACATCAGACTCGCGCACCATTTCCCGTAAAACCACCCTCCCGTGAAAAATCTTAAATTACTCGCAGATCAATTCTCAACTCTTTCAAAGAAAGCAAAGATGTTTACTGTTTTAGCTGGCTTGGTCATTGGCATTATAATCCTCGACTGCCTATTCTAATGGACCGAACTGCACTAGCTGGTTTTGGTGGATCGTTGGCGAGCATAAGCGGATCTTTCCATGAACTAATCGGTATTATTGCCGGTGGGATGACGATTATATATATGGCGGTTAAGATTTACCAAGAGTTAAAGAAGAAGTGAGTCGGTATCGATCATACGGAAAGCTTGACGACCCATTCACATCGGAAGGGGATACTTTCTTTCTGCGGATGAATGCCCGTCTACGCCCTAATCAGTTAAAGCCTGGTGAGGTAGCATTGTCCAAGAATGGTCGAATGAATAAGGATGGAACTTGGCAGACTCGCAAAGGTTTATCGACTCTGTTTGGATCGATTACCTCGGGTGAAAATGCGATCCGATTGCCTTACCGTATTACTACGGCTCAGAGGCTAGGCGGAGTAGTTACCGCAACCTTAAATGCAACTCCTTCTTTATCCTTTGTTCCCGGCGATGATATAACCATAGCAGATTTAGGTTTTACTACTGACAGCCCCAATGGAACTTTCCCTTTAGAGTCGGTTAACTTTACAACGAATCAGATTACTTATATTTCTAGCTCGTTCGTTAAGCATAACGGAGTATTTTATAAATGTTTACAGGACAATACCAGTTCATCCAGTAACGAACCTGGTACTACTGGCGGTTCATCTTTTTGGTCTACCAGCACAAATGCAAGTAATGCATCCGCATGGTCTGCATCATCGGTTTCATACAATGGACCAGGGGTAGATGAAACACTGCCTGTAACAGTTGACACCCCCGCAAGCCCATCGGGAAATCCTTCAGTCGCATCGACTGGCACATCAATCAGTACAACTTTAAAGTTTCAAGGGGGAGATCCAAATGACTCAGATAATTACAGCTTTACCCTCAACGATAACGGAGTAAATGAAGTATTCGGCTCGGCAGTTTTCTCAGATGCCACATCGAATAACGATGACTATATTTTTACCGCCACTGATACCACTTGCATAATCCTCCGTCTGAAAGACTCGGCACTTTTTAAGTGTCGGTATGAAGCGGGAGGGGAGTCAGTCGATGGGCCGGTTCAGATGACTCAGGGACTCGGGAAGATGTATATCTTTCGGACAAATCAGACAACTCTCGAGGCCAGCCCAGCAGTTCAGCGAGTAGGTGTCACATCTGCATCACAAAGTGGGCAGACAATAACAGTAAATGCCACAGCACATGGCCGTTCGGTTAATGATTATGTTACTTTAACCGGCTTGGGGGCATATACCAACGACCCAAATGACTGTTACCAGGTGGTCACTGAATCGACCAATTCTTTCACTGTAACAATGGCAACCTCCCAAACGGCAACCTTCAATGTTTCCGGCGCACAGGTTGAATATTTCTCGGACTTTAGTAAAGTTGCAAACGGGACTTATACTGCACCGCTTTACCTTACTGACACCACAACAGTCGCTCAGGATGGAGTGGTAACGATGGATATAAATTCTCACGGCCTGTCCGCTGGGGATGACTTAACTATTCAGTCAGGTACAAGCCCATTTGATTTATTTGCGAACCAAAAAGTAAGAGTCACGGGAGCGCCAACAGTTAACCAATTTACCTTCAATCTAGATGTCGCAAATGTATCCCTCGGGGATTCCAAAACTCTGACAGTCAATAAACCATTGGCAGTCGGAAAAGGCTACATCCACCAACCCGCCGCACCTTGGGGTATCGTCCATGAGCGAAGGCTTTGGATGCCTTACTGGTACACCTCGGCCACCACTCCAGCGGATCGAGAAATTAGAGATGAAATCGTAGCATCTGACATCATGGATTTTGATACAGTGGATGTAATCGGAAATCAGTTCAGACCATCCGCCGGGCAAAGTGATTACCTCGTTCAGCTTACTCCATTCACAAAAGACTCACTCGTAGTATTTAATCGAAAATCGATCCATCTGATGAGTGGGATTAGCGGATCTCTTGCCGATGTTTCCACTAATGTGGTAACCACAGAAATTGGATGCTCGGCAAGAAAGTCAGTTGTCCAGGTGGCCAACCAGATAATGTTCTTATCGGACCAAGGTATATATTCAGTCGAATTTCTTGACGCTTATAATTTGCGGGGGACAGGCACACCAATTTCCGAAACCATCCAGCCATTTATCGAACGAATAAACCAGGACTATGTTCATCTGTCTTGCGGAGTTTATTTTGACAATAAATATTGGATCGCCTTACCACTAAATTCTGAGAGTGGGGCATTGGCCTCCAAGTTGAACACTATAATCGTGTACAGCTTCCTTAATGGAGGCTTTGAAAGCATCGACACAGTTAACTCAACCGAGTTTGCAATTCGAGAATTAATAGTCGGGAAAGAAGGTTCTCAGAATGCACTCTATTTAACAACTGAAGAAGGCGGAGTCCATAAAGTCGATGGATTTGAGGGGGGAGATGTGGTAAGCATGACAGCCGGTCAGGCGATTCCCGCAACTATCCCTATTGTCAGCCAAGTAACCACTCGTCAATATGACGCTGAGTCGTTGGACAGGAAAAAATTCAGTCGAGCCGAGTTTCATATTAAGAGTGGAAGCGAGACGGTAACGGATGGTGATATTACTTTTATAACCGAAGATCCTGACTCCACATCATCGGCCACCTCGATCTCTAGTCTAATCGGCTCAACATTGCCGGCAAACGAGGATTCCTCGCTTAGAATGAGGGTGAACAAAAGAGGCTTTGGAATACAGGCAGATTTTAAACCAAACACAGGCAGACCATTTTTAAGAGCAGTAAAAGTAGACGCACAAATCACAGATCGAGCAACAACAAGCATTTCATAAAGAGGAAAAAATCATGGGAGTTTTAACAACAGGGCAAACATTTTCAAGCGGGGATCAAGTCACGGCCAGCAAGCTAAATGATATCGGCAATAGTGCGACTTTTACATCGGCGGCAGATACGACTGATGATTCAACTCTTACTTTAAGTTCGGGTACGAGTAAATTAAAAGTAAAAGATGCTGGAATCACATCGACTCAGTTGGCCACGGATTCCGTCATCACTATCAAGATTCAGGACGGAGCAGTAACTGCCGCAAAATTGGCTCAAGCGGCTATAAATGCAATAATGCCCACAGGCGCAGTCGTACCATTCGCTGGCGCTGGCACAGCATTGCCGGGGAATGCGGGCGATTGGCTATTATGCGATGGTTCTCCAATCGACCGCCAAGTGGCTTCCGTAAATACAGCGCTATTTGATGTCCTAGGGACTCAATATGGTGCGGGCAACGGAACATCCACCTACAATCTTCCCGACTTACGAGGCCGAGTAATTGCCGGACAGGATAATATGGGCGGAGCATCGGCTAACAGATTAACCACCGCAAAAAGCGGAATAAACGGGGATAACTTAGGAGCATTTGGCGGACTCGAAGATCACCAACTTACCATCGCAGAAATGCCGTCTCATACTCACACATATAATCGAACGGGGCCATCTGGGGGGGCTACTGTAGGTGGAATTGGAGATGGTCCAGATACAGGGACAGCCACATCTAGTTCAACGGGCGGAGGCGGTTCGCACAACAATGTCCAGCCGACCATCATTTTAAATTACATAATAAAGACTTAATACTATGGACATTTTACAGAAATTATCGGACCCCGAAGCATACGCCCAATCTATGGCCGACCAATTAGTTGCCCAGTATAATGCCCCACAAGGTGAATCGCTCGCATATATAAATGATGCAGAAAAGAAGATTTTAAAGAATGCTGGTGCATCAGGGAAATTGACTCCCTCGGGCATTCCATCCTATGAGCCTGAAGATCCCCTTCGCCAAGCCGCCGCCCTCCTCAACTCCGAAGCCCCCGAGGGCGAAGGATTAGCGTACATTAATCAACAGGAAGCCCAAATGCTTATGGAAGCGGGTGGAGCGGGTGAACCGGTTAACTCCTCGGGAGTCCCTTCCTTTTTCTTACAGAAACTTTTTGGGGGAGGTAAAGAACCACCCAAATTAGCCGAATTTGATGCGGGTAAATCTGCCCGTGATTATGTCGGAGCGATGGCCGATTCGGGGATGCAAGATCAAATGCTTGGAGTTCGTCAAAAGTATGACCCGCAGTACCAACAGCATCAGATTAATATGGCCCAACGGGCCGCCGATCCGATGGCTAATTTAGCAGAATCAAATGCCATGCGTTCACAGGATTTTGGAGCGAGGATGGCAGAAAGACAGGCGGGGTCGGATATTTCCATGATGGGTCGATTTGGTGCAGACATGAATGAGGCTTATCGGGCGGCTGATCCGCTAATGCAAGCTCGGACTAACCAAGCAAATCAATTAGCGGATCAAGCGTTCAATGAAGCACAAATGACTGACCTTTCACCCGAAATGAGAAGGCGGGCAACTCAGTCCGCTCGTGAAGGATTAGTGGCGAGGGGTAGGGGGATGGATAATGCGGGCATTGCCGCTGAGGCGATGAGCCGAGAAGATTATTTAAGAAAAATTATAGGCGAAAATCGAGACGATGCGATGAAGTTTGGTGGGTATGCATCTAATTTAAATAAATCAACCTCAGTCGATCCATTGGCC
>Ga0208660_1001179_pt1 | contig 10550 bp, 10 predicted proteins | sample DEB08_DNA_13_FD_184527 | JGI IMG/M metagenome (GOLD analysis project Ga0208660, IMG submission 184527) | Aqueous microbial communities from the Delaware River and Bay under freshwater to marine salinity gradient to study organic matter... | ecosystem: Environmental > Aquatic > Marine > Coastal ... | reverse complement strand
GTCTTGATTTACAATGGTAACATGTCCCATTTTTCTAAAAGGTCTTGTTTGTTTTTTACCATAAATATGTGGCGTTACGCCTTTAAGACTTAATATGTTCTCGATATTTTTATATTCAACATTTCCTCTATACCCTTCTTCCCCTACCAGGTTTACCATTATTGCAGCAAGCTTGCTATTGGTTTCTCCTAGTGGAAGATTTAAAATAGCACGTAAATGTTGTTCAAATTGATTGGTTACACTACCTTCTATGCTGTAATGACCACTATTATGTGGCCTGGGAGCTACTTCGTTTACGAGAATTTGATCAGCTTCAGTTTGAAATAACTCAACTGCTAAAAGACCCACATGTTCAAAAGCTTCTGAAACTTTTACGGCAATAGCCCTAGCTTTTTCAGCTACCTTGTCATCTATTCGTGCGGGGCAAATAACATATTCTACCTGGTTAGCTTCGGGGTGAAATTCCATTTCTACTACCGGATAGGTTTTAATTTCACCTTTTGGATTGCGACTAACAATTACTGCTAATTCGTTTTTAAAAGGAATTAATTGCTCCGCAATACAAGGTACGTTTATTAATTTATTAAGATCTTTTTTATTTCTAATAATACTCACTCCCATTCCATCATAGCCACCTTTACTTTGTTTCCAAACAAAAGGGAAAACTAAATCTTGATTAGAAACTGCTAAAAATAAATTAGTATTTGAATCAAAAACTTGAAATGGAGAAGTGGGAATTTGATGAGTTTGATAAAATTGTTTTTGGGTTATTTTATCGTTGATGTTTTTTAATGTCCTCGGTCTGGGATAAACAATAATACCCTCTTTTTCTAATTTTTCTAATGCTTCTATGTTTACAAGTTCAATTTCAAAAGTAAGAACATCTACTTTTTTTCCGAAATTATAAACAGTATCAAAATCCATGAAGTCACCAATTTCAAAATGATCACAAGCGATTTTGCAAGGTGCTTCGTTACTTGGATCTAGTACGCTAGTTTTAATATCGAATTTTCGAGTTTCATATAAGAGCATCTTTCCTAATTGACCGCCACCTAAAATGCCTAATGTAAATTCTGAAGAGAAATAATGAGTCATGGGTTTATAATTAATTGCGAAAATAAATCATTCTAATCAGATAGAGAAGTTTACAAGAAATAATAAGTTAATATGTATCTTTGCATTTTTATTTGTTAGCGCTACTTTTTCTAACTAATTATTATAAAATTTAGATTTTAAAATGATTCAATTACACGATTTATTCTTCAAAAAATATATTTCTAAAACACAGATTAATCAGATGATTAATGATGTTGTAGTAAAAATAAATGATGATTATAAAGATAAGACCCCGGTTTTTTTAATTGTATTAAATGGTGCTTTCTTTTTTGGTGCAGATATCATTAAAAAATTTAATGGAGATTGTGAAATTAGCTTTATAAGAGTTGCTTCATACGATGGAACACAATCAACTGGAAATGTATCTACTGTAATGGGAGTAGACCCTTCTTTAAAAGGTCGTGATGTAATTATTATCGAAGATATTGTAGATTCTGGCAATACGATAGAAGCTATTTTGAAAATACTTGAACAAGAACACGTTAAAAGTTATAAAATTGCAACCATGTTTTACAAACCTCTTGCATTTACGAAAACGTATAAGGTTGATTATATAGGGATGGAAATTGAAAATGATTTTATTGTTGGATATGGATTGGATTATAATGGTTTAGGAAGAAATTTAAATACTATTTACAAGTTAAAAACTCGAAAAATGAAAAATATTGTTTTATTTGGTCCTCCAGGAGCTGGAAAAGGAACTCAAGCAGAATATTTAAAAGTTAAATACAATCTTACGCATATCTCTACAGGTGATGTATTTAGATATAACATAAAAAATGAAACTGAATTGGGATTATTAGCCAAATCTTATATGGATAAAGGCGATTTAGTCCCAGATGAATTAACAATAGATATGCTTAAAGCCGAGGTAGATAAAAATACAGATACCAAAGGCTTTGTTTTTGATGGATTTCCAAGAACTCATTCACAAGCTGCAGCATTAGATGCTTTCTTAGCAGAAAAAGGAGAGGGAATTAATGGTATGGTTGCTTTAGAAGTAACGGAAGATTTATTGGTTACACGTTTGTTGAAAAGAGGGGAGACAAGTGGGAGGTCTGATGATCAAGACGAACTTAAAATTAGAAATCGATTTAATGAATACGAAACAAAAACGGCTGTATTAAAAGATTATTACCAAGATCAAAATAAGTATTTTGGAGTTGATGGAATAGGAAGTATTGATGTTATTACAAAAAGGTTATGCGAAATTATTGATAAACTTTAGTAAATTATTAACCAATTATAGTAAAAATTCACGGCATTAATTATGACTGAAGGAAATTTTGTAGATTATGTAAAAATGCACCTTACCTCAGGTAAAGGAGGACAGGGTAGTGCCCATTTACGCCGTGAAAAATACATTCCAAAAGGGGGTCCTGATGGAGGTGATGGAGGTCGTGGAGGTCACGTGATTTTGCGTGGAAATTCTAATCTTTGGACACTTTATCATTTGAAATTTAAAAGACATTATAAGGCAGGTTATGGAGGGGCTGGAAGCAAACAGACCAGTACTGGTGCAGATGGGGAAGATGTGATTGTTGAAGTCCCATTAGGAACGGTAGTCAGAGATTCCGAAACTCAAAATATAATTCTTGAAATAACGGAAGAGAGTCAAGAAGTGATTATTGCTAGAGGTGGTAAAGGTGGATTAGGGAATGATCATTTTAAAAGTTCAACGAATCAAACTCCTCGTTATGCTCAACCTGGATTAGATGGAGTAGAAATAGATATCACTCTAGAATTAAAGGTATTGGCCGATGTTGGCCTAGTGGGTTTCCCAAATGCTGGGAAATCGACTTTACTTTCTGTTGTTACTGCTGCAAAGCCAAAAATTGCGAATTACGAGTTTACAACGTTGAAACCTAATCTTGGTATTGTAAAATACCGTGATCATCAAACCTTTGTGATGGCAGATATTCCTGGAATCATTGAGGGAGCCGCAGAAGGAAAAGGTTTGGGGCATTATTTTTTAAGACATATTGAACGTAATTCTACACTATTGTTTTTAATTCCTGCTGATGCCGATGATATTAAAAAACAATATGATATTTTATTAGATGAATTAAGACGTTACAACCCAGAGATGCTCGATAAAGATCGATTGATAGCTATTTCTAAATGTGACATGCTGGATGAAGAATTACAAGCTGAAATGAAACAAGAATTGGATATTGATTTTAAAGGAATACCATATCTATTTTTCTCTTCAGTTGCTCAACAAGGATTAATGGAACTTAAAGATAAGCTTTGGGGAATGTTAAACAACTCCAAACTTTGATAAATAAAAAAATATTTTTTACCTTCTAAAGATATTTAAAGATACTTATTAATTTTACTTATGAATATACATTTTATTGCTATTGGTGGAGCAGCAATGCATAATTTGGCTTTGGCACTGCATTTAAAAGGAGATACCATTACCGGGAGTGATGATGAAATATTTGACCCTTCAAAAAGCAGGTTAAGCGCCCACGGAATATTACCAAAAGCATTTGGATGGTTTCCAGAAAAAATCACAACACAACTAGATGCAATAGTTTTAGGAATGCATGCAAAAGCAGACAACCCCGAATTATTAAAAGCACAAGAATTGGGATTAAAAATATTTTCATATCCTGAGTTTTTATACGAACAATCCAAATTTAAAACTCGGGTGGTAATAGGAGGAAGTCATGGTAAAACTACTATTACCTCTATGATTCTTCATGTGATGCATTATTTTAATCGAGATCTAGATTATATGGTAGGTGCTCAATTGGAAGGATTTGACGTGATGGTGAAGCTTACCGATGATAATGATTTTATTATTTTAGAAGGAGATGAATATTTGAGCTCTCCTATTGATAGACGACCAAAATTTCATCTTTACAAACCAAATATTGCTTTGTTAAGTGGAATCGCTTGGGATCACATTAATGTTTTTCCTACTTGGAAAAATTATGTTGAACAGTTTAGTGTTTTTGTAGATTCTATAGTAGAAGGAGGGAGTATCACCTATAATATAGAAGATGTTGAGGTGAAAAAAGTGGTAGAAGGTTCAGAAAATACCATTAGAAAATTTCCTTATCAAACTCCAGAATATAAGGTTGAAAATGGAATCACCATTTTAGAAACTGAGGAAGGTTCGATGCCTATTGAAATATTTGGAAAACACAATTTAAATAATTTAGCCGGTGCCAAATGGATTTGCCAACAAATGGGAATTGATGAAAACGATTTTTATGAAGCAATTTCTTCTTTTCAAGGTGCCAGTAAACGATTAGAAAAAATAACAGAAACAGAAAATTGTGTTGCTTATAAAGATTTCGCACATTCACCTTCAAAAGTTTTGGCAACTACTAATGCCTTGAAAAACCAGTTTCCAAACAGAAAACTAATTGCCTGTTTAGAGTTGCATACGTATAGTAGTTTAAATCCTGAATTTCTTAACGAATATAAAGGAACATTAGACGCTGCAGATGTGGCAGTAGTTTTTTATTCACCACATGCTCTAGAAATTAAAAAGCTAAAAGTCATTTCGCAACAACAAATAGCAGATGCGTTCCAAAGAGATGATTTAATTATCTATACCAATCCAATAGCGTTTAAAGACTTTTTGTTTTCTCAACAATTTAATGACATTTCATTATTGTTGATGAGTAGTGGTAATTACGGTGGATTGGATTTTGATGAGCTAAAGAATTTGATAGCATAATAATACTGAATTAAGGATTGTTATTTTTAAAATAAAACTATCTAAACTAGCTGATACCATTTCATAAAAACCAAAAGTATATATTTTAGGCATGCTACAAGCTCCCTTATTTTATGTAAATATATTTTTCAGTTTGCAGATACTTTGTTACCTTTAGTAACTTCCCGGTAATAAAAACCATTTATTTTGAAAGAATACAAATTCTCTTTTTCCATAAAAAAATGGAGTGAAGATGACCGTCCAAGAGAAAAATTATTGTTAAAAGGAAAAAATGCATTAAGCCATGCAGAACTAATTGCTATATTAATTAATTCTGGTAATAAAGAGGAAAGTGCAGTAGCCTTAAGTAAAAGAATACTAGCTTCTGTAGCTTTAAATTTAACTGAACTCGGAAAATTATCGGTAAAAGATCTAATGAAATTTAAAGGTATCGGAGAGGCAAAATCAATAAGTATCTTAGCAGCCTTAGAGTTAGGAAGAAGGCGCAGGGGAGAAGAAGCAATAGAAAAGAAACAAGTAACATCCAGTTCCTCGGTTTTTGAATTAATGCAACCAATTATTGGTGAATTATCTCATGAAGAATTCTGGATTGTTTATTTAAATAATTCCAATAAAGTATTAAAAAAAATACAGTTAAGTAAAGGAGGAATCATAGGTACATTAGTTGACGTTAGATTGGTACTAAAAGCTGCTTTACAAATTGGTGCGGTTGGTCTTATTTTAACTCATAACCACCCCTCTGGTTCACTCATACCAAGCCAAGCTGATAAAAAAATTACTCAAAAATTAAAAATTGCAAGTGATACTATAGACATAAAAGTGTTGGATCATCTAATTATTACTGAAAAAGCGTATTTTAGCTTTGCTGATGAAAACCTTCTATAGTACTGTTTATGTTATTAATTTATTCTCTTAAAACCACACAACGAATTACCTATATTTTTAAGCATATTTGTTTTAGAATTTTAGGCATTGAAGTAAATTTTACTAATATAATAGAAGATTTTATAGCCTATTCTGGGCCAAAATTATCCTATGGTAAAAAAGAATTAGGTGACGAATTATTTATTCAGAGCACCGAATTATTAATGCAGGATGGGTTTGAAAGTATTGATATTACAGTTAAAGATTGGGGAGATACAAAATGTTTTTTTGCAGTGGGGAAAAATAGCTCCTTGCCCTTTGATATTTTCGCTGCTAGCTTCTATTTATTATCTAGATATGAAGAGTATTTACCTCAAGTTAAAGACGAAAAAGGGCGATTTTTAGCTTCAGAAAGTATTGCTTTTAAAGCTGGATTTTTACAAGATCCTGTAGTGGATATTTGGGCTTATAAGTTCAAAGATTTATTACTGCAAACTTTTCCCGATATTAAGTATTCCAAGAGGAAGCCTTGTTTTCATACCATTATTAACGCCAGCCAACCACTGTTGTACAAGAATAAAGGTTTGTTAAGAACATTAATTGGTTTTTTCAATGACTTGTTCAATTTTAATTTAAAAAGTATTTTTGATAGAAGTGCTGTATTATTTGGATTTAGAAAAGATCCATTTAATACCTTTAATTGGATCATAAATTCAGTAAAAAATAGTAAATCTAGTTTGACTGTTTTCTTTTTATTAGGTGCATCTAAAATTTTCGAAGAAAGTTTAAATTCTCAAAAAGAATCTTTTAAATTATTGATTAAAAATGTTTCAGATTATCAAGAAATAGGTTTAATATTTTCGGATGAAGCACTAAATAGTTTAGCGATTTTAAACGAAGAAAAAGAAAAAATTGAAGCGATTACAAATAGAACATTAAGACGTTCAATGAATAATGAATATTTAGTAAGTTTACCTCATAACTACCGAAATTTAATAGAATTAGAAATTGCAACAGATTATACCATGGTTTACGAAAATGTAATAGGATTTAGAGCGAGTACATGTTGCCCTTTTCTATTTTATGATTTGGATTATGAAATAGTTACTCCTCTAAAAATACATCCCATATCCTTGACTTCAAAAAGTTTAAATAAAATTCCTGCTTCAAAAAAAACAGAAACTATTCAAAAAATGATGGAATCTGTTAACAAAGTTAATGGAGTTTTTTCAATGATATTTGACAATTATAATTTTATGAATAGTAAAAAAAATACGGTTCTAAAAACAATTTTCTCAGAAATTAATAAATAAATTTTAATGACAAATAACTTACAAATAAAAGATGTTTTTTTTGACCTAGACCATACTTTATGGGATTTTGATAAGAACTCAATGCTTGCATATAAAAGGGTGTTTAATAAATTTGAAATTGATGTAGATTTTGATGATTTTATTAAAATTTACGAGCCTATTAATCTAGCGTATTGGAAAAAATTTAGAGAAGAAAGAATAACTAAAGAAGAATTACGTAGAGGTAGGCTTATAGATTCGTTTAAAATATTTAATAAAGAATATGCTATTATTACTATAGATAAATTAGCAGATTTATATATTGAAGAACTTCCAATAGACAATTATCTTTTTGATGGAGCTTTAAATATATTAGATTATTTAAATGAAAAGTACCAGCTTCACATAATAACTAATGGTTTTGAAGAAGTTCAATTTAAAAAATTAAAGAACAGTGGTATTTTGCATTATTTTTCAACGGTTACTACTTCTGAAGGGCTTGGTTTAAAAAAACCGAATCCACTCATGTTTATGGCAGCATTGGATAAAGCCAATGCGAGTGCAAAACATAGTATTATGATTGGAGATTCTTTTGAAGCAGATATATTAGGAGCTAAAAATATTGGTATGGACACCATTTTTTATAATTATAGGAATGAAAAAATACCAGATGAATTTAAAATAATTAATGCCTTATCTGAGATCAAATCTTACTTGTAGTAATACTTTTCATATCATTTTATCGTTAACTATTAAATTCTCCATCATTGAAAAAGAAATTATACATACTTTTCTTATTTACAGCCATTAGTACATTATTTATGGCTTGTGTAAAAGATATCGATTTCGATCAAACAGATGATATAATACTGAGCCCTGTGGTAGCGCTTGATTTTATTTTTTTTAACATAAATTCTGAAAACTTCTCGGATATAAGTCCAACTAATTTAATAGTAACTGACACTACTTCTTTTGATTTTTTAAATGAAGACTTTTTGGTAGACAATTTAATAAAAGCCGATTTTTATTTTAAAAATACGAACAGTCTTCCAAGTCAATTAATTACTCAATATCAGTTTTTAGATGAAAATAATGTATTGCATTATGAAATCACCATTCCAGTAAATTCAGGCGCTATAAGTAACCCTGTAATTACGGAGTATACTGAAATAATTGATGAAGCTTCTATAGGTAATTTAGTGTTATCTAATAAATTGGTTGTCAATATAATAGCGACATCTTCCTTAGTTAATCTTGATGGAATATTAAACTTAGAATCTAAAACCACTTATTATTTAAGACTTGAAGAATGAAAAACCTGATTACATGTTTCTTTATGTTTTGGGTAATCTCATTACTCTCTCAAAACAAAGAAGTTCTTTATGGTTTAGAAGAAACTCCTCAAGGAATGATTTTAAATCCGGGGAGTAGAATTTCTTACGATTATCATTTTGGAGTTCCATTTATATCACAAATCCATTTCAATGGTGGTTCATCAGGTGTTTCAGCATACGACATTTTTCAAGAATCAAGTGTCGATATCAATACTCTCATTAGCAATAAAATATTCGAATTAAAAAACACAGATTTCTTTACTGCAACTCAACAACTAGAATTATTGAATTTTGGATGGAAAAGCAAGAAAAATTATTATTTTTCGGGAGGTATTTACCAAGAATTCGATTTTGTATTATATTTTCCTAAAGATTTAGCAATTTTAGCTTGGGAAGGAAATGCTAATTACATTGGTAAAGAGTTTGATTTAGGGGAAATAAGTGCTTCAGGAGATTTTTTAACCGTATATCATTTTGGGATCAATAAAAAGTTAAATAAAAAAATTACTATTGGAGCAAGAGTAAAATTGTATTCCAGTATATTAAATTTTAGAAGTACCAGTAATTCGGGTACTTTTCTGACCAGACTTAGTGAATCTGGAAATAATATTTATGAGCATATTTTGAGCAATCTAAATATGAATGTAAATACTTCCGGGATCACTCCTTTAAGTGAGTTAGACACTAGTGAGCAAGTAATAGATAAGCTCGTAGATAATGCATTATTTGGAGGAAATTTAGGGCTTGGAGTTGATTTAGGCGCTACTTATGAAATAGATGAAAAATGGACTGCAAGTGCCAGCATACTAGATTTAGGTGCAATTTTTCATAAAAAAGACATTGAATCTTATCAAGTAACTGGCGAATATATCTTGGATGGAATAGAATTATTATTTCCGCCTTTGCAAGTTGGAACGCCTTCAACGCCTTATTACGATGATTTAATTGACGATATTGAAGATAATTTTATAGTAGATACCATTTATAATTCTTATACTCAAATGCGTCCTGTTAAAATGTATGCTTCTATCAAATATAATTTTGGCAAAGAGATAGGAGGTGATGAAGTTTGTAATTGTTTAAAAATGGGGGAAAATCAGGAATACAATCAGTCTGTTGGTTTTCAGTATTTTAGTATTTTTAGGCCAAAAGGCCCACAAATTGCTGCAACTTTATTTTATTATTACCGAATATCAGATTATTTTTCTTTGAAGGCAACTTATTCTGCAGATTCCTATTCCTATTCAAATATTGGTTTGGGTTTAGTCACTACGATTAAAATGGTTAATTTTTATATTGTGGCCGATAATCTACAATGGTACTCTAATTTGGCCAAGGCTAAAAGTGTATCTTTACAGTTCGGATTAAATATTATAATAGACAAAAATGAATAAATTAGTTGCAGTGATATTTCTTTTTATGGGTATAATATCAAAAAGTTTTTCACAAAAATCTTTAAGTGATTACAGTTATGTCATTGTATCAGAACAATTTGAATTTCAACAAGAAAAAGATAAGTATCAATTAAATTCATTGACTAAGTTTTTATTTAATAAATATGGTTTTCATGCTTATTTTGATAGGGAAGTTCCCTTAAATGTATTTAGATGTGATGGGCTTTGGGCTGAAGCTGAAGGAACACCTGGCTTTATTATAACTAAAGTTCAATTGGTTTTAAGGGATTGTACTGGAGAAGTTATATATAGAACTAACTATGGAAAAAGTAAAGTTAAAGATTATAAAAAAGCATATTACGAATCTGTTAGGAACGCTTTTGATGACATAATTGCTCTTAATGTAATGCAAAAAGAAATTGTAGGTATGGATGTAACAACAACTCTTGATTCACAAGTGTTTTTAGAAAATACTAAAAGCTCACCTGTTATTAAAACCGTTACAGCTACTACAAATTCTATAAATAATGAGTCATTAAAAAAAGTGGAACCAACGATAGAGAAAACAATAAATTTAAATCTTCCTTTAAATAAATATACCAATTATAATCACATGGGAACGGTTTTTTTATTGCGAAAAACTGCTGTAGGCTATACGCTTTATCAAGAATTAATAGACACTGATGACGATTTATTATTAATTGGAAAGATTACCGTAAAAGGTTCAGATATTAATTTTAAAAATGAAAAAGATAAAATACTTGAGGTCTTTTTCGATGAGTCTAATAATTTAATTATAGGTAGCGGAAATAAAAGAAAGGCATATAATTATATTAATTAATTTTTTTTCTTA
>Ga0208660_1001168_pt1 | contig 10600 bp, 18 predicted proteins | sample DEB08_DNA_13_FD_184527 | JGI IMG/M metagenome (GOLD analysis project Ga0208660, IMG submission 184527) | Aqueous microbial communities from the Delaware River and Bay under freshwater to marine salinity gradient to study organic matter... | ecosystem: Environmental > Aquatic > Marine > Coastal ... | reverse complement strand
TGCCGCGTGGTGTGACAGTGACAACGTTGCCTTCGACAGACAGCGTGACATCATCAGTTGCTTTAAAGCTACGGGTCCCTTTAGGGCCTTTCACTTCAACAGTTTGACCCGACACAGAGGCAGTAACGCCCGATGGCAGCTCAACTGGTTTTTTACCAATACGAGACATGATATCCCCTTAGAATACAGTGCAGAGCACTTCGCCGCCAATATTGGCCGCCCGTGCTTTTGCATCCGACATCACACCTTGTGAGGTGGAGACAATCGACACACCCAAGCCCTGACGGACTGTTGGGATGTCATTGGAACCCAGGTAAACGCGGCGGCCAGGCTTTGAAACCCGCTTCACTTCGCGAATAACCGGAGTACCCTCGTAGTACTTCAGCTCGATGTTGAAAGCAGGATGGCCGTCTTTGCCGTCCTTCTTTTCGTAACCGCGGATGTAGCCTTCGTCGGAAAGCACATCCAGAACCCAACCGCGCAGTTTAGAAGCAGGTGTTTCCACCACTGCTTTGCCGCGCATTTGGCCGTTACGGATACGTGTGAGCATATCACCGATAGGATCGTTCATAATATGTGTTCCTTACCAGCTAGACTTGACCATACCGGGAATTTCGCCATTGGAACCAAGGTCCCGCAGCGCGATCCGGCTGATCTTGAGTTTGCGGTAATAGGCGTGTGGACGCCCGGTGAGCTGGCAACGGTTATGCAAACGAGTTGCAGAAGAGTTCCGTGGCAGTTTTGCAAGTTCAAGAGTTGCCTTGAACCGATCTTCCACGGGCTTTTCTTTGTCGTTGATGATTGCCTTCAAGGCAGCGCGCTTTGCAGCATACTGCTTGACCAGCTTTTCACGCTTCACTTCGCGTGCGATCATGGATTTCTTAGCCATATCTAATATCCCCTCAGCTGTTGAACGGCATGTTGAAAGCTTTCAACAGTGCCTTTGCTTCAGCGTCAGTGTTCGCTGTTGTGCAGATCACGATGTCCATGCCCCAGTTCTCATCGATCTTGTCGAAGTTGATTTCTGGGAAGATCAGGTGCTCTTTGATACCCGTGGCATAGTTGCCGCGGCCGTCGAAGGATTTGCCGGATACGCCGCGAAAGTCGCGGATACGTGGCATAGCAACAGTGATCAAACGGTCAAGGAATTCGTACATACGATCGCCGCGCAAAGTCACCTTTGCACCCAGAGGCATGTCTTCACGAACGCGGAAACCAGCGATTGATTTCTTGGCGCGTGTCGTCATGGCCTTCTGGCCAGCGATTGTTGTCAGATCTTCTTGTGCGGTTTTTGCTTTCTTGCTGTCACGGACAGCCTCGGCACCACAGCCAATGTTAAGAACAATCTTGTCCAAACGTGGGATCTGCATGTCGTTTGTATAACCGAACTCTTCTTTCATCGACGCGCGAACGGTCGTTGCGAAAAGGGTCTTAAGACGCGGGGTATAGTTTGCAGTATCAAGCATTAGATTGCATCCCCTGTTGTCTTGGCGAAACGCACCTTGTTGTCGCCATCCATACGGAAGCCGACGCGGGTTGCTTTGCCGTTGCTGTCAGTGATTGCCAGGTTGGACAGTTGGATCGGCATCGCCTTTGGCGTGCGGCCACCTTCTGTTGCCTGAGATTGCTTTGTGTGACGGATCGCAATGTTGATACCGTCCACGATGGCTTTGCCGGATTTCGGGTCGATGCTGGTGATAGAACCAGTCTTACCCTTATCCTTGCCAGTCAGAACGACGACACTGTCACCTTTGCGGAGTTTAGCAGCCATAATTACAGCACCTCCGGAGCAAGCGAGATGATTTTCATGAAGTTCTTTGCGCGCAACTCGCGAACAACTGGTCCAAAGATACGTGTACCCATTGGCTCGTTGTTGTTGTTGAGGATAACAGCAGCATTGCTGTCAAAACGGATGGCTGTGCCATCTTCGCGGCGTACTTCTTTGGCGGTGCGTACGACGACGGCCTTACGGACGTCACCCTTCTTTACGCGACCGCGTGGAATGGCCTCTTTGACCGAAACGACAATGATGTCTCCAACACTGGCGTAACGACGGTGAGAACCACCCAGAACCTTGATGCACTGAACACGGCGAGCGCCGCTATTGTCAGCAACATCCAGATTGGTCTGCATCTGGATCATTTGGTTTCCTTTTCCGACCTATGAGCTAATCCCGATTTCCGTCCGGGGGCCCAGGGTTTCGTTTCATTCGGGAGCGACTACCTTAAGAGGCAATTACTTCCCAGCGTTTCGTTTTCGAACGTGGTGCACATTCTTGAATGCGGACTTGATCGCCAACATTGAATGCGTTCTGCTCATCGTGGGCCCGGTATTTCTTGGACTTACGAATAGTTTTCTGAAGCAGCGGGTGCTTATAACGACGCTCAACCGACACAGTGACGGTCTGTTCGTTTTGGTTGCTTGTGACAACCCCGGCTAGGATACGCTTAGGCATAGGTTAAGCCTCCGAAGCAGCGGACGCTGCTTTTTCGTTCAGAATTGTTTTAACTTTGGCAGCGTTGCGGCGGGCCGCACGAATACCAGATGTGTTTTCAAGCTGACCAGTGGCCTGCTGAAAACGCAGATTGAATGATTCTTTTTTCAGGTTGACCAGCTCTTCACGGAGCTGATCGGGCGTTTTAGCCCGCAGTTCATTGGCGTTCATGCCATATTCCTTTTTCAACATCACCGGTGGGCCGTACGAAACGTCACCCGATTCCCGATGGAGTGGGGGTAGAAGTGGGCCGTATATGAGGGATATACCAACAGCGCAACCCCTTGTGGCGCAAAGGCCCGCGGTTGTTTTGGACCATGTCCAAATCTCGACGCTATACCTTTATACACCTGCCAGATATGAGGATGCCATGTCAGATATAAAATCGCTCTTCGCGACCCGCCTTTATCACGCCAAGCTGTCAGAGCTAGGGAAATCCATTGATGCATCCGAACTGGAGCAATCGTGCCTTGTCATCGCAGACGATGACGAAGCCGGCCAGAACTGGTGCGAGGAAAACGGCTATGCCGGTTATACGTCCTACGCTTCGCTAAGCGATCTGCCGTGGCGGTTCCCGATCTTCAAAGATCTTGTGAAAGTGCTCGACGCGCATGTCGCGGCATTTGCCAAAGACGTGGCATTTGATCTGGGTGACAAGAAGCTGAAACTCGAGGACATCTGGATCAATATCCTGCCCGAAGGCGGCATCCACACTAGCCACATTCACCCGCACTCGGTGATCAGCGGAACGACCTACGTGGCGATGCCCGACGGGGCGAGTGCGATCAAATTCGAAGACCCGCGGCTGGCAATGATGATGGCCGCCCCTACCCGAACGAAAGACGCCCGCGATGAATTGCGCACGTTCTTCTATGCTAAACCCGAAGTGGGCGATGTGCTGCTATGGGAAAGCTGGCTGCGGCACGAGGTGCCAATGAACATGAGCGAAGAAGAACGGATATCGGTGAGTTTTAATTATTCTTGGGGGTGAATACTTCCTACTAGACAGTTTGAAAAGCGCGATGGAACCAAGTTGCGGTAGAGTAGGTAGAGAGTTTGCAATTCGAATTTACTGAGCCTCAAACTGAGATCGAGAAGCTTTTTGGCGGTCATTTTTCAATCAACGCCTTTGGCCCAATTAAGTTGGGAGATGTTGAGAAATTTCAAGCTTTTATTGGAAAACACGCACCTCCGATGCGAACGCCTGTCTACATAAATTCTGGTGGTGGGCATGTGGAAACAGCTATTGGTCTTGGTCGGATAATTAGAGATCATTGGTATTCCACGCACGTTGGAATGAATGTCATTGACGTTAAGCACAACAGTAGCCCACTAATTCGCCGCAAGCGCACCTCAGGAAAGTGCATCAGTGCCGCGACGCTCATGTTTCTAGGTGGACGTTTACGATACATCCGCAAAGAAGACAGATTTGGGGTTCATCAATTTTCTTTCAAAGACCCGATTCCAAATAAGGTACAGTTATCTCAACAACTCTCGGCCAAAATCTCTCGCTATGTTTTTGATATGGGTATCGACACCGAATTTCTCGAATTGAGTTCCTCTACGCCAAACGACAACGTAGACTTCATTGAACATGAAAAGTTAACCAAGATTGGCGTTGTTACCGGTGGCGAAACTGATGCCAAATGGTCAATCCATCCCGGCAAGAACTCCATGTATGTCAGAGGAGAGCGCGACTCACTATATGGGCATCACAAGGTAATGCTTAGCTATGTCAAAGGTGGTGGTTTCTTTTTCCACGCTGTTATCGAGGCTCAAGGAAGATATGAAGAGCTCACAAACTTTGGTCTGGTCGAATTGGTTGTAGACGGTGAACGTTTGCGCATTGATATTTCAGACAGATGTGACCGCTTTACGGTAGGTCTCTATGTGAACGTCATAGCAATGTTGACGAACAAAGAAGCGAAAGTTTTGGCTTACTCTGAAAGCTTCGGCGTGCAAATTCGTTTCTCCCTTGAGGCACCAATGTTCCTAGGAATCTCAGCGATACCTACACGTGGGGGAACCGACGAACTAATCTCGTTCTACGAGTGCCTAGTTGGACCGTCCGAATAAAAAAAGGCCCCTGCTGAGTTATCAGCAGGGGCTTCTTTATCTCTACCATGTGCGGCCCGCGAGTTTGCTACGCAAATTCGCTACACCGCACGTGGTGAATTTCGCTATGCAAAAATCACCAGTCTTCGCGCACCACGGTACGTGTTTTGATCGGCAGCTTCATCGCTGCAAGGCGCAAGGCCTCACGTGCGACGACTTCTGTTACGCCATCGATTTCGAACATCACGCGGCCTGGTTTGACCTTGCATGCCCAAAAATCAATCGAGCCTTTACCCTTACCCATACGAACTTCGACGGGCTTGGATGTGACTGGGGTGTCCGGGAAAATCCGGATCCAGACACGGCCTTGACGCTTCATGTGACGCGTCATGGCACGACGTGCAGCTTCGATCTGACGTGCAGTAATCCGCTCAGGCTCGATCGCTTTCAAGCCGTATGTGCCAAAGTTCAGGTCAGACCCGCCTTTAGCTTCGCCGCGGATACGGCCTTTGTGCAGTTTGCGGTGTTTTGTACGCTTTGGTTGCAGCATATCATCTACTCCTTAGCGACGTGGGCCGCGAGGGACAGCGCCCTCTTGCAGCTCAGCATGTTTGCGGTCGTGCGCTGATGGGTCGTGCTCCATGATCTCACCTTTGTAGATGAAGACCTTGATGCCGATGATCCCATAAGGCGTCTTCGCCTCATACAGTGCATAGTCGATGTCGGCGCGCAGGGTGTGCAGCGGCACACGACCTTCGCGGTACCATTCTGTCCGTGCAATTTCAGCACCGCCCAGACGACCCGCAAGGTTGACCCGGATACCCAGGGCGCCCATGCGCATTGCGTTCTGAACCGAGCGCTTCATAGCGCGACGGAAAGAAACACGACGCTCAAGCTGCTGACCAATACCTTCGGCAACCAAGGCTGCGTCAAGTTCTGGCTTGCGGACTTCAACGATGTTCAAGTGCAGTTCGCTCGCTGTCAGCGCGGCAAGTTTGCTGCGCAGACCTTCGATGTCTGCACCTTTCTTGCCGATGATGACACCAGGACGGGCTGCATGGATCGTAACGCGGCACTTTTTGTGCGGACGCTCGATGATCACGCGGCTAACACCAGATTGAACGCATTCTTTCTTGATGAATGCCTTCATCTTGAGGTCTTCCAACAACAGATCGCCGTAGTCTTTGGTATTTGCATACCAGCGGCTATCCCAGGTGCGGTTGACCTGAAGACGCATACCGATCGGGTTTACTTTGTTACCCATTATGATTGCTCCTCAACTTGACGCACCAGAATCGTGATTTCAGCGAACGGCTTGATGATCTTGCCGAAACGACCACGTGCCCGTGGGCGACCGCGTTTCATGATCAAGTTCTTGCCAACATATGCCTCGGCTACGACCAATTCGTCGACGTCAAGGTTATGGTTGTTCTCTGCGTTTGCGATCGCCGACTGAAGACACTTCTTCACGTCGTCCGAAATCCGCTTTTTCGAGAAAGTCAGGTCAGTCAGAGCCTGCTCAACTTTCTTGCCACGGATCAGGCCAGCAACGAGGTTCAGCTTTTGCGGAGACGTACGGAGCATGCGCAGTTTTGCCATTGCTTCGTTATCGGCCACGCGGCGGGGATTCTTATCCTTGCTCATGGCTTATTTCCGCTTCGCTTTTTTGTCAGCTGCGTGACCGTAATAGGTCCGTGTTGGTGAATACTCACCAAACTTCTGACCAATCATGTCTTCAGAGACGTTAACAGGGATGTGCTTTTTGCCGTTGTACACACCAAAAGTGAGACCAACGAACTGAGGCAGGATTGTTGAACGACGTGACCAGATCTTGATCACTTCGTTGCGGCCGCTTTCGCGTGATGCTTCTGCCTTTTTCAAGACGTATGCATCCACAAAGGGACCTTTCCATACGGAACGAGCCATTCTTAGCGACCCTTCTTCTTGGCATGACGCGAACGCACGATAAGGCGCTGCGATGCTTTGTTTTTGTTACGGGTACGCTTGCCCTTGGTGTCTTTACCCCAAGGCGTCACAGGCGTCCGACCACCAGATGTCCGGCCTTCACCACCACCGTGCGGGTGGTCGATCGGGTTCATAGCAACACCACGTACAGAAGGACGGATGCCCTTGTGACGCATGCGGCCAGCTTTACCGAAGTTCTGGTTAGAGTGGTCAGAGTTCGACACAGCACCGACAGTGGCCATGCATTCCTGACGGATCAGGCGCAATTCACCGGACGACAGGCGAACCTGCGCGTAGCCACCGTCACGACCAACAAACTGGGCGTAAGTACCGGCTGCACGGGCGATCTGGCCGCCTTTGCCTGGCTTCATTTCGATGTTGTGAATGATCGTACCGATTGGCATGCCGCTGAAAGGCATTGCGTTGCCGGGCTTAATGTCAGCCTTGGCAGATGCGATCACCTTGTCACCGATAGCAAGACGCTGTGGTGCAAGGATGTAATTCTGTGTGCCGTCTTCGTACTGAATCAGTGCGATAAACGCAGTCCGGTTCGGGTCATATTCGATCCGTGCGACAACAGCTGGCATATCCAACTTGTTACGCTTGAAATCGACGATACGGTAAAGGCGCTTAGCACCCCCACCAATGCGACGCATAGTGATCCGTCCGGTGTTGTTCCGGCCGCCCGATTTCGTCAGACCCTGTGTAAGGGATTTGACGGGACGTCCTTTCCAAAGCTCCGAACGGTCAATCAGCACCAACCCACGTTGGCCTGGCGTCGTCGGCTTATACGACTTTAATGCCATGTTTGCTTCTTCCGTTTGCTTGGCGGGCCTCTTGTGGAGACCCTGAAGTTATAGGCCCCCGTAGGTGCCCGACGTAATAAAAGCGCAGCCCCGGACGAATCCGAGGCTGTGCGATTGCGCGGATGTAGCAGGGAGGGGGTTAGGGGGCAAGTGGTTTGGCGGTTATTTAGTCAAAACCAGCGCTGCAGAGCATCCTTGCCCGGAAACATGCCGCCGCCATTGGGTTGGCGCCATGCGCTAGACGCCTTTTGGCAGCGCCACCCCTGAACGCGCCGCATAGACCTTTGCCACCGCCGCGTCGTCTTCAGCCCCTAGCCCCATCGCCGCGGCCTCCACAAACTGCGCCAACGCGGCTTGCGTCACGGGCGCGTCAAACCCCGCCCCGCGCGCGATATCCAGTACGATCCCAAGATCCTTTGGCCAGATATTAACAGAGCTATGCGGGGTATAATCCCCCACCACAATATGCGGCGCGCGGTTTTCCAGCATCCAGCTGGTGCCCGCACATTCGGGGATCACTTCGACAAACTTTTCCGCACTCACCCCTTGCGACAAGCCAAAGGTCATCGCCTCGGCCATCGCGGCGATATGCACACCTGCGAGCAGTTGGTTCACAGCCTTCATCGCCGATCCAGCGCCCGCCGCATCGCCCAAGGTGAACACCTTTTCGGCGGTTGCATCCAATACGGCGGCTGCGGCGGCAAAGGCTTGCGCGGTGCCAGATGCCATGATCGACAACCGTCCCGCAGCGGCCTTTAACGACCCGCCCGAAATGGGCGCGTCCAAATAATGCACACCGTAATCAGTACAGCGCGCAGCCATATCACGGGCAAAAGCAGGCGGAACGGTCGCACAAGCCAGCACCACGCTGCCGCGCTTCATTGCAGGCACAACACCAGCATCACCAAACAGCACAGCTTCGGTTTGGGCGGCGTTCAGTACAACGACAACAAGCGCATCAACCTGCGGAGCGATGTCTATCAAATCACCCGCAGCGCCACCCTCTGCCTGAAAGCGCGCGACCTGCGCCGGATTGATATCAAACCCATGCGTTTCGTGGCCTGCGGCAAGCACAGACGCAGCAATGCCATAGCCCATCGAGCCAAGCCCGATCACAGCAACTTTGTCGTGTTTGGTCATTAGTTTTGCCCCCTTGTTTGGCGCATTTAGACACGCCAAGCAGGCAAAGACCAAGAATTTCCGATAGCGAAAACAAAAAAGGCCCCCAGTTTACACCGAGGGCCCTTCTTAAATCGATAACGACTGATCAGAGACCAGTAGAGATGTCGATCGTGTTACCTTCTTCGAGGGTAACATAAGCTTTTTTCACGTCCTTACGGGTACCAAGTGAACCGCGGAAGCGCTTTACTTTACCTTTGGTGATCGTGGTGTTGACCGCTTTGACCTTTACACCAAACAAAGCTTCGACAGCTTGCTTGATCATTGGTTTGTTCGCCTCAATCGCCACTTCGAAAACAACGGCGTTGGCTTCAGAAGCCATTGTTGCTTTTTCTGTGATGATCGGCTTGCGGATCACATCATAGTATTCTGCTTTGGCGTTCATGCTAAACGAGCCTCCAGAGCTGCGACGCCTGCTTTGGTCAACACAAGTGTGTCGCTGCGCAGGATGTCGTACACGTTCGCGCCTTGCGACGGGAGAACGTTGATTGTTGTGATGTTCGCGGCGGCACGTTTGAAGTCAGCGTTGACCTCTGCACCGTCGATGATCAGCGCACGCTTCCAACCCAGTGAACCGACCAATTTGGCCAGCGCAGATGTTTTGGCGTCTTTGACGTTGATATCATCAACGATCACCAGCTCGCCTGCTGCCACTTTCGCGGACAGAGCGTGCTTAAGACCAAGCTTGCGGAACTTCTTAGGAAGATCATGCGCGTGGCTACGTGGCGTTGGGCCCTTGTAGATACCACCAGAACGGAAGATCGGAGCACCACGGGAACCGTGACGTGCGCCACCAGTACCTTTTTGGCGATAGATCTTCTTGGTGGAATAGCTCACTTCGGAACGACCAAGTACGTCGTGTGTACCCGCCATTGCCTTGTTACGCTGCCAGCGAACGACGCGGTGCAAGATGTCCTTGCGTGGCTCAAGACCGAAGATTTCGTCGTTCAATTCGACGGAACCAGCAGCTTTGCCGTCCAGTTTGATTGCATCAGCCTTCATTATTTTTCACCTTCTGTCGGCGCGGCATCGTCTGCCGAGGCTTCCGTTGCAGTTTCTGCTTCAGCAGCTTCCACAGCAGCTTGTTCTGCTTCAGCAGCGGCCTTTGCGGCAGCAGCTTCTTCAGCGGCAGCAGCGGCAGCAGCTTCTTCAGCCAAACGCTTAGCTTCTTCGTCCATAGACTGAAGACCAGCAGGGTAAATCACGTTCTCAGGGGTTGGCTTCTTAACCGCATCCTTGATTGTGACCCATCCGCCTTTAGAGCCGGGAACAGCGCCTTTAACCATGATCACACCAAGATCGGCGTCAGTTTTGATCACTTGCAAGTTCTGTGTGGTCACGCGGGCAGAACCCATGTGGCCGGCCATCTTCTTGCCTTTGAAAACCTTGCCTGGATCCTGACACTGGCCAGTGGAACCGTGGGAACGGTGCGATACGGACACACCGTGTGTCGCGCGCAATCCGCCAAAGTTGTGACGCTTCATAGCACCCTGGAAACCTTTACCGATCGATGTGCCGCATACGTCAACGTATTGGCCTTCGAAGTAATGGTTAACAGTCAGTGTCTCGCCGACGTTGATCATGTTCTCAGGGGCGACGCGGAACTCAGCGACTTTGCGCTTTGGTTCTACTTTTGCCGCTGCGAAGTGACCGCGCATAGCTTGGCTTGTGCGCTTTGCTTTTGCGTTACCTGCACCCAGCTGAACAGCTGTGTAGCCGTTAGTGTCAGCAGTACGCTGTGCAACAACCTGCAGATTTTCGAGCGAAAGAACGGTGACAGGAATCTGACGGCCGTCTTCCATGAAAAGCCGGGTCATGCCGACTTTCTTTGCGATAAGTCCGGTACGGAGCATGTGTTCTACCCCTTACACGGAAATCTGGACGTCAACGCCAGCAGCAAGGTCGAGCTTCATCAGCGCGTCCACAGTCTGTGGTGTTGGGTCCACGATGTCGAGAAGACGCTTGTGCGTACGGATCTCGAACTGATCACGGGATTTCTTGTCAACGTGTGGACCACGAAGAACAGTGAACTTTTCGATCTTGTTTGGAAGTGGGATCGGTCCACGCACAGACGCGCCAGTGCGCTTTGCTGTGCTTACGA
>Ga0208660_1001164_pt1 | contig 10614 bp, 14 predicted proteins | sample DEB08_DNA_13_FD_184527 | JGI IMG/M metagenome (GOLD analysis project Ga0208660, IMG submission 184527) | Aqueous microbial communities from the Delaware River and Bay under freshwater to marine salinity gradient to study organic matter... | ecosystem: Environmental > Aquatic > Marine > Coastal ... | reverse complement strand
ATTTGCCGTACCAAATCGCATTAGGAAACTTTCCGCGCTCACGAACTATGTCGTTAAACACACGGTACTTGCCTTCCTGTTTTAGTTGGTCGAGTTTTTCTTGGAACAGTTTTTTATCTATCATGTCTGTATTTAACTAAATATTGTATAGGAGAACACAGATGCGAGCAACAGACATAGTTAGACAGGTACTAGACTTGTTAGATCAAGTAGAAGGTCCAGATGACATAGAACCTAATGCAGAACCTACTTGCCAAGTAGACGTACACCAAAATGATGAACCTGACAACAGATTTAGACAAGTACTAGCAATGTTAGACGCTGACAGTTTTGGTCCACTAGCAAACTCTCCAAATCCAGTAGTTGCACCGGTTGAAGCAGTGACTACACTTGCTGGCGGCGGAGTAAACGGTCCTAAACATCCACATGATATTAGAGTAAAGGATCCAAGTGCATATCCTAATCAACAGGAGTACTAATAATGGCAGACATCACTCTCAACTATAGAGGACTTACAGGCAAACGTGGAACTATCAGTGCTCCTGATACTACTACCTTTATAAATCTTATTCCACTTATTATTGCCGACGAAGACCCTACACTCGGAGTGCTAACAGGTAATGACTATGACATAGCACTAGAGCGTGACACAAGCATTACAGATGTTGCTAATGGTAGCGATCCTATTGCTGTAGGCGTGGGTAACCTAGGTTTAAAGACTGGTGATACTATTTTATGTATTGACGACAAAAAGAATTTAACATCAACTAACACCAAAGAGGTAAGACAGAATCGCAAGCTAAGAATAGCAAGTGTTAAAAGAGAATACGACAGCAGTCGAGGAGTTGGATCAGCAAGTAATGATAGATACACTATTGATGCAACACAGATTCCAAACCCATATGAAGGCAATGCCTACAACGCAGACGATGATGAAAACACAGGAACACTTACAGTAGGGAGACCTTGGACCTAATGGCTAATCTACACCCTAACAGCACCAACTACGTTCATACATACGAACCAAACACCAATGACTTGTCTATGGCTATGGACTATGATCCTTATGGTCGTCCAGTACTACGCATAGATGACACAACCAAACAACACACATCAAAGAACCGTGTTAAGGTTAGTGGGCACGACATCACAGACTTTTCAACCTACACATTCTCAAAGAACCTATTAAACTGGGATGAACAAGTTATCGGAACAGGCAGCGTAATTCACGTTCCTGAATATGGTATGGTTGAGTTTGAAGTAGGCCCAAATGCTGGCGATGAAATCATACGTCAGACCAAACGTGTGCAGAGATATATTCCAGGCAGAAGTGCTGAAGTAGCAATGAGCGTTATCTTTGGCGCACCAACAACTGGCATACGCAAACGTATTGGATTGTTTGACAACACAGATGGCGCATATTTTGAGGACGGTGGCGATGGCACATACTATGTTGCCACTCGTAGAAAAGATGGCGCAAGTTTTATTGACACACGAGTTGCTCGCGACGACTGGAACTATGACAAACTAGATGGTACAGGCCCAAGTGGCATTACAGCAGATACTACAGCAATACAGCACATCGTTATTGAGTATGAATGGTACGGTGCAGGACAAGTAGAGTTTAAGTTTATTATCGACAACAACTCATTCCCTATACACAGATTTGATCACGCCAACCGCCAAGCACATCCTTGGGCCAGTACTGCTTCACTGCCTGTTAGATGTGAAATGACCAATGTAGCAGGCACACCAGGAACACACACTTTCTACCAAGGTTCGCACTCGTTTGCCACAGAAGGCCGCGCAGAACTACTGGGTAGACAAAACAGTATCAGTACTGCTATCACAGGCAAAACTTTAAGTGCAAAAGATACATTCTATCCTATGGTTGCTATTAGATTGAAAACTACAGCACTTAACAGCGTAGTGCTACCTGACTCATTCTCAGCCGCAACGCTAGACAACACCAGTGTGTTTGCTAGGGTAGTAGAAGGTGCAGTAGTTACAGGCGGAACTTGGGTAAGTTACAGTGACGATTCGCCTATTGAGTACAACATAACCGCAACTGGTTATACAGGAGGCATTCCTGTTGAAACAATCTATGTAAGTGCAACTGGACAAGGCAACATCTTTACATTTAACGAACGAGCAATCACACAGATTGACAGAACTACTACAACCACGCTGGGCGATACCAGTGACACATTTGTTATTGCTATGGCATCAACTCTTGCAAACAAAGACGGATTCGCAAGTTTAGGTTGGCTTGAAGTAAGATAATAAAAGGAAATAATATTATGCGTATGGACGAAATCACAATAAACATTCCAATCACAATAGACCTAGACGGCGATAAACCACGTGTAAATGTAGCAGGTAAAGACGCTACAGATGATGACGAACTAGATCAAAATCCTGTAATGATTTCTCCACAACAGCAAGAGCTTGAACTAAAAAAAGCAGAACAAGGTAAAGAGTCTCCGAGTATAGATAAGATGCTAGACGATGACGACGAAGGTGAAGAAGACGTTACAGACCAAGACGATAACGTTAGTAATCTAAGGACATTAGCCGGCTTATCCAAATAAATACAATATAGTATTGCAGGGGGCATTTAATTGGGACTCACACGTAAAATCAAAGCTGGCCTAGTTAAGGTATCTGTAAATGATTTTATTGGAGAAGACGGAAACGTATTCTTTGATATTGATGATGGTGTAATGCGTCTTTCGGACGGCACAACTCCAGGCGGGATTCCTCTAAGTTCAGGTGGTGTCGAAGGCGGCGCAAGTACGTTTAGACAGTTATTAGATACACCTAGTTCATTCAGCGGCGCAGCAAGTCGCTTTGTAAAAGTAAATCCACAAGCTAGTGCATTAGAATTTGTAGATGTAGACTTGTTTGATGGTGACTACAACAGCTTATCTAATCTTCCTGTACTTAATACATTTGATCCTAGTGCAGTTACTCAAAGTATAATACCAGACACTAATATTGCATATGACTTAGGCACTGCAACTAATAGATGGCGAGACATATATCTAAGCGGCAACACTATTCACTTAGGTGATGTAATGATTAGAAACATAGACGGAGCAGTAGACCTGCCGCCTAATTCTAAAGTACATGGCCGCAGAATTGCTCAAGATGTAAGTGATCTTACAGACACAACTAATCTTTTAAGCAGCGGCGGCGTCACAAGTTATAATGATCTAACAGATTTACCAACTGTTCCTACAGACATAAGCGATCTAGCAGACAGCACTAATATACTAGCAGGCGCTGGTGGCGGCGGAAGTTACACATTACCAATAGCAGCTAATAATACACTAGGTGGAATTAAGATTGGCGCAGGTTTATCTATTGATGGAAGTGGTGTAGTCAGTGTTACAGCAGTCGGAGTTACTAGTTATAATGATCTTACTGATACTCCTACAATTCCTGCAGATGTAAGCGAACTAACAGATACTACGAACTTACTAGTGCATTTCAGTGGTGCATATGCGGACTTAACTGGATTACCTACACTAGTTACAAGTTATAACGATCTAACAGATACACCTACATTATTTGATGGAGCATATAGTTCACTGTCTGGACTACCGGTATTAGTAACCAGTTACAACGATCTAACAGATACACCTACATTGTTCAGCGGTGAATATGCAGATTTAATTAGCAAACCAGATTTAAGCGTATATCAACTTGCTATAAACGCATTTAGTGGTGCATACGCAGATCTAACTGGTAGTCCAACCATTCCTAGCAACGTTAGTGACTTAACAAACGACACAGGATTTATTACTGGTATTGATTTTGCATCTATAACTTCAAAACCAACAACACTATCAGGTTATGGCATTACTGATGCGGCAACAGCAGCTCAAGGTGCATTAGCTGATACAGCATTACAGAGTTATACAGTTACACAATCAGATGTCACTGCACACCAGGCTGCTCTATTGATTACAGAGAGTCAAATAAGTGATCTACAAAGTTATCTAACATCAGTTGCGTTTGCCGACTTAACAACAGCACCTACTACTGTAGCAGGGTATGGCATTACAGATGTATATACTAAAACAGAAACAGATAGCGCAGTATCAACAGCAGTATCAAATCTAGTAGGAGATGCTCCTGCTATACTAGATACGCTAAGTGAACTAGCAGATGCAATTGGTGATGATGCAGACTTTTTAACTACGTTGAACAGTAACATTGCACTGAAAGCAAACACTGCTGATCTAGCAACAGTAGCAACATCAGGTAGTTATAATGATCTAGCTAACCAACCTGACATAGCAGATTTAGATGATGCTCAAGGATTGTTAGCAGCAGGCGGCATATCTGAAGATGACGCAATTGTAATTAGTATGATATTTGGATAAGATTAACCCTCAACACTATTGCTAATGCCGAGGGCTGCTACTACTTTAATGTATCACCGGACTATGTCCTGAACTAATTATTATTATACTATATTACTTATTTGTCTTGCCGTTAACAAACTCATAGAATTTGTCCGCAGCTTCGAGTACAGCATCAACGCCTGGTACACTTGGCATTTCTACTTTAGTTACAATCTCGTCACCGTCTTTGGTAACAGTTGTTTCAAACGCACCCATTTTAGCATGATAGTCTTGCCATGCTTGATTCTGTGCAAATTCTAGAACCTTTGTGCGGATTTCGTACCCGTTTTTATTTGTGTTTACTTTTGGCATTGCTGCCTTGAACATGTCTGCAATCTCTTGCGTCTGCTTCAAGATAGTTTCGCCGTATGTTGTTTCTACTTTTGACATTGTATTCTCCTTTGTGTCTGTGTGTGTAGTTGCTACATTAATAATGTAACAGAGTATTTAGTGTTTGTCAACTACTAAATTTGTGCAATTGACAAATACATTATTACAAAAACTGTCAATGCTAATGCATATGTAGATACTTCTTCGCAGAAGCGTCCGTCACAGTCTTTTAACTTACTGAGTAAGCGGTTCATATTATTCTCCATGTGTGTGATTGTCTGTGGTGTTACTATAAGTAACTCTACTATAGTAACACCTATATTTATCACAGTCAACTATTTCATGAAGATAATTGATCCTCTTTAGTGTGTTGGATACAAATTGTGTTTGTATTCACTAATGCGTTGTGCTTCTGTAAACAAGCCTTTATTGCGTAGTTCACGAATCGCCATGCAGTACGAACGGTATTCCATTGCACGAATAAATCTATTCCACATATTAATTTCCTAACATTACATTTTTTGCAGCTTCGTGATAGCCTTGACGAGATAGTTCAGCAGCAGCTCTTGCGCGGCCCACTGACTCTAAGAAGTTATATGTTCCACGCCCAAATGTTTTGAGTGCAGTCCAAAAAGGATTAACAGTGTAGTTCATTACTAGAGTAGTCATTACACCCATCCTTTTAGGTTGCGGTTAACATCGGCAACAGTTTTGCCTTTTGGGAATGATGTGTGTGCAATATGCCAAATATCGCCACGAGCAATACCAATGTCGTTAAGTTCATGGTTTGTTAGTGCTGATAGTTGTTTGATTGTGTGTTTGATATTTCTGCGTCTTTGCAGTTCGTTAGCTAAGTCTTTAAACCAGTTAGCCAAGCCAGTCATGCCAAATACATTGGCAGTTGCTATTAGTGTAGTCATTTTAGTTTCCTGTTTTCTATATGTGTGTGTGCTTCTAAGGTTCGTCACGTACCCTGGTCTCTGCCAGTGTCACCTTTTTATGGCATAGGACATGCCCTTCTTTTTTTACAAGCCGAAGTCGCTTGTCTTACTCCTAATATTTATTGTAGTGTACTATAGTTTTAGTCAGAAATCAACTGCATTATGCGTATACACGATATGCATTTGCTGCATACCTAAACTATGTTGCGTCGATCTACTTCTCTTCCAGTTGACATGCAATACATAATGTATGCTTGGTCTCCCGGTTGAAACTCTGTCTTCACATAAGTTTCCATTGATTTAAGTTTGTCTGATCGTGTAGGTGATGTGACCGCAGTCATCATTACACGACCAATAGCTTTTGCTAAATTGATCATTGTGTGTTCCTTTGTAATGATGTCTTGTAACGCTGACGCGAGTTGTGCTACCAACTACTCAGGTCGAGAACATATCTTGCCGTACTATTTATACATAAACCATTTGACACACAGATTAATGATGTTACTATAAATAATCAGTAGGCAACGTCGAGCCTACCTAATGTGAGCGACAGTGTTGAAGCTGTCAAGCAAAAAGGAAAACTAAAATGGACGCACTCACCCTATGGAGCCTTGTTGGCTTCTTATTCGCAGCATATGCTGTGATAGCAAATGATTCAGTACAAACTCTCGGTACATGGATCGCATCAAACAATGAGAGATTCAACTGGAAGATTATGTGGGCAGCAGCAAGTGCTGTTCTACTGTACACTTTATGGTACGGTTATTATATGTATGGAGACATTTCATATGGTAGACTTAACAAGATTCCCTTCCAAGAAGTACAATGGTATCATGCAATGGCACCGGCTGTACTATTATTATTAACACGATTTGGAGTACCAGTATCAACCAGCTTCCTAGTACTAAGTGCTTTCGCAAGTACATTTGTATTAGAAAAGATGCTTGTTAAATCGCTGATGGGCTATGTTGTAGCAGCAACAGCCGCTTATGGCATTTGGTATTTTGTTAGTCGGTGGTTGGATGAAGGCAAACCAGTTAACGAAGCACACAAAGGTTATTGGCGTGTGGCACAATGGATTACAACAGGCTTCTTGTGGTTTACTTGGCTAAGTCATGACATGGCTAACATAGCAGTGTTTCTACCAAGAGAACTTGACATTCAACTAATGGTGTTGATTAGTGTGGTGTTTGTGTCAGGACTTGCTTTTATGTTCCGCGAAGGCGGCGGCAAGATACAAAAAATCATATTAGAGAAACACAACACAAGATACATCCGCAGTGCTACAATCATTGACTTGGTTTACTGGGCAATCTTATTCTTCTTTAAAGAGTTGAATGACATTCCTATGAGTACAACATGGGTATTTGTTGGTATGCTTGCCGGACGAGAGTTTGCTATTGCAAGCTTTATGGGCAAGAAGAAAACAAAGAGTGTGTTCCCACTAGTGGGTAGAGACTTTGGTAAGATGATGATTGGACTAAGTGCATCACTTGCTATTGTATTGCTGATACACTATGTTTTAGTACCAAACGGATTCTAAACTAAGGGGAAGGTTGTGTTCGACGACACAACCTTTTCTCTTGACTTATATTGTAATGATGTTATAATTACAAGTATACAAACACAGGATACACTATGAAGATAGGAATCGCAGGATACGGATATGTTGGACAGGCTCACGAAGCAGCACTGAAAGACTATCACGAAATACTAATTAGTGATCCAGCACTTGGCCACTACGCTGATCTAAAACATGCAGACGCAATTATTGTGTGTGTAAGCACACCGCAACATACTAGCGGTTCATGCAATGTTAACAATGTGTATGAAGTAATTGCAGCAGCACCGCCGGTACCAATTCTAATTAAAAGCACAATTAGTTTAGAAGGATGGGACGTAATACGCACAGATTTTGTCAGTGCTAATCTTACATTTAGTCCAGAGTTCTTACGAGCAGCAACAGCACTTGAAGACTTTAAGAACACAACACATTTTATGATGGGCGGCGACGGCGTAGGCTTTTGGGCGGATGTGCTAATCAATGCTATGGGCAATATTACAATTGACAATGTAGGTGTTAGTGATCTAATACTAACAAAATATTTCCGAAACAGTTTCCTTGCAACCAAGGTTGCTTTCTTTAATCAAGTGTACGAATTGTGCCAAACAACTGGAGCCGACTATGAAACAGTTGCAAAGCACATAGGCAACGATCCTCGCATTGGACACAGTCATACAACAATCACCGATGAGCGTGGCTTCGGCGGACACTGTTTACCTAAAGATACTTCAGCCCTGATTAAAACAGCACAAACACATAACACACAACTTTCAATATTAGAAGAAGCTGTCAACTATAACAACACCCTAAGAAAGGAAACTACTTGAAAATGAAAATCATCGCCGGTAACGCTAATCCAATACTAGCACAGGAGATTGCAGACAACACCTTTGCAACCCTAGTTCCATCTAAAGTATCTACATTTGCAGACGGAGAAATAAGTGTAGAGTTTGAAGACAACATTCGCGGCGAGGATGTGTTTATTATTCAATCAACTGCTACTCCTGTTAACGACAGTCTAATGGAACTGTTGATTATGATTGATGCGGCTAAGCGTTCGAGTGCAAGTAGAATTACAGCAGTCATTCCTTACTTTGGATATGCTAGACAGGACCGTAAGAGTGCAAGTAGGACGCCTATTACAGCAAAACTAATTGCAGACTTGCTAACAACAGCCGGCGCACACAGAGTGCTTACAATGGACTTACACGCAGGACAGATACAAGGGTTCTTTAATATTCCTGTTGATGATCTAACAAGTCGTTTGGTATTTGCAAAAGATATTAAGCGCCAAGTACAAACTACAGAAGGCACAGTATTTGTAAGCCCTGATGCAGGCGGCGTTGTTCGCGCTAGAAAGTTTGCAGACATGTTCCACGCAGACATTGCTATTGTAGACAAGATGCGTCCTTCAGCAGGCAAGAGCGAAGTCATGAACTTGATCGGCGATGTTAAAGGCAAACATGCTATTCTAGTTGATGACATTATTGACTCAGGCGGAACACTATGCAACGCAGCTAAAGCAATTATGGATGCAGGCGCATTGTCAGTTCGTGCATATATCACGCATGGTGTATTGAGTGGCGAAGCGTGTCAGAAGGTTGAAAAGAGTGTACTCACAGAACTAGTAATCACTGACAGCATTGCAGACCGTTGCCCTAAGAACTGCAAAAAGACACGACAGGTTAGTGTCGCGCCTTTGTTTGGTGAAGCTATTCGTCGTGTAACCAACGAAGAGAGTGTTAGCAGTTTATTCTTTTAGTCTTGATCAGCTTCGATATGTTTGATGTACTCAACCATTGAGTGGTCGCCAAAGTTATCTATCTTGCCTTGCTTGATGCCCATCCACATGCCGCGCCATCTGTCTTTGAGCATTTGCCATCCAGTAGGCTTTCTGTATTTGCCATATGCATTTAGATAATGTTGAGTACCGTGATGTTTGTATCCCATAATAGCAAGAGGGACAGTAGTGACAATGTCATTGTTGTTCTTCCAACGATGGTGTACAACTCCTAAATGTACAACGTAACCTTTCCATCCTACCCTAGGCGAACCGTATGTATACAGCTCTACTGGATCAGGAACACTTGCATAAAACATACATCGGCTTGCTATAATAGTTGCCATTGCAGCGCCCAAACTATGTCCACAGAACCAAACTTTTTGTTTCTTGCCAACTAAATCATCACAAATATCAGGCCAAAGCTCATCAACTTCTGCTTTAAATCCTCTGTGTACTCTACTAACAGTTTCTGATAACACAGGAAATGCTTTTAAATCTGCACTAATATCGTTAAACTGTGTGGGTTCTGTTCCTCGACACGCAATTACTAAATCTTCTTTGTTCATAAAACGATACGCTTGTGCGCCGTCTTTTTCGTAAAACTCAACAGTTGTAAACCCTAATTTTTTTACTTGCTTTTTTACATCTTTTATGTTATTATATGCTATGCTTGATAACTTAGCAAACAATAAGGACTTTTCCTTAAAACTCATATTCGATATTGACATTTAGTGCCCTCCGTTATGATAATATTTATATGCAATGTGTACTAAATACAGTATAGGAACATAATGCCATGAAAAAACGTACCAGAAGTATACTAGAAGAACTTAATAATGTGCATGGTCGCAAGGATAGCGATCATCTTATCGATGCTTCTGCTAATAATATTATTGAAAGTGCCATTAACTTGTTAAGTAGAATACATTCTACATACGATGTTGACACAGCAGGCGAACTAGAAAGACGTTTTATTAATAGTATTAAATCAAACGACCCACGTAAGTTTAAACGCAGCATGGGTAGAATAATAGAGAGTAAGAAAAATGACAATTCTTAAAGAAGGCGGCAACATATTTAAAACAGCGCAAGGACCTATTACTCAGCGCATTGCTACCAAAGATGTACAATCATCAATTGACTTTATAGAAAAGATTACAGGGTTAACCTTCGACGAAGAAGACTGGCTAGGCACAACTGGAAAGAAGAATGATCCAGATGGGGAGTTTGAAAAGAACAGCTCAGGCGACTTAGATCTAAACACAGATGCAAACAAAGTAAGCAAAGAACAATTGATTGCTAAACTAAGTGCATGGCTTAAAAGTCAAGGTATACCAGAAGATGAAATTATGAACGTTGGTCGCAAGAAGACCGATGGATGGATCAAAGATGCAGGTGATCAAGTACATTTCCGCACACCAATTGCAGGCAGCGACAAGAACGGATTTGTACAAACAGACTTTATGTTTACAACTAACCCAGACTTTCAACGTGGAGCCAAACGAGGCGGCACAGCACAGTTTGGCGGAACAGACAGAGCCATCTTACTATCGGCTATCGCAAGAGGACGTGGACTAAAGTTTA
>Ga0208660_1001163_pt1 | contig 10624 bp, 8 predicted proteins | sample DEB08_DNA_13_FD_184527 | JGI IMG/M metagenome (GOLD analysis project Ga0208660, IMG submission 184527) | Aqueous microbial communities from the Delaware River and Bay under freshwater to marine salinity gradient to study organic matter... | ecosystem: Environmental > Aquatic > Marine > Coastal ... | reverse complement strand
TTATTACTCAATTGCTCTTTCTTCGAGCCATTTTTTAATTAGCTGATATTCTTTTTCAGGTAATGGCTTTTTTCTAGGCATGTCTTTTACTTCAATAACTCTGTTGTAAAAAGTCCCTGCATCTACAGCAAGCTTTGTTGTTTTGTAATTAGTCCAAGATGATGGCTTACCATGATGACAAAAAGTACCGCTACAATAGGTATTCATTATAGGTTTGATGTCTTTACTAAAAGTAATCTCACTTGTTTCATTTTGAATAGGAGCCATCATTGGTTGATGAGTTCCCGACCCAAAAATTAGCGCAGAGGATATCATCAATGGATACAAAATGAAAAATAGAGTTAGTTTAAGCATTTTTAGTTCCCAATTATTTTAACCTCAGTTCTTCTGTTAAGCGCCTTATTTTCTTTAGAATCATTATCCGCTCTCGGTTTAGTTTGTCCGTATCCTTTGTATTTAAGTCTAGATACATCAATACCTTTCATTACTAAATAGTTTACGACAGATTTAGCTCTTTTCTCTGATAGAACTTGGTTTTTCCCAGCATCCCCATCACTATCGGTATGTCCTCCAACTTCAATTTTAAGTTCAGGGTTGGTTTTCATTAATTCATAAAGCTTATCTAACTCTATTCTTGACTCAGATTTTAAATTGTACTTTGAAACATCAAAAAATATGTTTTCGAGTACAAATGGCTTGTCACTAATTTTAATTTTCTCAAGAGGAATATCTATTAGTATTGGTTCTTTAGAACTATTAAAAGAGAAGTTTTTTGAATAGAAAAAATAACCATCACGAGATACGTTTATTGCTAACTCCTTATTTGTTGGTATATTAACTAAGAAACCTCCTGATTTTCGATCAGAAACTGATTTTAATAAAACCTCTTTTGTTTTTAGATCAATAATAGTGATAATAGAACCTAAAGGTAATTTAGAGTCAGCATCAAATACTTTTCCTTTCATGTATGTTGTGTACACAGGTTTAACTGCAGGTGGTAATTCAAACGAGTAAATATCTAAGCCTCCTTGTCCACCTTCTCTATCACTAGAGAAATATGCTAATTCACCATCAGATGAAACTACAAGGCCATTTTCATTTCCGCTTGTATTAATTGGATAACCTAAGTTAACAGGAGTTCCCCAATTTCCATTTTCATCAATCCTAGATACAAATAAGTCCATTCCGCCCATTCCTGGATGTCCATTAGAACCAAAGTAAAGAGTTTGACCATCTGGATGAATAAATACCGATTCTTCTCTAAAAGGAGTATTAATAGTGTTTGATAATTTTTCTGGTGTACTCCAGTAACCTTCATCACTTAAGTGAGTTACGTATATATCTTGCTCTTCAGGATTCTGTCTTCCTCTTTGTTTTAGAACAGAACGAATAAAATAAAGCGTTCTTCCATCTGCAGAAAAACAAGGCTGAGATTCCCAGTTAATTGTGTTTATTGGTGCTCCAAGATTTCTTGGTTTACTCCAAGAGTTACCTAATCTCCTTGCATAAAATAAATCGCAACTCCCTTTTCCAGTTCGGTCGTTACCATATCCATCAACTCCAGCACAGCTAGTAAATATCAAGAAATTACCGTCAGCAGTTATAGTTGGGGCACCTTCATTAAAAAAAGTGTTAATAGAACTAGATAAACTTAATGCTGGTTTCCAATCACCATTATCATTGGTAGAACTAGCATAGAAATCTTCTTGTCTTCCTCCTCTTAACTGAGCATTTTTGTCTAATATCACACGGGTGAAAATGATGTTTTGACCATCACCAGTAAGTGAAGGAAAATATTCTGGTTGTGAAGTGTTAATGTTACTTCCTAAGTTTTTAGGATTAAACGGAACTGGATTTTTTAATGCTTGAGTTGCAAAATCACAACTTTCAATATACAGTCTTGCTTTAGTTTGAAATGTTTCGTTAGTGTTTTTATAAGTTAAAAATCGTGCTGCATTTCGTTTACACTTTTCGTACTGCCCTGCAATTAGCTGCATTTGGGATAAATAAAAGTATTCGTTTTTACCATACTCTGGATTTATATTTAATCCTTGTTCTTTATATTCAATTGCCTTTTCTAGATTTCCTTTTTGTACTTCTATTTCGCTAAGTAGCATCATTGCCGAAACAAATTTCGGGTCTTTTTTTAAGGCTTTTAGTAAATAGGATTCCGCTAAAAGTAACTTGGACTCGTCTCCATAACTTGAGTTATATTCACTGTATCCTTTTTTAAAAAGTGCAACAGCCTTTTTGTTGTCCGAGTCATACATTGAACTTTGAGCTGTAGTGTTACAAGAGCCCAGTAAAAGCATGAAAATCAGTGTGTAAATAAAAGTATGTTTCATAGTTAAAAGTGATAGTTAATTCCAAAATTTCCGATAATCCCTAGATTGGTTTGTGTAAACCTTTGTTCGAATTGTGTAGTTGTATTAGTAACGTATAATGTCTTTTCATATTTTGGACGATAAACCAATATGTCCAATCTAGACTCTAAACAAATCGAAATTTGTGGTGTAAGAAAGTAATCAACTCCTATGCCAATTATTGCTCCATATCCATTTCCTCTAATTTTAGTTAATGAAATTGGTGTTGCTAAACTGTCTGTAACTCCAAAATCTTGGCTAAAATCCATGTAAGCTACATCTACAAATAAATTAAGACTTACTCTTCCTTCGTATATTCTTCTGTATTCTGTTCCAAGTCTTATAACCTGTTCTTTGTACACTAAACTTTGAAATGCATCTCTATATCCATAAGGGTTGTTTTCGTAAGAAACACGTAGCGAAATGTTTTTAAAATTATATTTTAATCCTAATCCAGAAAATAAATTGGGAACTGCCGTCTGAGTTTCAAAAGTATAAGGTTTTCCTATTGCAAATGTCCTTAAAGTCCACTTGTTATTATCTAAAACTGAGGATTGTTCATCTTGGCTATAAGCTCCTTGTGACAAAATAAAAAAAGCAATAAAAATAGTAATGTATTTTTTCATGCTCTAAATTTAACGAAATTCTCGGGGTTGAGATCGTTTGTTATATTTTAAATCTTGTAGCATTGCAGATTTTACGTTAATCTGAAAATTATAACTCTGTCTCGGACCAAAAGGAACCCAACTTAATTTCATTTCCCAACAATGTAAATCTCTGTATACATCCATTGCTGTGTATGATATAGCCTGGTTTGTCATATCAAAATTAACTGTGTATCCCAATCTCCAATTTTGAGTAAAACTAACACTACCACTAGTCCCAATAGTTTGGATAAACTGAGTTGTATCATTTTTAGAAACGGTATTAAAATACCTTCTAGCGCTAAAGTTATAGTTTAAAGAAAGGTTCCAAGGAATGTCATATTGACTGATTGGTGGAGTTTCTTCATTTTCTGTTTCCTCTTTTTTCTTTTTAAAAGTTTCTGGAGATAAACTAAAACTAACTGCGATACTTGAGTTTACAAACCTTGCTAATTTTCCTGTTTCAGCAATTAAATATTTATCTCTAATAGCTCCATCAGAATTTTGGAAATAAGGATTGAACCTCATGTTCCCGTTTATTGAAATTACTTTAAATAAAGTTGTACGACCTGCAATAGTTATGTCCCTCATATTAAAGCTATCCAGTGCTAAATCATAACTAGAACCAACAGTAAAGTTATCTATCAATTTTACTTTTTTGTAAACCATTCCAGTATCGGTTTTGGTTTTTATTTTCATTTCCAATGAGTTGGTTAAATTCAAAGAAACTAATCCTGACTGGCTATTTGGTGGATACCCATAAATCCCTAATTGAAGCGGAGAATAAGTAGGTACAAAAGTTGAATCATTGATTGTGTCAGCAGCAATCAAGGAATTGAAATTTGGGTTGTAACTAAAAGATAAATTTGGTGTAAGTACATGTCTTATTATAGATTCTCGTTTTCCTTTTGCAAAACCAGAAAATCTATACATTCCATATAATTTACTTGTGGCTGAAACATTAATGCTTCCATTAAAAGCCCTAGACCAATTGGTTGGTCCTCTTAATGTATCTCTTGTTACTTTATCTGCAATAGGATCGTACCCTTGACTAAGAGTTTGTAAGTACCATCTTTCAGTAACATTAATAGAAGGATTAATCGTAACCGATTTTTTCAAAACTTTTAATGAAGTTCCTGCACTTAAATTATGTTGAAATCCATTTCTCATATCAGAAAGTAACTTTCCATAATTATTTCTGTCCAAAGTACTATCGTACAAAGCAGTGTCAATAAAGCTTATAGTATTTCTGAACTGAGTGTTATAGGTAACATAGATCTTAGCTAGTTCTTTTATTACTTTTTTGTTCCTGTTATTTTCGTTTTGAATCCCTTTTAAAGGATAAATTCTGTTCATTGCAAAGTTTACATCAGGAAGATTAAAAGTTAAATTGTTTGAGCTCTGTCGATTAGCATTGTTACTGTAAGTGTATGTTCCACTTTGTGATGCATTTAATGTTAAACTAAATGGAGTATTAGGAAATACTCTTCGGTAAGAGATAGAAGATTGATAGGAGTTATTTATAAAGTCTGTACCTCTTGCATTTATATCACTTCTTGGACTTCCATTGTAATTTACATTGGCATTAAAAGTAGAGTTTGGTTGTGCTTTAGGGTCTTGAATATGATTCCAATTAATTGCAAAAACATTACTGGTACTAAAGTTAGTTAAGCTCTGTAAAGCTTTATCTCCGGTTACATTTTTTTGATATGAAAGTTGAAAACTACCTGAGTTTTTATATAAATTTTTATACCTCAAAATTGAACGAACTCCCCAGGTTCCTCTGGTGTAAACACTCCCTGTTATTTGTAAATCAAATCGTTCTCCAAAAGGTATGTAGTAACCACCATTTAATAATCCACTACCAAAAGCTACTGAATTATCGTAGGTTGGAATTATTATTCCTGCCCCTTTGTTTTTTTGATTTGGAAAAAAACCAAAAGGTAATGCTAGTGGTGTTGGAATGTCAGCAATGTAAAGCATTAGTGGGCCAGCAATAATCTTATTATCAGGTTTTACTATTGCTTTAGAAATATTGAAATAATAATGTGGATGCTCTAAATCACAAGTTGTATACTTTCCGTGAGCTCCGTGAGTCTCTTTGTTTGGATATACTTTTACTTGGTCAAAATGTACAAAACCTTCACCTTGCTTGGCTCTACTGCCTTCAACAAATGCTTTTTTTGATTCAAAATTATAGCACATTAACTTTGCAGTAAATGTCTCTTTACCATCAGTAAATTCGGGAAAATCTACGTCCTTTCCAACTGAATCTTTAATTGGGTAAGCACATACATTTTTTCCTTTAAAATCATATTCGATATATCCTGATTTTAGTACAATGTCACCAAATTTAACTTCGGCTTTTCCGTATAGGTATACTTTTTGCGATACAACATCTAAACGAATAGAATCTTGAGCTTTGTAAGAAACAGGCTCGTCTAGTATTCGTTTTATTTTTAATGAATCATCCGGTTGTTGTACTTCTCCCTGAGCTATTGAATTAGCTGGGAGTAACAATATTAACAACAAACCGCTAATAACTATCGACCTTATGAATATGTACTTGGATTGTATAATGTTAAATTTGTTTTACTGTAATTGTCAAAACCGACACAAAGTTAATCTAAAAACTATGTTTTCAGAAAAAATGAAGGGTATAACTGCTGATTTTACTTCCAAACGTTTATTGGGTGTATTTCTTGTGATGGGACTCGTTTTTTTTCAAACTAATTCATTTTCGCAACAAAGTAAATTTAAAACTGTTGTAATTGATGCAGGTCATGGTGGGCATGATGATGGATGTAGCGGAAAGGGATCTAAAGAGAAAACTATTGCTTTAAGCATTGCTCTTAAGTTGGGTAAAATGATTGAAGCTAAGAATAAAGATGTTTCTGTGCTTTATACTAGAAAGACGGATAAATTCGTTACTCTAGATAATAGAGCCAAAATTGCAAACAACAAAAAGGCAGACCTATTTATATGTATTCATGCAAATGCAAATAAAAAATCAACTCCATCAGGAAGTGAAACGTATGTTTTGGGATTGCACAAAACAGATGACCAAAAAGAGATCGCTAATAGAGAAAATGCTGTAATTGAACTGGAAGAAAATAGTAAAGCTAATTACCAACAAATTACACCTGAAAAACTGATTGCTAGAACAATGCAGCTGAGTGCTTATTTAAATCAAAGTATAAGTTTTGCTGGAGAAATACAAAAAGAGTTTAAAAAAATTGGGCGAAAGGATAGGGGAGTTAAGCAAGCAGGATTTGTGGTTTTGTACAAAACAACAATGCCGAGTGTATTAATTGAAACAGGTTTTTTATCAAACCCAACTGAGAATACTTTTTTGAAGAAAAGTGAGAACCAAACAAAAATGGCAAAAGCGATTTACAATGCTTTTAACACATACAAAACTAAGAGAGATAAAATATATAACGAAATATCTAAAAGTAAAGCTCCAGTCACTAAAAAAGTAACAACAGCTGGGAAACCAGTTTTTAAAATTCAGTTAGCCTCTTCTACTAATAGGATAGAGCCAAAGTCATACAATTTTAAAGGACTTAAGGAGGTAGAAATAAAACAAGACGGTAAATATTACCGTTATTATTATGGAGCTACAAACTCTTATTCGCAGATAAAAACTTCATTGGCTTATGCCAAGAAAAAGGGATACAAAGATGCATTTCTGTTGGCTTTTGTTGATGGAAAAAGAGTAGATTTGCAAGAAGCAATTAAAAAGGCTTCCAAATAAAAACAACACTAAAAATAATTTGTTTTGAAATATAAAAAAGAGTTTATAATTGGTTTAACAGTAGTAGCAGCTTTAGCTTTATTGTTGTTTGGAATTCAGTTTCTGAAGGGGATAAATGCATTTAATACTAACCGTACTTTTTATGCTAGTTATGACAATATTCAAGGATTAGTTCCTGGTTCAACTATTCAGTTTAAAGGAAATAAAATTGGAGTTGTTCAGGATAATATTTTGGATGAAAATAATAATTGGATAACAGTATTGAATATTTCTAATTCTCAGCTTGTATTCCCAATAGATTCTAAGGCAAAGCTAGAAACTACAGTTCTTGGAGAAAGTTCAATTCAAATAATACTTGGCGATAGTTCTCAAATGTTACAAAGTAATGATACTATTAAAGCTGATTACAAATTTGGTATTACTGAATTAGCAACTCAAAAAATTGTACCAATAGAAACAAAAGTAAATATCCTTTTAAATAACCTAAACAAATCTTTGTCTAGTATCGACACTGTTTTGGGAACTGATGGTAGAAATTTAAGGAGAATGATGGCTTCATTACAATCTACTGTAAATACTCTTAACACGACTGTTAAAGATGTAGATAATGTAGTGAAATCTAGTTCAGCTGATATAAAATCTACACTTCAAAATGTATCTCTTATTACCGAGAATTTAAAGAATAGTAACGATAAAGTTACGAACCTTATCTCAAACTTCTCTGATATCTCTGATTCACTTAAAGGAGTTGATTTTGCAAGTACAGTTGCCGAAGCTAAAGCAGCATTGGCTGGTGTAACAAAAATCATGGATGAAATTAATAACGGTACAGGATCTGCTCACCAATTGATTTATAGCGATAGCTTAGTAAATAATGTAAACGCTATGTTGAAGGAGACTGAAAGACTTGTTACAAACATTAAAGAACATCCAAAAAGATACTTGCAATTTGCAGTATTTGGCGGAAAAGAGAAAGGATTGATACTTGATGCTGAAGACGAAAGAAAGCTTCAAGAACTATTAGATAGTCAACCTTAATATAATTATTAGATATAAAAAAAGCCTCTCAAGTAATTGAGAGGCTTTTTTTTTGAGTTAGTATATTTTACTGAATTACAATTCTTTTCACAACTTGGTTAGTTCCATCAGAAACACTTACAAAGTACATTCCTTTGTTCAGCTCATTTAAATTAATGTTTGATTGAGAAGAGTTAAGTTCTTCAGAATAAACTAATTTTCCTGATACATCTGTAACTTGCATGTTGTAGTTATCTCCATTATAATCCTCCATAGAAATAGTGAAACTCCCATTGTTTGGGTTAGGATAGATTAAAGCCTTCATACTTTCATCACTTTCATTTATTGAAGTTGGGAACGAAGCGATTATAGCTGGGATAACAACATCTCTTATTACCTGTCCAATTTTCACTCCATTTCTATATTCTTCACATTTTACTGCTATTACAAATTGTCCTTGTTGTGCAGGTCTAGCAGTTACTATTCCTGTGCTAGAGTTAATCGAAATACTTGTAGCAGGTCCTAATAAATTAAGTAAGTTGAAAGCAGCATTGTAACCTAATAAGTTAAATGGTTTTGAACCTCCAATTGAAGTGTTGTCAAAAGGATTAACTATTGAATAAACCAAACTATCTCCATCTAAGTCGGTACAAGAAAAATCAAGTGATCTATTCATTCCTATGACCATAAACAAACTATCAGGATAGTCTACAAATTTTGGATTGCTATTTCCTCCAGTAATAGCTGGGTTAGTGTTTTCACATGTAAAAACAACTCCACCGTTTGGAGTGTGGTTAACAACCATGTTTCTACAACAATGGTTAGATGATATGTAATATCCATTTGTATTATTAGCCAACTGGATAGTATCAGAATAATATTTAATAATAAATCCATATTGAGTTCCACCAATTGTTGATGAAGCAGTTCTTGTTGAATCTAGAGACAAACTCTTAGTAGCAATCAAAGTATTTGTGTTTTCTTCTAACACCATTACAGAAGATGAGTTTAACGTTATCCCACCAAATGTAGATGCAATTCTCAATATGATTTTATATTGATTAGCTCCAATTTGTTCCATTCTAATATCATTTCCTAAAAAATGCGAAGCATTGGTATTTAAGGATATAAGGATTATTGTAATCGTAAGCAGTAATATTTTTTTCATAATTATAGTATTTGTTCAGTTGTAAAGGTAAAATGCTCAGTAGATTATCAAACCTATAACTCATGAAATACCTGCTTTTTTTCATGAGTAACTAATCTTTATTTAAATCCATTATATATTACTCGGATTCATTTATTAATTATTACAAAAGTTCTATCTTTATTCTAACCAACTTACACAACTATATATGGGAATTGGAAGCATTGTTTTTATTGTAATATTAATTGCTGGGTTTGGCTTTTTTGGCTTTAACGTTAAGAAAGTGATTAGTAATATTAACCTAGGAAGAGATAAAAAGATTAACGACCGCAAAGGCGAGAGATGGAAAGTGATGACTTTAGTTGCTCTTGGTCAAAAAAAGATGTTCCAAAGACCTATTCCTGCTATGCTTCACTTATTTATTTATGTAGCATTTCTGTTAACCCAAATAGAATTAATCGAAATTATTATTGATGGAATAACTGGAAACCACCGAGTTTTTTATCCAAGTTTAGGAGGGCTTTACACTCTTGTTATTAGTATTATAGAAGTACTTTCGGTATTGGCATTAATTGCCACTTTTGCTTTTTTGGCACGAAGAAATTTATTAAAAATTCCTCGTTTTCATAAAGATGAAATGACTGGATGGCCAAAGCTTGATGGTAACATTATCTTGTATTTAGAAATTCTATTGGTATTCTTCATTTTCACAATGAATGGGGCAGATGAAGCTGTTCATATTGCCGAAGGAAAAGGAAGTTATGGTTTTGCTTTGAGTCAATTTTACGGACCAGCATTTTTTGGAGGAATGGATATTGATTCTCTTCACATACTAGAAAGAATAGGATGGTGGGGACACTTAGTAATGGTACTTACATTTATGAATTACTTACCATATTCTAAGCATTTTCATATTTTTTTAGCATTTCCTAACGTATGGTATTCCAATTTGGATGCAAAAGGAAGGTTGTCTAACATGGAAGCTGTAACGAATGAAGTTAAAATGATGTTCGATCCAGAAGCTGATCCATATGCTGCTCCAGCTGAGCCAGTAGGTGAACCACAGACTTTTGGAGTAAAAGATGTAACCGATTTACCTTGGACAGGATTATTACAAGCTTATACTTGTACCGAGTGTGGAAGATGTACTTCGGAGTGTCCTGCAAATCAAACTGGTAAATTATTATCTCCAAGAAAGATAATGATGGACACCAGAGACAGAATGGTGGAGTTAGGAGATTACAAAAGAAAGAACGGAGAAGATACGCATGATGGTAAAAAATTGGTTCATGATTATATATCTGAAGAAGAATTATGGGCGTGTACAAGTTGTAACGCTTGTGTAGAAGCTTGCCCTGTAAATATCGATCCTTTGGCTATAATTGTTGATTTAAGAAGGTATTTGGTAATGGAAGAATCAAAAGCTCCAGCAGAATTAACGGGTATGTTTAGTAATATAGAAAATAATGGAGCTCCATGGCAGTTTTCGCCAAGTGATAGATTAAATTGGAAAGATGAGCAATAAAAAATTAGTTGAAAAAAAAGTAGATGGGCAATATATAAGTCCTGTGTTACCAGAAGACATTAAGAATTACATGATAGACATTGATGGAACTATATGTGACGATATTCCTAACGAAGAGCCAGAAAGAATGTTAACTGCTAGTGTATATCCTGATGCTTTATACACATTGAA
>Ga0208660_1001148_pt1 | contig 10687 bp, 9 predicted proteins | sample DEB08_DNA_13_FD_184527 | JGI IMG/M metagenome (GOLD analysis project Ga0208660, IMG submission 184527) | Aqueous microbial communities from the Delaware River and Bay under freshwater to marine salinity gradient to study organic matter... | ecosystem: Environmental > Aquatic > Marine > Coastal ... | reverse complement strand
ACCAGAGCATCTTGTGACCCTTTGCACCATCAAGGCGCGCGGCCTCGACCTGTTCGGGGTCAACGGCGTTCAGGCCCGTCAGGTAAAGGATCATGCAATAAGCCGTCTGCGGCCAAAGGCCTGCGGCGATAATGCCATAAGTTGCTGTATTAGGATTGCCCAACACACCGCCTTTGACGTCGATGCCGACCCATCCGGTGATGATGTCAAACAGGCCGTCATTTGGCAGGTAGAACCAGCCAAAAACAAGGCCCACAACGACTTGGCTAATCACAAACGGGAAAAAGAACATCGATTTGTAAAAGCGAATACCGCGAACCGTTTGGTTCAAGAACAGCGCAATGAACAATCCGGCAGGAATTGCGAGCAGGTAAAGGACCAACCATCTGAGGTTGTTCCAGAAAGAGGTCTCGAACTTGCGATCCATGTTTTGATCGCCCCAGCCCAACAGGCGTTCATAGTTGGCGGTGCCGATCCATGTTTTTTCGCCCAGACCGTCCCATTGGTGGAATGAAATCCAGAACGATTGTCCAATGGGTATGATGACGTAAATCGTGAAAAAAATCATCGCTGGCATCAGGAAAAGCCACGGTGTTATCGCGATCTCGTTGCGCTTGTACCACCCTTTTTCGGGCAAAGATGCGTGGGGGCTGGAAACAGCCGGCGATACCGACATGGCGTCTCTCCTGATGGTTCAACACATGTGAAAAGCGCATGTCGCCTTGCAGATGGGTTGACGGGGATTGGGCGGACCACGACGGCCCGCCCAAAGAAGCGATTATTGGTAGATACGTGCGCGTGTCTCTTCGAGACGCTCTAGGATGTCATCCAGATTGTCTGGGAACACCATGAACTCTTGCAGGCCTTCCATGCCGACAGATGCCATTTCAGCGTCAAAGTCGCGGTCAAAGAACTGCATGATGCCGCCGCCTGCGTTGTTCGACAGCATGTCGAAACCTTGCGCAAGGAACTTGTCATCATCGATCGAAGAGTTTGCGTTCACAGGCAACTGACCCAAAGCGTCGCCGCCGTTGATCTGTGTCTGAACGTCAGCAGACGTAACAAAGCGCAAGAACTCTTTGGCTGCGTCCATGTTCTGTGCACCCGACGGGATGTGGAACGTGTCTGTTGGCGCATCTTCTGCGAAATCAACGTCTGGGTTGATGACTGGGAACTGGTAGAAGTCCAGTTTGGTGTCATCAAGGCCACCATCGCGCATCGCAGCAACTGCAAAGTTACCCATCAAGTATGATGCGGCTTCGCCGTTAACCATGAATGGCAGGGCTTCCTGCCAGCTAAAGTTCTGGTGATCGTCGATGAAAGCACCCATGTCGATCAGCTGACGCCAGTTGGCGAAAGTTTCACGTACACGGTCGTCTGTCCATTCAACTTCGCCACGGGCCAATGCGACGTGGAAGTCATAGCCGTTTGTGCGCGAGTTGATGTAGTCAAACCAGCCGCCAGCAGTCCAAAGGAACTTGGTGCCGATTGTGTAGCACTTTACGCCGTTATCAAGCAGCACCTGGCAGTTTGCCAATTCTTCAGCCCAGTTTGATGGCTCTTCAAGGCCGTACTGTTCGAAGATGTCTTTGCGATAATAAACGCCCCACTGGTAATATGTGTAAGGCACGCCCCACTGGGCGCCGTCGAGTGTCATCGCACCTTTGGTGGATGCAAGCGCTTCGAACGCTGGCTCTGCCCAGAGGTCAGAGATGTCTGCGAACAGACCCGCGTCGACGTAAGGACGCATGCGGTTTGCTGCGTACCAGTTTACAACGTCGGGTGGGTTCGCGCCCAACGCGTTACGGATCTGTGTTTTCCATGCTTCGCGGTCAACGATCGTCAGGTTAACCTCGAGGCCGGGGTGCAGTGCACCGAAATCAGCGGCCATCCCCTCCATTACTGCGCGCGGCGCAGGGTTCGACATGTCAGAAATGATGTTCAATTCGCCTGCCAGCGCGTGGCCGTCTGCGGCAGCAGATGACGCAACTACGCCAGCCGCAACCAACGCCGCTAGCGACGTCTTCAAAATGGAATGCATGGTGTCCTCCCAGTATGCTTCCGTGTGTAAAACTGGTTTCATTATTTGAAACTTAGTTTTGGATGTTGATACTAAACCGCGACTCGGCTAGCGTTGTCAACATCTCAAAGCTGCACCGATGAGGAGATCGGTGTCAAAAGCATGATTGAGACGGGGGAGGACGCATGGCACGGGTGACCGGAGACGGCACAGTCGGCAAGGCACTCGAGGTGCTTGATCAGGTCGCAGCTTTTGGGCGGCCTGTGCGCTTTTCCGAATTGCTGGCCCAGTCCGCGTTTCCAAAGCCAACACTCTACCGCTTTGTCCAAACACTGACGAACCAGCAGATGTTGGCATATGATCCCGATCGCCAAACCTACAGCCCGGGGGTGCGGCTTGTGCGTTTGGCGCATGCAGCGTGGGATCAGACGACACTTGCGCCAGTGGCGCGCAGGCATATTGATGCGCTCAGCAAGATCGTGGGCGAGACCGTGCATTTGGCGCAGCTGGACCATGCTCAGGTCCTTTACATTGACAAGCGCAACGCGGGCCAACCTGTCGAGATGTACAGCCAAGCCGGCAAAGTCGGCCCCGCATATTGTACAGGTGTTGGCAAAGTCATGCTGGCATTTCTGGATTCCGATGCCGCGGATAATGTCATTGAACAGCAGTCGTTTCATGTTTTCACCGAGCATACGCTAGATAGTGCCGATGCCTTGCGCGCGGAACTAAATGATATCCGCGAAAATGGCTACGGCTTTGACCGTGAAGAACATGAACCCGGAATTATTTGTGTGGCGATGCCAATTCTCAGCGACACAGGCCGTGTCTTGGGCGCACTATCGGTGACCAGCACAACCAGCCGCACCAACCTTGCGGGGCTCGAAGCATTCGTGCCAGTCCTGCAAGACACAGCAGATAAAATAAAACGGGATGCCCAAAACTGGAGCTTCCCGGACCACACATCAAAAGAAACAACAAGGATTTAGGCCATGTCAGGTGTTACGCTGAACAATGTCATTAAGCGCTACGGCGATGTGCAGGTGATCCACGGTATCGATTTGGACATCAAAGACGGAGAGTTCTGCGTGTTCGTGGGGCCTTCTGGATGCGGCAAGTCCACTTTGTTGCGCATGGTTGCGGGGCTAGAGGACACGACCGAAGGATCGATGCACATTGGTGACCGCGAAGTGACCCGCATGGACCCGTCCCAACGCGGCGTGGCGATGGTGTTCCAGACTTATGCGCTTTATCCGCATATGACGGTCAAAGATAACATGGGTTTTGGCCTTAAGATGAACGGCCATCCCAAAGCGGTGATCGAAGAAAAAGTGGCCGAGGCGACCCGCATCCTGAAGTTGGAGCCATATCTGGATCGCAAGCCTGCCGCCTTGTCCGGTGGACAGCGACAGCGTGTTTCGATCGGTCGTGCGATTGTGCGCGGCCCAGAGGTATTCTTGTTCGACGAACCTCTATCCAATCTTGATGCCGAATTGCGTGTAGAGATGCGGGTCGAAATCGCGCGCCTGCACAAGGAAATCGGCGCGACAATGATCTATGTGACGCACGATCAGGTTGAAGCAATGACTTTGGCCGACAAGATCGTGGTGTTGCGCCTTGGCATTATTGAGCAGGTCGGCGCACCGATGGACTTGTACCGTGACCCTGACAATAAATTCGTCGCGGGCTTTATCGGCTCGCCCGCCATGAACTTTGTGAACGGTACGGCCACAGGCGGCGGCGTCGAGGCTCCCGGCTTGGGGAAGCGTTTTGACGGGATCGTCAGCACCGCGCATGAAGGTAAAGCAGTCACAGTTGGGGCGCGGCCTGAACATATCACGCTAGACCCGAACGGCGACACGCACACAGTAGAAATGACAGAAAGCCTTGGCGGCGTATCTTTCGCCTATCTATCCGGCCCAACAGGTGAACGGATCGTCGTCGAAGAACGCGGGGATATTCGCACAGCTTCGGGAGTGACGGTTGGTGTCAACATCGAGCCGAACCGGATTTTGCTGTTTGACGCCGAGACAGAGCAGCGTATTCGCAGCTAACGGTTTCCAGTCTCACCAAACGAAAAAGGCCCGCGATCAACGCGGGCCTTTTTTGTTTTGGAGGCGCTATTTAGCGCTTGCCGTAATACAATCCGACAACATGTTCCGCCTGTGCAAAGAACAACCAACGCAGGGTCAGAACGCCTGCGATATGGCTCAGCACAGCGAGTGCTGCGAAGATGTGATTGGTAAATGGCAACAGCAGCAAAAGAACGGGGACAACAAAAGCCAGACCGATTGTGATGATCCGCAGTTGATCAGCGTGTTTGCGACCAACCTTATGAATGAATTCATGCATCAGATAGTTGGTGCCCGTATGCGGCGGCTCAAACGCACGGACTTTGCCAATGTGGCCCAAACCTGTTGCGGTTTCCATATTTGTGCCAGAAGACTTGAAGCGGGTATCACCTGAAATCCAAGCGAACACCTGCAATATGCCTCCGATGATCAATAGCACGGAAGCGAGGGTGATTTGCCCTGCCAGCAGCGCACCGCCGCCCAGTGACAGCGTTAAATACATCGCAGGGGTCGTCCAATGACGCCAGCGCGGCACAGTTTTCATCTGTGCGTAGATCATGGAAGTGGTGAACACGACACCAAGCGACGCGATGCCACCGACGATGCCGATCAATTGCAACTGGGTGCCCGCGAACACCAGACCTGCGCCATAAATTGCCATAGTGACCAGTGCGAAAACCGCACAAATCCCTTCACGGCTAAGCCAACTGGTTTGCCATTGGCTAAACGCTTTGAGCGCCCGTTCAGGATGACCAAGGTGGAAGGTCGAAGCGATCAGGCCACCGACCGCAAAGATATATGCGATGGCAAACCAGATAAAAGCGGACATGCCGGTGGGGACAATAACGCCCAACCCAAGCCAGAATAGCAGTCCGAAGCCAAGGCCGGAGAACGTGTTGAAAAGTATAACAGAGCTTGCGGGATGCATTATTTTGCTCCTCCGGGTAGGGATGACAGGGCCTTATCAAGCCAACCTACGAAACCTTTGCCGTCGCTGGCGATGGGCTCTAGGTAAGGCGCCAGAATGTCGAACTCGGGCATTTCATCTTTGGGGCGCGGGGGCAGGTATTTGTTGACCGGCTTTGTGCCTTGCTCGGGCATCAGATCAAATCCGCCACGTTCAGCAACCAATTTGGACACGTCGCTGTCCACATCGCCCAGATCGCCAAAGTGACGCGCACCTGACGGGCAGGTCCGCACGCAAGCGGGCTGGCGATCTTCTTCAGGCAGGTTTTCGTTATAGATGCGGTCCACGCAAAGGGTACATTTCTTCATGACCCCTTCCTTTGCGTCCAGTTCACGGGCTCCGTATGGGCAAGCCCATGCGCACAGGCCACAGCCGATACAGTCGCTTTCATTGACCAGAACGATCCCGTCTTCAGCGCGTTTGTAACTGGCACCGGTCGGGCAGACTGTGACGCATGGTGCATCTTCGCAGTGTAAGCAGGACTTAGGGAAGTGGATGAGTTGGGCTGCGCCCTCTTCGGGTTGAACTTCGTAGGAATGGACCCTGTTCAAGAATGTGCCTGAAGGGTCAGCGCCGTAGGCCTGTTGGTCCGACAACGGCGCGCCGTAGTTTTCGGTATTCCAACCTTTGCACGACACCACGCAGGCATGGCAGCCCACGCAAGTATCAAGGTCGATCACAAGGCCAAGTTTCTTGGCGGAAGGTGGGGGTAACTGGGTCATAGTGTCATTCCTTTGGCGAGGGTCGGAGCCTCCGGCGGGAGTATTTCGAACAAAGCGAGGTGATGTGTGTCTTCAATGCGCAGATCGGTGCGTTCGTCGGCGTCCCAAGTGGCGATGTACCAGATGAAACTGCCCAGCGTCAGCGTCACGAATGCCGCAATGAGTAAAAGCACTTGTCGGTTGGTCATTTGCCCACCTTCCAAGCCAAATCGCTCGGCCCCTTTGGGACTGGCGATTTTATGGACGGCATCACTGGCTGCGCCTCGTTTGGAATGGCGGATTTTTCGATTTTGACGCGTAGGTCAAACCACGCGGCTTGGCCTGTGATCGGATCGGAGTTTGCCCAACGCAGGCCATCGCCTTTGGGGGGCAGTAGTTCGTGGATCAGGTGGTTGAGCAGGAAGCCTTTTGTGGCCTCGGTCGCTTTTTCGTCAAGCGCCCACGCGCCTTTGCGTTTGCCGATGGCGTTCCATGTCCAGACCGTATTGGCATTGAGCGATGCCTGATGTGCCACAGGCACAACGATTGATCCGTGCGTCGAGCTGACTTTGGCCCAATCGCCTTCGGCAAAGCCGTTGGCCTCCCAAATTTTGGTTGGCACGTAGAGGGGGTTATGTCCGTGGATTTGGCGCAGCCACGCGTTTTGCGTACCCCAAGAGTGGTACATCGCCATGGGTCGCTGTGTCAGCGCGTGGATCGGGTATTCATCCAGATCAATCTGGTCATCCTCAAGCGGACCATACCAGATTGGCAGTGGGTCCATTGTCAGTTTGAGCCGTTCGCGCAGGTGTTCTGGTGGCTGGCGTTCCCCGATACCTTCGGCTGCGGCCTGGAATTTACGTAGCGGTTCGACATAGAGCTGGAAGATGTAGGGTTGGACAGCATCGTAGAAGCCCATTTTCACCGCCCAATTCTGGTAGTCCATGCTGAACGGTTTGTAGTAGGCTGCGTTTTCGGGAACGTGCTCGACCCAGAAGCCACTGTTGTCGATGTAATCCTGAATTTGGTTCGGGTTCACATCACCGCGCCCGCCTTGCGGCCCGTCGGGACCTTTGCGGAAACCAGCCAAGGGGCCAACACCCGGACGGCGCATGTGGTTGGTGATGTAGTCGGCGTAGTCCTGATACTTTTGGCCGCCGTCTTCGTTCACGAAACCGGGCAGGCCAAGGCGCGCGCCCAGATCACAAAGCACCGATTGGAAGCCGCGCACATCGCGGTCGGGTTCAACCACAGGCCAGCGGATCGCGTCCGCAACGCCGTCTGCTTCACAGATGGGGCGATCCAGCAGCGAGATACAATCATGCCGTTCCAGATAGGTCGTGTCAGGGAAAATCAGATCGGCGTAGGCTACCATTTCGGACGAATAAGCGTCCGAATAGATGATATGCGGGATCACGTAGTCGCCGTTTTCATCCTTGTCGGTCAGCATCTTATGCACGCCGCCGACGTTCATGGACGAGTTCCACGACATGTTCGCCATATACATAAACAGCGTGTCGATCTTGTATGGCACGCCCGCATGCGCATTCGAGATCACCATATGCATCAACCCGTGGGCCGACATCGGGTTTTCCCAGGAATAGGCCTTGTCGATCCGTGTTGGATTGCCTTCGGCATCGAGCAGCAGGTCCTCTGGGCCGTGGGTATAACCAAGGTGCGGGCCATCAAGTGCCGCACCGGGGGTGACTTTGCCATGTGGTTTAGGATGCGCCGTTGCAGGCTTGGGGTAGGGCGGTTTGAAACGCATGCCACCGGGCACTTCGACCGAGCCAAGGATGATTTGCAGCACATGCAGTGCGCGGCAGGTCTGGAACCCGTTAGAGTGCGCTGAAATTCCGCGCATTGCGTGGAAGGACACAGGCCGACCGATCATTTTGTCGTGCTTTACACCGCGAAAGTCTGTCCACGGGCGGTCAAGTTCAATCGCTTCGTCAAAGGCTACCCGCGCGAGGTCTGCCGCAAGGGCGCGGATGCGCTGGGCAGGAATGCCGCAACGGTCTGCCACGGCCTCGGGGGCATATTCATCGGACAGATAGCGGTCGGCCATCTGGTGGAACACGGGGCGGTGGGTGACGCCTTTGGCGCGGTGCGTGCCGGACAAATCAGGCTCTACGCCTTTGCCATTCCAAGGTGCCAGTTGCCCAGTGCGGCGGTCAATGACCTGCGGTTGACCGTCCGCGTCGCGCAAGAACAGGCCGAATTCATCGGATTTGGTATCCTCGTTCACTAGAACCGAAGCGTTCGTAAATCGCGCCAGATAATCCAGATCGACTTTGCCGGCTTTCATCAAGCAATGCACCATCGCGAGAATGAACAAACCATCCGTGCCAGGAGTAATGCCGACCCAATCATCTGCGACGGCGTTATAGCCCGTGCGGATCGGGTTCACGCCAACCATACGTGCGCCGCGTTGTTTGATTTTTCCGATGCCCATTTTGATCGGGTTGCTGTCGTGGTCTTCGGCAACGCCAAACAGCATGAACAGTTTGGTGTGGTCCCAGTCAGGTTGCCCAAACTCCCAAAACGCGCCACCCATCGTATAAATGCCGGCAGCCGCCATGTTTACGGAGCAAAAGCCACCGTGAGCTGCATAGTTGGGTGTGCCAAACCCTTGCGCCCAAAAGCTGGTGAAAGATTGCGACTGGTCGCGGCCGGTAAAGAACGCCAGCTTCTCTGGATGCTTTTCGCGAATGGGTGCCAACCAATCGGTCGCCAGTGTCAGCGCTTCTTCCCAGCTGATTTCTTCAAATTCGCCTGATCCACGTTCGCCGACGCGCTTTAGTGGGGCGCGCAGTCGTGATGGCGCGTTGTGCTGCATGATACCCGCAGAGCCTTTGGCGCAAAGCACACCTTTGTTCACGGGGTGGTCTTTGTTGCCCTCGATATAGGCGACTTTGCCTTCCTTCATGTGCACGTTGATTCCGCAACGGCAGGCGCACATATAGCAGGTGGTTTTACGCACCTCGTCCGAGACCGGTGGCGACGTATCTAGGTGGGGCTGATCAAGTGACATGGGTGACCTTTCAGGCGAATTGCGTACGGACGAGGGCGGCACCTGCCAATGCACAAAGCAAGGACAGACATAATGGGCGATAGTAGGCGGCAAATCTTGGTATGAATAGCCATTGACCAACGATAACGCCGAGCGTTGTTGGAAGCGCAAGGCTCAGGCCGCGCGCCACGGCTGTGTTGTTCATCACGCCAAACCAAAGCAACGTGACCATCGAGGTGGCAGAGCTCAGGAATAGGAACAGAACAAGTGCTGCGCGCATTTTGGCGGCGGCTGCATTTTGGGACAAGACATAGATCGCAATGACCATCCCGCCAACACTGGCAAGGCCAGAGGCGACACCTGCCGCAAAGCCTGATCCATAAAGGCCGGGCTTGGTTGCCAAGAATGGCATACGGATTTTAGCAAGCTGGGTGACAGCCAAGCTGATTATCAGAACCAACACGATTAATTTGCTGGTCTCGGGCGAGACGGATGTCGTTAGCATCAAGCCAAATGGTACGCCGACGGTCGATCCGATCACTAGCCCCCAGACGACCCCACGATCGGCTTCTTGCCAACCGCCTTTTGCCATCAGGACAGAGGCGGTCATTTCAAGCCACCAGCAGATTGGAATGATTTGAACGGGCGGCAAGATAATCACTGCACTTGCCATCACAATTGCCGATAACGCAAAGCCAGAGAACCCGCGCACGATGCCTGCGACGATCACGATCACGGTCAGAATTGCAAATTCTTGCCCGGTTAGGTCGGTCCAATTTAGCAGGCCTTCAAACATTCAACGTCCCTGCGCGATCAGGGCCAGCGCGTCGCGGGCGATTTGTTTCTCTTCATCAGCGGCGACCACATGAACAGGTACGTCGCCAAAACACGACAGCTGCGCCATGATCCGGTCGCGGATTGGAGCCGCATTTTCACCGATACCACCCGTGAAGGCCACCGCATCAACGCCGCCCATCGCAACAATCGCTGACCCCGCATGGCGCGCTGCCCAATAGCAGAAATGGTCGACTGCAAATCGCGCGTCATCGTCATCGCGCTCTAGCAAGGTTTTCATATTGTTGTCGCCAGCAAGCGCCTGAAGGCCCGAATTTTTGTTGAGCATCCGGTCGGTTTCGTCTTCGCCCAAGGACTTGGAAATCCGCAAAACGGCTGCCCCGTCGATATCGCCAGAGCGCGTGCCCATCGTCAGGCCAGACAGCGGAGAATAGCCCATAGAAGTCGCGATGGATTTACCGTTTTTGATTGCGCAAAGGCTGGCCCCGTTGCCGAGGTGGAAAGCCAACAGGTGCTGCGGCAAGTCAGCGCCGAAATCAGCAACAAGATTCGCATAGGATAATCCATGAAACCCATAGCGGCGAATGCCTGCATCGTGGTGGGTTTGGGGGATTGCATAACGGGTGGCGACATCTGGATTGGTGGCATGAAACGCCGTGCCAAAGCTGCAGTACTGCGGTAAATCAGGTGCCATTTTCTGCAAGGCATAGATGCCCGCTAGGTTGTTTGGGTTATGCAGCGGGGCAAGCGGTATGACGCTTTCTATTGTTGCAAGCACAGGTGGAAGTAGACGCGCAGGGGCGGTCAGGATCGTTCCGCCGTGCACAACGCGGTGCGCCGCAGCCGTGAATGACGACAGCGGATGACCCGCTTGCGCCAGTGCCGCGAGCATTACCTCTAGCGCTTGCGCATGATCGCGGGTTTTTATGGCTGTTTTGGTTTTGCCTAGAACGAGTGAGCCGTCAGTGCCAAGGTTCGTCACGCGGCCAGCGATAATGGACCCAAGCCCATCGTCAAATACCTCTATCTTGAGAGAGGAGGAGCCAGCGTTTAGAACCAATATCACTTGGGCAATCCACAACTAATGGCCGCCAATGCGGCGGATGCGATGCGGGCCGC
>Ga0208660_1001142_pt1 | contig 10719 bp, 9 predicted proteins | sample DEB08_DNA_13_FD_184527 | JGI IMG/M metagenome (GOLD analysis project Ga0208660, IMG submission 184527) | Aqueous microbial communities from the Delaware River and Bay under freshwater to marine salinity gradient to study organic matter... | ecosystem: Environmental > Aquatic > Marine > Coastal ... | reverse complement strand
TGCTGGTGGCACTGCTTCTGGTAAAGCTTATATCTTTGACGTGACAACAGGTGCTTTGCTTCATACTCTTGACAATCCAAATGCTTATAGTACGAGTGCGAGTGATTATTTTGGCTACTCAGTTGCAATATCAGACAATTATGCAATTGTAGGTGCTTATAATGAAGATGATGCAGGGGGCATTGAATCTGGTAAAGCTTATATTTTCAGCGTAGTAGAAGATTATTATTATTATCGTATAAAAAACGTGAGAGAAATAGAATTTGATAATGGTCTTAAATTAGAATCCACGAATAAACTTTTTGAGATTAGACATCACGAAGGTCAATTGCTGCACGTATTGGATAATCCAAATGCTTATAACACGAGTGTGAGTGATCAATTTGGTGTCAAAGTTGCAGTATCAGGTAATTATGCGATTGTAGGCGTCCCTTTCGAAGATGATGCTGGTGGTGGTGATTCAGGTAAAGCTTATATCTACAATGTCACAACTGGCGCTTTAGTTCACACATTGGATAATCCAAATGCTTATAGTACGAGTGCGAATGATAGATTTGGTGAATCGGTGGCTATATCCGATAATTATGCAATCGTAGGCACTTATCTTGAAGATGATGCTAGTGGTACTCAATCTGGTAAAGCTTATATATTCAATGCGACAACTGGTGCTTTGATTCACACGTTAGATAACCCGAATGTTTATAGTACGAGTCTGAATGATGATTTTGGGCAATCAGTTGCAATATCAGGCAACTATGCGATTGTATGTGCTTATGGTGAAGATGATGCTGGTGGTACTTCTTCTGGTAAAGCTTATATCTACAATGTCACAACTGGCGCTTTAGTTCACACATTGGATAATCCAAATGCTTATAGTACGAGTCAGGCTGATCGTTTTGGTGACTCGGTTGCAATATCAGGCAACTATGCGATTGTTGCTGCTTATATTGAAGATGATGCTAGTGGTACTCAATCTGGTAAAGCTTATATATTCAATGCGACAACTGGTGCTTTAGTTCATACTCTTGACAATCCAAATGCTTATGGTACGAGTACTGGTGATAATTTTGGCATCTCAGTTTCCATATCAGGCAACTATGCGATTGTTGGCGCTTATCTTGAAGATGATGCTGGTGGTACTTTTTCAGGTAAAGCTTATATCTTCAATGTTACGACTGGTGCTTTGATTCACACATTAGATAACCCGAATGTTTATAGCACGAGTTTGAACGATCTCTTTGGCTACTCAGTTGCAATATCAGGTAACTATGCGATTGTTGGTGCCGATCAAGAAGATGATACTGGTGGTAATGATTCTGGTAAAGCTTATATCTACAATGTCACAACTGGTGCTTTGCTTCACGCATTAGACAATCCTAATGCTTATAGTACGAGTCCGTTTGATCGTTTTGGCATCTCAGTTTCCATATCAGACAACTATGCGATTGTAGGCGCTTCCCGGGAAGAGGATGCTGGTGGTACAACTTCTGGTAAAGCTTATATATACCCAATAAGAGACCTGGCTAACTTAGACCTAATTTTAGATTTAATATAACAAAAAGGAGAAAAACATGGCTTTTCTAGTAACAGAAGAAATCATTGCTGAAACAGAAACAGAACTAACAATTCGATTCACAAGTCGTGGAAGAATTTATGAAAAAACTGTTTCTAAAGTTGAAGGTAAAACGAATGAAGAGCTTCTAAAGAGGTGGCATCGTCGCATTACTTTTCAAACGCTTCAGAATAGAATTCGTTACAAAAAACCAGAGACTGTTGAATAATATACATTATGCCCATTGTTATTGATTATGTCGCAGCAAAGGCTGCAAGTGGAACAGAACTAATGATGAGAGGCTTGGATGAGAGATTGTCCGAGCCTCTCAAATCAAAATTTTCAATAGGAAGAGCGATAGGATTATTCAAACATGATCCAACTATCAAACTCTATTGGACGCACAATCTTCCCACACAAAGAATTATACCAGAGATAGAAGAGCAAATCACGCTCAAGTCCGACAATCGTTGGAACATAATTGATGGTGTCGTTTTTGTTTCTGAGTGGCAGAAGCAAGAGTATATCAAGCACTATAACTTTTCAGACGAAGATATATCACGTCTCAAAGTTTTGAGAAATGCGATAGTGCCTATTGAAGCACATGAGAAACCTAAAGACAAAATCAAACTGATTTATACATCTGTGCCAGAAAGAGGTTTACAAATATTGTATAATGTGTTTGACAAACTTTCTCAAAAGTACGATAATATAGAGTTAGATGTATACTCTTCTTACAAGATTTATGGTATACCTCAAACCGATATTGTCCATAGAAGATTACTTGACTTATGTAAAGCACATCCAAAGATAAACTATTACGGTACTGTGTCGAATCAAGAATTGAAAGAAGGATTCAAGAAATCGCACATCTTTGCTTATCCTTCTGTGTTTCTTGAAACATCTTGCATTTCTTTGATAGAAGCGATGAGTGCTGGTTGTTTATGTGTGCATCCAGACATAGGAGCATTGAAAGAAACTTCGGGTGGCTTTACTGAAATGTATAGAAGACCTGAAAACAGAACAGAGTTTCATCCTCTATTCGAAGAAGCTTTAGAGAAAGCAATTCTCAAAGTACAAAATGATGCCTATGATACAAGCGAACAGACGATCTATACGAATGATAAATACAGTTGGGATACAAGAATATCAGAATGGAATGAGTATCTAACAAGTATATTATAAGGATGAATATAACATGAAATTTTTAGAAATTGGTGGCAACTTCAAAAAAGGTGAAAATTGGGATCTATATAATGTAGAGCCTCGTCGTGGTGGATTAGTTCACGACATGACGGATTTGCCTATGCCTAATGTAGAAGACAATACATATGATGGCGTATTTAGTGAGCATTTTATAGAACATATCACTAAAGAAGACGGTATCAACTTTTTCAAAGAGATGCATAGAGTAATGAAACCGGGTGCTGTCATTCGCACTATCTGGCCTTCAATGGACTTTGTTGATCATCTAAACAGTAATGAAGACATGTCGCAAGATAAGTTTGTGATGAAGTATCATAACTACTTTATTGAACATGGAAGACCTAAACCATTTGAGAGTTCTTACTACGATTCTATTATCTCAAAAGAAGAGTTAGAAAAGATGACAAAGCAACAACAAGTTGCGTTTAGAATTTGTCATCAGGAAGGTGAACATAAGCACATCTGGTATGTTCAAGAAATGATCAACGCTCTAACAGAGATCGGATTCGCCAACGCTTCTGAGAGACCTTATCGTAAAAGCACACTAGACGAGTTCAACAACATTGATCGAAATGACGACATTAGACCTCCACATTCAGGTGTAGTCGAGGCTATAAAACTATGAAAGTAGACAGGGCATTAATTATCCGTAGACTTCAAGTCGAGGAGTCTATGGAATACGCAAGACAATGTGCTGAAACATGTGAACATCATAATGTTCCATATGAGTTTATTGACGCAATCGAATTCATGTCAAGTGAAGATGCTTTCAAAGCTGTTGGAGTGTGGCAGCATCCAAACAACATAAAGAAGAAAGTCTCACAAGGCAATAACAATTGTCACGCTTCGCATATCAAATCTTGGAGACGTATTGTTGAACTTGACCAAGCTTGTCTTATACTAGAACACGACTGTCTTGTCAAGGGAAATGTTTGTAATATTGATATAATTGAAGATGCTGTAAATATATTTGGTCATCGTATTATCAATGCAGATAAGTATCATCCAATCAGCCCTATCGTAGAGATGGTAAAAATACCTGACTCGATTGGTGGACATGCTTATGCTTTGACACCAAAGACCGCGCAGTGGTTCATTGACGATGCAGAACAAAACGGTGTGAACATAAATGTGGATGAGCTTATCAATAAAGCTTGCGGTCTACCTTTGTATGTGACTGATCCAACACAAGTTGTTTGTTGGCCGAGAACATCTACGAGAGAATGGATCGACAAAGACACCAAACGAGAGATGTTGGGCGCTACCACAACATTTGGATCATCTTATACAGATAGATACAAAAGAGGTCTTAGATTTAACTAAAACTATCTGGACTTGCTTTCGGATAGTGTAATCTAGTGTTTTCATCTGAGGAAAAGTTGTAAACATCGCAATTGTGTTCTTTTGCAACACTAGAAAATCTCATATAGATATCGTGAAGATAATTTGGGTCATCTTTCCCGAATCTCTTTATCATTGAGTCTGGATCGGATATACCACGTGTAGCAATATCATGCCCTACTCCGTAGATTGCTGTCGCTCCGTCTTCTTTTGGGGTGTAATTCATATCGCACCCCAATAATCCAATAACACTCGGCTTTAGTCTTCTCAGAACTGCATACCCAATGTTCAATGTAGCAGATTGCCCGCAAGCGCCTTGACCTCCATACGGTCTCAAATCATCTTGCGTATATACAAAATATTTCTGGTGCGGTAAATAATTGGGCACAACTTTTCTATCTCTAGTGTAGTCGTTTGGATACATATGATAGTCAAAATAGTTTGCACATGCCATCCAACCATTATTGACTGCAACTATAGTCCAGTCGTTAATTTTGTAATCGTAATCATTCACTTCATTTGCAGTGAATCCACTTCCAACAATCAAAACTTTAGTCATTACTAGCAATCTTTCTTTTCAATTATATTTCATAGTTCATCGAGGTCTTAAATAATTTCTTCTTCATCTGGGTATTGTGGATATGGAAATTGGACATTCCATATATCAACATCAACTACAAGTTCGCCTTAAACAGGCTGCGTTACGACATCTAAGTAAATGTCAAATGTAGACAAAGCGGCTGAATCGATGGCTCTTGCTTCAGCAAATGACAGATTGCCCGGAGTGTCACTGAGACTTATGACAGGACTTCTAACCCAAGCATTCTGCCCATCTGTCCACCCCGATCCCTCAACATATAAGTACCAGCTTCCAGAGTTAGCTGTAGTAAGACCTGTGCCTGTAGATGGGGTGCCTCCAGTATCTCGACCGAATTGACCAGCAGTGCCTGATGCGGGTGTTGCACTCCAAGAGAGTGAGCTGTAGTCGGGGTTTGCCCCGACTGTTGATGATTCAAAATTGTCCACCCCAGATTCGAAACCTGCTGAGAAACCGTCCAAAGAGAAGTCATCTAACTGAGCATCGTTTCTGAAGGTGCCACCATTGTAGTTATACTTTACGACAATCCGCACTTCATGAAGAAGGTAATCCGACACATCAATGTTGTGTGTTGTCCATGCTGCATTAGGGCCTTGTAGCTGTAGTAGGCTAGGGCTAAGTCCTAGTGGCATTGGCACAATTAAACCGGGCCAATTCGTTTCTGAAACCGCTCTGAAGTGTTCCCCAAGCGACCAAACACCGCCAGCTGTTAAAATAGTAGGTTCGTTCGGAACGCCTATGATATTACCTTTACCCATCGTTAGTCACCAACTGATTTATATAAACCCTTAGCGTTGAATTCCCTGCATCTGCGGTCCAGTCAGTAGCAGGTTCACCCGTGGGTCCGCCGGGCGCGCCCAAATAACCACCAGCAGCAGTTCCTGTCCATGTACTACCATTCAACACACCGCCACCTGTTGTAACTCCAGACCCCCTAAGCACACCATCTATCCAAAGTCTTACGCGCCCTGGGTTTATCTGAAAATCCCAGACTACTGTGTGTATCAATCCATCTGCTGGATAATCTGTTGTATCTAATATAGCTGTGACCGTATCGCTAGATGTAAGTGTTGTTCCACCACCTGCTCTAACTCTGAATCTAAGCGCACCTGATTGAGAGCTAAATCCTATAAAACACCCGGTTGTGCCTCCACCCATTGACATTAAATCAGCATCCGCTGGAGTTGTTGGGAATACTACATCACAAGCAAATGCTACATTTTGACCACGTTCTGTAACTGAGTAGGCGGCAATTGCACCATCAACTTCTGTACGAGTTATTGATAGACCAAATTCTCTATCAATAACTGGTTCTGGTAGTGGGTATAGAGAATCAAAAACAGCATCGAGATTATAAACACCAGAAGAAGACTGTTCTTGTAAATATCGCATAATGACAACACCATCACCACCATCACCACCAGTGGCACCTGCACCACCACCAGCACCACCGCCGCCCAGGCCATCTTTGCCAGCGATTTTTGAGCCGCCGCCACCAATTCCACCTGTTCCCGAAACGCCATTGATAGTTACTGCACCTGCACCACCACCAGCATAAAAAACAGATGATCCTGTAATATCATTTGACACCCCTGCGCCACCATCGCCGCCTGATGTTCCAGCAGTTGCAAGACCACCTACTGCACCTGCCCCGCCACCGCCGCCGCCACACTGATCAACACCGTTACCTTCATTATCACCGCCATCGTTACCTTGACCAGCAGTCCCTGTTCCTGGTACAGCACCTGCATCATCGACACCACCAGCGCCACCACCAGAACCACCGTTTCCACCGGAACCTTCTGTACCATCTCGTGATCCACCGCCACCGCCTCCGATAGCAGTCAGTCCCAATGCTGTGCTGTTTACACCTTGTTCGCCACGAAGCGGATTTCCTAAATATGCACCACCTGTGCCAATAGTAATAGTATACGGTCCTGGCGTAAGAGGAAGTGCAGTGCCTCCAACATTTGTTAGAAGTCCGCCGGCGGCTCCGCCACCGCCTCCGTTACCGCCGCCACCGCCTCCGCCAGCAATAATAAGATATTCAACATCTACAGCTTTCGAAACCGTAAATGTATCACCACTAGTAAATGTATGAATCTTATATCCATTGGCTTGTGTGACAGTGCCTCCGGTAGCAACAATCGGTGCTACATTAAAGGCAGTGCTAGTGCCTACAAACCCACCATCAAAGAACAAACTTCTCGACATTAGCTAATCTCTTCATAACTACAGACTGCTTGAAGATCGCCTGTTGCACTTCCTGTTAATCTAATTGAATCACCTTCTTCAAGATATATTGCAGTTTCTTTTGAAAGTACAACTAAGGTCGCATCTGCAGGTACTGCGATTGTACTTGCAATTCTGTACGCAACTGATGATCGAAAAAGATCCACTGTAATATCCGCTGCATCGACTCCATCGATATTTGACACGATAATATTATTGACCTTGAAAACCTTTCCGCTTGCTGCTGTATTTGTTACAATCGCAGTAGCAGATGTTCCCACTGATTGAACAGAGGTTTTACCTAGAATAGATGTTACGCCTACTACGTTTGGTGCTGCCATGATTTAACCCTCTTCTTTTCTTTTATTTATCATCCGAATACGATTGCCATTGCAATTGCTTTACCTGTTGTGGCGTCTCCAGTATCACCACGCGGAATTGTAAAGTCTAGAACAACGTCACCATTGCTTCCTACGTTTGTAACAGATGCGCTTGTTCCAGCAGAGCCAGTGGTCACTGTTCCGATTGATACATCAGCCGATCTGGACAAGTTAAAGTTGAATACTGAGTCGCCATTAGTTCCAACATCTGAAATAGACGGATTGACGTTAGGATTTACAACTGAGACTGTTCCGATTGATACATCAGCCGATCTGGACAAGTTAAAGTTGAATACTGAGTCGCCATTAGTTCCAACATCTGAAATAGACGGATTGACGTTAGGATTTACAACTGAGACTGTACCTAACGCCACATCACCACCTTTAGGTATTGTGAAGTTTAAAGTAGTGTCGCCATTCGAACCACTATTCGTGACAGCAGCGTTTGTCGTATTACTGCCGAGCGATACTGTCCCAATATTTACATCAGGCGCTCTAGGTAAACTAAATTGTGCAGTTAGAAGATTTGCGTTACCCGCCGTTAAATCTGCAACAGATGGATCAACATTTGGATTTACTACGACAGTCGTTGATAAACTGACTTCACCTTGTTGACCAGTATCTCCTGAAAATGTTGATCCCAATAAACTACTGAGCGTCGGCATTAGATTTTCTCCTTCAGTTCATCCACTTGATTTTTTAGGTCTTTAATTGCTTCAAGAAGATGTGGAATAAGTTGTGTATACGAAACTGATTTATATGAAGTATCACTATTCGTCGCAACAAGCTCAGGTAAAACATCTTCGAGTTCTTGCGCAATGAAACCGTATGCAGAATTGCCAGTATCTTTCCAATCAAACGAAACGCTTCTAATACTATTTAGTATATCATAATCTACAGTAAGGTCTTGAATATTCTCTTTGAGTCTTTGGTCTGAAGTAGAGTTGAAGTCTTTAGCGCTTATTGAACTAGATGTAGAGTATGTATCAGTCTGAGTATCATATGTAAATGGATTTTGACTAGGGCTAGCTTCAACCCACTGTGACGTGTCACCATCGATATAATATATGAATAGTTTACCAGCATCTGTATCCCACCATAATTCTCCTTCTGATGGGGATGTAGGCGCAGTTGCAGATATTGTCGCACCACCAGCGCCACCCGCACCTGCGAACGCGTAAACTTCCCAAGTTGTCCCATCGTAAATAAGCTGAACTTGAATTGAACTAATGTCAAGAATTAAGTTTTCAGCAAGACCTTCGATAGTGGAGCCGTTTCTTGCTACAGTGAGATTTGTCGTTTCCCAATCATTACCGTCTGCCAGAATCACATTATCGCCGGTAGTGGGTGAAGCAGGAAGTGTAATTGTAAATGCGCCACCTGTAGTATCTGCTATGATACCGTCACCAGAAACTGCGGTGTAGTTAGCTGTCTTAACTGTCCAGGTAGTACCACCACCAGACTCGGGTAGCGTCAAAGCAACAGTTGTCGTTGATGTAATATGACCTTGTGCATCGTAAGTAACACTAGGAACATTGAAGCTGCCGCCTTCCGCAAGAGTACGAGTAACACCACCTTCACTTACTGTACCAGCTGTAATGCTATTGCTGTGATTGATTGTTACGTTACCAGTCCCACCGCCAGATAGACCAGTACCCGCTGTAATAGTTTGATCCGCTGTAGCATTCGTTTCACCAGTATAACCTAGGTCTGCCAATGTCATCGTGCGAGTGGCAAGAGATGTGACATGACCATATGTGTCTAGATCAATATCAGAAACAACATTCGCACCCGTAAGTGCTGTAAGCGATGCTTGGGTTGAAGTGTCTGTGTGCGATAGACCAGAAGCATCTTGAGTTAGACCGCCACCAGCAGCAACAGAGAAAGTTGTTCCAGATAATCCGATGCCGTTGCCGGCACTGTATGTAGTGTTAGTTGGAGTGGCCCAAGTGAATGTGCCGTCTCCGTCTGAGCGCAAAAATTGTGACGTTGTGCCATTACCAGACACATTCAATTCTGACGCACCAACAACATTCGCAGCAATATCTGTAGACAAAGTGATATTACCAGATCCATCAAAATCCGCATTGCCTGTCACATCTCCAGAAAGTGCAATATTACGAGCAACTTCAAACTGTTTTGCTACTGGGTAGTTATTACTTGCAGTAATATCAACTGTTGCGAATGATGTTGCGAAACTAATATCCCAACCAGTTGCAAAATCTGCAATATCAGCCGTATAGCCAACTTGGAAATCTCTTAGTACAGCTTGTGTATAATTCCAAGATGAGTTTGTTTCACCAATCCAAACATATGTGTATGATGCATCACGTCCAAACCTGACACTGAAATCTTTATCAGTTCTATCAGATACAATTGTAGCACCAGAATTTCTCCAGGCTGCGGTTGGGCCTCTGTTATATCCGTAAATATATGCGGTAAATGACTCGCCTTCAGAAGCTCCATTGTAATCAAACACATCAACATTAAATGATAACATATCACTTGGAGCTGTCCCAATCGGGAATCGAATTTGGATAGCGCCAGTTTGGGCGCTACCTGCTGTTCTATAACTTGCGCCAGCTGGATATGGAATATAACCTCCAGCATTACCTGTAGTGCCATCATATACAATAGTACCGCCTTCTGCAATAGTAATGGTTCCTGTAACAGTATCGCCAGATTTATTTACGTAACGACCATCAAGATCAACACTTGCTAGTCCAGTAACGTGACCATATGTGTCAAGAGTTACGTCTTGAATAACTGTGCCGTTGCTATTGTTTACACTCGCCTGGGTAGATGTATCCGTATGAGATAATCCAGAAGCATCCTGTGTAAGACCACCACCAGCAGCAACATTAAACGTAGTACCAGAAAGACTGATACCATTACCAGCAGAATATGTAGTATCAGTATTATCAGAAGCTGGTAGTGTTAAAGCAACAGTTGTAGTGCCCGTGATATGACCTTGTGCATCGTAAGTGACACTTGGTACGTTGAATGATCCACTATAAGCAAGAGTACGAGTAACACCACCTTCGCTTACTGTTCCAGCAGTGACACTATTGCTGTGATTGATTGTTACATCACCAGTACCACCTCCGCTTAGACCTGTACCAGCTGTTATGGTCTGGTCGTCTTTTGCATTCGTCTCTATGGTATCTAATTTAGTACCGTCTGTTGCGATATCTCTACCGTCTACTGTACCTGTTACAGCAATGTTACCATTTACTTGAAGTTTGTTTGTTCCATCATCTGTAGCAGTACCGATTAATATGTTACCAGCAAATTCGGCAAGACGAATTGTTCCATCATCATCTACTTCAATACTTGGAATACCGGAAATATCGTTTACAGAAAAGATGGTTCCTGTTAGACTATCTGTAATAGAGAATAACTGACCGCTA
>Ga0208660_1001126_pt1 | contig 10788 bp, 13 predicted proteins | sample DEB08_DNA_13_FD_184527 | JGI IMG/M metagenome (GOLD analysis project Ga0208660, IMG submission 184527) | Aqueous microbial communities from the Delaware River and Bay under freshwater to marine salinity gradient to study organic matter... | ecosystem: Environmental > Aquatic > Marine > Coastal ... | reverse complement strand
ACCAATATTTATTAGGTTTTTAACCTAAATATCTTAAAAAAAATAGCCATTTTAATTTCTTAGCCTGACGGCTATGGTTTGCAACTTCAAATCAATATTATTGCTGTCTTTGACAGCATTATGCCGACTTAGTCTAAGTCGATTCCTTCTAAATTAAGTAGAAATAGTGGTCAAAGACCACCTAAATACTGATTTTAAGATGCAATCTTAAAATATCGACCCTCGATTAAATTATCTGTACAGACGAATTCATTCGCCTTTCCCTGAAATTAATCAATAATCAATCAACAAAAATGGCTTACGACGAATTTATAGCAGACCGAATGCGCCGTGTTTTTCAAGAGAAAAACGTGACTTATACCGAAAAGAAAATGTTTGCGGGCTTATGTTTTATGGTAGATGACAAAATGTGCTGTGGCATCCATTATGACAAAAAGAAAGAAACAGATTTATTGATGGCTAGAATTGGCGCAACGGCATCTGAGAAATTAATGGAACGAACGGGTTGTCATCCGATGGATTTTACGGGCCGCCCGATGAAAGGCTACGTTTTTATTACCCCAGAAGGGTTCGATAGTGAGGAGGATTTAGCCTATTGGTTGCAATTATGTATTGATTTTAATCCGCTGGCAAAAGCTAGTAAGAAGAAGAAAAAGAAACCTAAAATTTGAGTCTACTCTGAAAAAATCGATTTGCTAAATCTCCAAGATTTAGTAAATTCTTTCCTTATAAAATGACAATTAGAAATACACACTATTAATTCGTTAGCATAACATTAAGTTATTTGGATGAAACGACGATTTTTAGCGAATTTTCGCAAATTCAAGCGAGTTTCTGTAGGACTGCTTGCGCCTGTAGAATATGTCGTTGTTCATGCGTTACCACAAAAGCCAAAGCATCTCCAATTTTCATTCTCATCAGTTTAAAAAATTCGACAGGCACCTTTCGTTGGTTGATATTTTTGCCTTTTGCCTTTTCTAAAAGCGTTAATAATTCTTGCTGATATGCTAAGAATTTTGTCATCGTTTCCTTAGTTAATTTGCTACCAACGGGATTAAATTTAGCAAGGGTTTTTTGTTTTTTGACATTATCCGGAGACATCATATCAATAGACATTTTGCCAAACCAACCGTTTTTATAAGATTTATCGGCTGTACTGGATTTTGCTATGGTCAAACCTTGCTTTATGGCATCATTATAATAAGCATGATACCGATTCAAATGCTCTAAACATTCTAAAATACTCCACTTATTAACATTTTCTTTTTGGTTTAATTGATTGATAGTTAGCGAATTAAATTCTTTATCCACAGTTAAAATGATGTTTTCCACATCTTTTATTAAATTGGTGATAAGCGTTTGGTTGGTCATTATTATTTAGCTTTAAAATGTACAGGTCGAATTCATTCGCCTTGTAAACTAGCTGATTATTTCATTATTCCCTGCAAAGATAAACGGAATCAAAAAGAAAAATCTTGATTCAAATCAAGATTTCATTTTTCGCAACATCCGACTCAACGTTTCTGGCGTCATCCGCAAATAAGAAGCAATGTATTTATGTGGGAATAATTGAAAAAGATGTGGACTTCGTTGGAATAGACGGTCTAAGCGTTCTTTCGGGGCATAAGTCACCAAATCAATTTCTCGTTCAATCCGCCCCAATAATGCTTGTTCGGTCATTTCTCGCCAATGTCGCTCTAAATTCCAACTTTGGTGAATGCAATTATAAAAATCGGTTCTGGAAATGCCTATCAACTGGGTATCTGTTAAGGCTTGGATATCATAGTCAGAAGGTTGGTTAGAAACAAAAGAAGGATAAGCACAAATCAACGTATTAGGGTAACCAAATCCTACACAAATTTCCGTATCGTTACTGACACAATAAATGCGCAACGTTCCCTTAATTATAAAATATAAATGAGATGCTCTTACTCCTTTTTGGATTAAAAAATCAAAGCGTTTGACCTGTTTTTTAATGGTCCATTTACTCAGTAAATTTTGAATATCCGAATCAGTTGGGACACTTCCTTTTGGGAAAAGAACAGATGTTATCGAATTCATTATTTTACCGTTTCTTAATTAAATGCTCTTGCTCAAACTTTTCAATCCCCTCAATAAATACAGACGAATTATCAATAATTGGTTGCCCTTTAAAGATAACTTGCCCTTTCTGTTTCCCTGCTGATTGTACTTCAATTCCTGCCCATTCATCACCACAATCATTATGCAACCAAGCGTTGACTAAGATTAATTTTCCTTTTGGACGAACTGTAATTTTAGCACCTTTGGGCAACGAAACTCGACAGTTAATTTGTAAAGTGCCCCCATTTTCAATCACCAAATGTCCTTCTAAATCTTTTGCGCCTTCCCAAGTAATGGAGTCTTTAATAATGACGGTTTTATCTACTTGTAAATCACACCAAGTACGCACTAATAATTTTCGTTGGCGACTACTCAATTTAGCTAAATTACGATGAATTTTGCCTATTTGGCAAGGTGTCCAAGCCCTTTGATGCGCATTATAATCCATCACATTATTAGACGCCATCGTATCACAAGGTGGTATCTTAGAAGTATTCCAGCAATTAGAATGTACAGGCGTATCGTCACAACCGTCATACCCCCAAGCGTGACTCAATCCTAGTACATGCCCAATTTCGTGATTTAATAGACCTCTATAAGCCCAAGGAGCGTGATTACCCGATTCATAAATACCTGCTATTTTTAGATTATTTTGTAAAGCGATACCCGTTCCAGATACGGAGTAACTTTTAGATTTTACACTATCCGGATGATGGGGCATCACAAAAATATTTAATACCGAATCTGCTTGAACCGCATACTTGTCAATCACCGCTCTTTTAGAATTATTGCGATTTCTGCCTTTATTGACAAAGAAAAATAAATCATCATCATAATGACAATAGACCCCTGTATCGTTCGGGTCGTCTGGTAAAGGCGTTAATACATAACGATACTGTTTTGGTAAAGCAGGCAAATTATTATTAGGAGGAATAGCAGGTTTAGTTAGTTTTTTTAAATCATTGGTTGCCGATTTCAAGTATCTTTTCGTAAAGCTTAGCGCTTCTGCTTCATTAAAATTTTTAGTACTATCCGTATGGTTCATATAATGCATATTTACCCGAATATAGCGCATCGGGAAATGGTCTAAATGACTTGTATCTGGCGCATAGGATAAAGGAGCATTACAACCTTGTTTACTATTATAATTTCGAGGTCGTTGCGTCGCTTCTTCAAAAGCAATGTCTTCCATTTTTAGAAACCACTGCTTCGTTTTTGGCTGGCAAGTACTAAAAATAATACATGAAAGTAGTACAAAAATTAGCGTTTTGGAACGCAGCATAAATTTGAGTTTGTATCGGCGAATTTATTCGCCTTGGTATAAAATGGTATTAAACAGTAAAATTGTTAGTGAACACAGCGACGAATGAATTCGCCAATACGTTTTAAAAACAAAGGATTACTTACTTTTGTCATGTCAAACTATCAAAATATATGTCACAAGATAACCAATCGGCTACATTATGGCGATTTTTTAAACAAAAAGAGTTTAGAGATTGGTTGAATGCTTTAGTAAAACAATCTGTCTTTGTCTTTTCAGTATTTCTATTCTTAACGCTTTTCTTGTACCTTCCGACGATACAAGCTGGATTTGTCACAGATGTTACGAGCGGAATCGAGCGCATTCAAGGTCAACCTTTTAGTAATATTATCTATAGTTTTGGTTTTCCTGCACTTAATCAGCTTTCTGTCTTAGGATTTTATTTATTATATACTATTTTTGGACTAAATGGATTACCATGGTATCTTATTTTTTGTAGTTTACATGCCTTTAATGCCTTTTTGAGTTATATTATTTTTAGTAGATTATTCCAACAGTACAAAATAAAACGAGCAGCAAGTATTAGTTTAATCGGCGCTTTATTATTTCTACTATCTCCTTATCAAACAGAAGTTTTAGTCTGGCGCGCTTGCCTCAATTATTTATTGGTAACTGCCTTTATTTTATTAAGTTTATTTTCTTTAATCCGTTATTTGGAAACGGAAAAACGAACCTATCATTTTGGAATCCATGGATGCTTTTTGCTCGCTCTTTTTACATTCGAACTATCCTTAGTTTTGCCTTTACTAGCGATTAGTTTTTATACTAGCTGGCTTTGGTTGAATAAACGACCCCAATATTTTTCCCGTTATTTTATAAAAATTAGCCTACCTCAGTTTGGACTAATGACTGGATATTTTTTACTAAATAAATGGATGGTTGGTCGTTGGATTGGGCATTACGGAGCAGCGACACACTTACAATTTTCGATGACAACGATGAGTAATACGCTCCTAAAATACGGTATAAAATATCTCTTTTTTGTGCGTGCTTATTCACATCAATACAAAGTACAAATTTTTAGTTTTTGTGATAAATACGCTGGGATTATTCTTTGCTTAATAGTCGCTAGTTGTTTATTGTTTTCCCTCTATAAAAAATCAATTAATCGAGAAAAAACAGCCATCTATTTATTATTAGGAGCGGCTTTCATCCTCACTTTATTGCCTGTTTTAAATCTATATTTCTACAGTTTACAACATATTGAAAATGACCGCTATGGCTATTTAGCTTCCCTTTTCGGATTAATGTTATTGACTTTTTTCCTCTTTCAATTACCTAAGTTTTTACGCTATATTTTATTAACCACCTATTTAACCGCTGCTATTTTTTTATTAATTCAAACGAATCAAATTTGGAAGGAGTCAACCGACGTTTTTTATAGCTTATTAGCCGATTATCGTTGGCAAGATGCCGAAAATGTAGTGATACTCAACGTGCCAGATAATTATCAAGGGGCTTATTTATTTCGGATTATTGGTCAAAAATCAGGCTTTCAAGATGCCTTGACCTACATTCATCAGAAAAAAGTAAAAGGAAAAATTTGGGAAGTAACACAGTATAATATGGCTCGACCAACGGATGGAGTAACCGTTCTAAAAAATAAACCCAATCAATTAAAAGTCACTTTTAATCAATGGGGCAATTGGTTTTGGCGAAATGGTATCGGTGTAGGTCCTACGCATCAACGCAGCATCTACACCGCCCATTTTAAAGGGCAATATTATCTATTAGATTTAAAAAATCCGCCAGCCAATACTGTCTATATTTATCAAGATGGAAAAGAATGGAAAGAAGTAGAAAATAAATAATGAACGATGAATTAAAGTGTTGTCTGATTTGGCTCAAATAACTCATCAATGTAACTTTCTCTAGTTGCTACATTATAATTATCTCGGCAATCCAACGTACCGCTTCGCATAATACTTACACAACGGCCATTGGAAAAAGTATCTTCTCGATGATCTCTATCCAAATAGCAATGTCCTAGTTCGTGAAAGACAATAAATTCTTTAAACAAATCGCTTGACCGATTCCAAAATTCCGTATCTAAAGTTACTCGACCGGGGCGAAAATTGCCAAAGGTCGTACATTGCCCTGCAACATGCGCTCCGTCCAAATCTTCAATTACCCCTGTGATTCTAGCAACCACCAAATCTGTATCAAATCCTCGTTCAATACCCGCAGCTTCAAAACGTTCAAAGTAAGGCCATAAGCGTTCATCGACGCCAGGAAAAGTACGTACTTCTGGAACAGCAGGCACTTCCACCAAATCAATGGCAGCATCTTTCTGACAAGCAGTAAAAACAAAAAGAAAGGATAAAAGAATAATGGAGTAGAAGGACCTCTTTTTTCTTGATAAAAATAGCATTTTTTAAATTTTAGGTAGATAAAATGGCTATATTGTTGAATGGTTAAATTGTTGAGGAATACTAAGCATTAATTAGCAGACTCAACAATTCAGCAATAAAACAATACAACAATTGAAAAAATGTAAAATGCTATTATAAAAAGATGATTTAGAGGTTAAAAAATATATAGGTCTAAACGTCAACGATTTTTCAATTAGTATTTAGAAGGATTAAAAACGTCTTGATGACAGCAATAAATGGAGTGAAAAATAAAAAGCCCAAGTCTTATCATAAGACTTGGGCTTTTTTATTGTTTGCTAAATCGTAAAAAACGATTAATGATTGAGGCAGTAATTTTTGTAGCGTTTTTAATTTTACAATTAGCTAAAAAAGAATCATTGAAGCGAACTGTAAACTGCTTACTGTTTTACTGCCTACTGCAAACTGTTTATTTCATAGACCATTCTTTGATGGACTTTTCATTCATTCTTACATAATCATCATTACCTGCTTTTGCAGCTAAATCTTTTGACAAAGTAGCAGCAGTAATTGCTTCTTTAGTTTTACCTAATTTAGCTAAGATTAATGCTTCTCTTCTTACTTGCCAGAATCTTGGATTATCACCTTTAGTCGCTTTTTGTACATACATTAAAGCCTTATCCAAATCTTTTTCAATAGATAATAAGTAGTTACCAGCAGCGTAGTAATCACCAGCAGTTGGTCCAGCTAAAGTCTTTTCGATAGCTGCCATTACATTCTTCTGAACTTCAAACTTCATTGGAACTGCTGCTAAAACATTACCCCAAACGAATTCTAAGTCACCACTATCATCCGTAATATTCGCAATTGTGATGAAGAAACTTTCTACAGAAAGAGGTAAGTTAGATACTTTTGCAGTTGCAATTGCAGCTGGTGTCTTTTCTACATAACTTCCCCAGTTCCCTGTTTCATACGGATAAAAATGTACCGCCCAAGTAGTTGCACTTGGAATCGTTAAAACTGCATAATCTCCTTTTTTCAAATCTTTTCCACCAACAGATACATCTGCACCAAAAGAAATTTTAGTTGCTTGATTAGCACCCGTTCTCCATACTTTTCCGTAAGGTACAAGACCATCCGCAGCGAAAAGCGTTCTACCCTTTGCGCTTGGACGAGAATAATTGATGCTTACATCAGACAAACCAATTGCTTGTGTAAAAGTAGCACCTGGGCTTGGTGAAGGTGTTTTGATTTGTGCAGAAGAAGTAGTTGCCATTAACGCAACTAATGCAAAAGTACAGATGCTGAATAATAATTTTTTCATCTTAAATTTTTGTTTTGAAAATTGAAATTGTTGTATCAAAAAATGAATAAATAAAGTACTGTATTACAAACTAGTAATGAACCCTTTAGTTCATTCATTTTAGAAAACTTCGTAAAACTAGGTCTTCTACCTTAGTTTAACTGGACTATTCTCTTTTTGTGTCATTGGATTAGCAAAAAATCCGCTAGAAAAATATTTTCGTGTTAAGGGGTTGCTAATTTGTGGAATTAACTGTATCCTCAAACAAATTTTTGACAATGAATAAAGCGCCTTTAATTCTTCGATTCGCATCTCTACCTCAGTATCAATGCCCTCGAATAGAATCGTGATTTGCGGCAGCCACTGAGTAATATTAATCAGCTAGAATTCATTTAACGAATATAACTAACCGAGATAAAAGTAGAGTCAACTTTGCTGAAATGCGCAAAAGGAGTATTGGACTTTGCGTAGCAACATTGATTGCTCGTTGTACCAAATCTGGAAGCGCTAAATTTTTTAGCATAAAAGGGCTTAACTTGCAAGCCATAACTCGCAACTATTAACAGATTGAAATTGTACTATTGTAATGAATGACTTTTTAGATATTATTCTACATACAGATGAAAAATTATTAGACTTAGTAAATACTTATGGGACTTATACCTATTTCATTCTGTTTATGATTATTTTTTGTGAGACGGGGCTAGTTTTCTTTCCTTTCTTGCCGGGGGATGCCTTACTTTTTGCGGCAGGAATCTTAGCGGCAACAGGTGCATTAAATGTACTAACTTTAGCAGGTGTACTAACCGCAGCGGCTATCTTAGGAAATACCTCTAATTATTTTATTGGTCGCTATGCCTCTCAATATTTTCTAAAAATAAAAAATAAAATTTTTCATAAGTACCTAAATGATGCGCATGCTTTTTACGAGAAACACGGCGGTATAGCCATCGTGATTAGCCGCTTCTTTCCCATTGTTCGTACTTATGTACCATTTGTAGCAGGTGTCACTAAAATGGATGCTCGTACTTATACTTTGTATAATGTTACTGGCGGCATTTTTTGGGTAGTTCTTTTTGTTTTTGGTGGTTATTTTCTTGGTAATATTCCTTGGGCCAAAGACAATTTTAGTTTGATGATGCTTATTCTATTATTTTGTACGACCATTCCTTTTTGGTATTCTTCTTTTAATGCTTTGCGAAAACGGATGTTTACTTAAGTCTATTGGTAGAAAATAAAATGCCAACAGATTGGTTGCCAACGGATATTTATCAAGCTATTTCCTAGCACTCGTATGGTCTGCGACCACCACCCATTCTCCTTTAATTTTCTTCCACATCAGTGTAAAGTAACCACCGATAGGACCACTCTCTCTATCCAAATCCCAAGTACCAACCAACATAATAACCTTCCGACTTAACTTTTCCATACTTTTTACCCCAAAGGTCAATTGGCCCATAGTAGCTCTATCTGGATAGCGCCTGTGGTAGTTTTTTAAAGTAGCGGCATAGCCATAGGTAATGCCTGCTGCACCAACAAATTTTAATTTATCTGATTCCCAATAGCCATTCATGAAAGCATCAATATCGCCCTTATTCCAATCAGCTTGTTGCCTAAATAAAATAGATTTTACGGTGGAAAAATCTTTGCTTTCTTGAGCGGTTGCCGATAAGGGGAATAAAAAAAATGAAAGAAAAAGGCTGATGAAAAATGGTTTAAAAATCATGGTGTTTTTCGTTTTTTTAATAAAAAAGAAAGATAATCGAATTTAGGAAACTATTTTGTCCTTTCCTATTGTTTTGCTCGAAAATTCCTTCACCCATTAAAAAAGTAATTATGCATTTTGCTACGACCTTTCGTCAACGTATCCATGAAATATATACTCAATTAAGCCAAATTTCTACCGAGAAAGCAAGCCAAAAACCAGCTCCTGGCAAATGGTCTCCCATTCAAATTATAGGACATTTAATTGACTCTGCCAATAATAACCACCGCCGATTTACCAAAGCCCAATGGCAAGACAATATGATTTTTAATGGCTATGCCCAAGCAGAATGGGTAACTGCCCAAAATTATCAAGCAGCTGATTGGCAACAGATTTTAGATTTATGGAAATTATACAATCTACATATCTGCTATATCATGGAAAATACGCCGGAAGAAAAGTTAAACAAAGAAATCCATAAACATAATTTGGATAAAATTGCCATGATAACAGTGCCTGCCGACCAACCGACTTCTCTTGGTTATTTTATGAAAGATTACATTTATCATATTGAACATCATTTTCGACAAATTGTGGAAATGGAATAATAGAAAGCAGTGTTTATGCTAAAATAAATCGTACGGAAAGAGCTTCCAGAACGCCAAGTTCTGGAAGCTCTAAGTTTTTTGGGGCAAAATTTAATAATTTTTGAAAAAAAATAAAAAATACTGTGATTTTTGAAAAGTTGAAACGAATGGTCGTCGTCACGACACTGGACACGCAGAATAGTTAACTAAGCAGCCTTTTTATTAGCCTTAAGCTGTATTAATTGTGAAAATCTTTCTCTAGGAGATAAGTCTCCTAAAGAAGTGTGGATTCTCATTGTATTATACCATCCGTCTATGTATTTGAAAACAATAGAATATACTTGACTCATTGTGGTAAATTTGTAACGATTTAAAGACTCGGTTTTAATAGTTTTGAAAAAAGATTCTGCTACTGCATTATCCCAACAGTTTCCTTTACGAGACATACTTTGCACACATTTATTTTCTGTTAATAATTTTCTAAAATCTTTACTCACATATTGACTGCCACGGTCTGAATGAAAGAGTAAGCCCTCCTCAACTGGTCGGTTATTTAATGCCTTGTTGAAAGCGGCAATTACCGTATCACTATCCGTCATATTATCACTCAAATTCCACCCCACCACCATGCGGTCTGCTAAATCAATTATTGTGGTCAAATACACAAAACTATCGCCTATTGGAATGTAGGTAATGTCACTCACCCAAAAACACCCTAACTCCTCCACATCAAAAGCTCTATTAAGCAGATTAGGCGATACTTTTTCATCATGCTTACTATCTGTTGTCACTTTGAATTTCTTCTTTATTTTGGGGCTTATTCCCATGGCACTCATACGTCGATATACCTTACTCTCACTTACTTGTATGCCTTCTTTTCTTAATTGCTTGTATATTCTAGGGCTACCATAGGTCGCTCCGCTTTCTTCAAATATTTCTTTGATACGGTTGTCTAAATCTGCCGATTTTGGCACCCCTTGTAATTCCTTTTTCCAGTAATAATAACCACTCTTGCTAACACCCAATACCTCGCACATTTTCTTAATCGGAAATTCGTTTTTATACGCGTCTATAAACTCGTAAATTTCCGTTTGGTGTTGGAGAAAATGTGCACCGCTTTTTTTAAGATTTCTACCTCTAATTCTTTCTCTTTTAACTGCTTTTCTAGCAACGCTATTTTACGCTCAGATTCACTCATTAATTTATTCCCTTTACCAGGAAAGGAAGCTTCCTTGTGTTTGGCGTAAGTGCTGCGCCAGTTATAAATTGTATTGACCGAAACCCCAAATCGCTCGGCGATAGTTTTTACATTTTGACCCTCTTCTAAACTCAGAGATACTACCTCTAATTTTTCCGCTTTTGTGTAGCGTTTTTGTAATTTTGACATCGTATTTTTTTTATGGTTGTAAGATAAGCTCTTTTAACCTTTTTACGTGTCCGATATCTTGACTATCTCCAGA
>Ga0208660_1001106_pt1 | contig 10899 bp, 14 predicted proteins | sample DEB08_DNA_13_FD_184527 | JGI IMG/M metagenome (GOLD analysis project Ga0208660, IMG submission 184527) | Aqueous microbial communities from the Delaware River and Bay under freshwater to marine salinity gradient to study organic matter... | ecosystem: Environmental > Aquatic > Marine > Coastal ... | reverse complement strand
GGAGATTGTGCGAGTATTCTGTGATAACCGCCCCTGATGTCCGAAGGGCATCACCACTTCAAGTTCAACTTCAACTTCAACTTCAACTTCAAGAGTGTCTAAATATTGGGGTATGCTAAAAATGCTTTTTGAAATGTACTTAAGACTAACTCGCGTAGTAATAATATAGAAAAAAGCATTTCAAATAACGAAATAATGACCCCCCAAAATGAACTACTTTACAATACGATCCTAGATGAAGTTGATGAACTTGAATTAGAAATGATTGACCTAAATGAAGAGATCCGAATTGAGGAAATAATTGAAAATGAGCGAATTTTAATTATTAATAAAATAAATTTACAAGAAACCTTAGAACAGATTAGAATTGATAAAGACTTGCAAAATGCGGAATCAATATTAGATACTATTCAAGTGGGTATTTATTTTATTGATAATGATGTATTCACTAAACGACTAATTCTCAAAAAGAAGAAGTGGTTAAAAGATGAAATTGTTCAAAGGGGATATATTACTAGCGGATATAATAAATTTTTTAGTCAGATGAATAAAAATGATTTAGTAATGATATTATTAAACAATGGTTATGAATAATTAACCACTAAATGCCTTCATAAATTCATGTTTTAATGAAAGCAATAAATTATCTATTTTAAAATCCTCAATTCGTGATTTTATATAATTATCTACCTGTTTAAGATTTCCACAAAAAGTCATCTCTAGAGCTCGTGGATAATTTATGAGATCAACAAATTCATTATTATACTCAGTACCTAGTTTTTTCTTTTTTTGAGAATCTAGTCGGTTGAGATACCAATTCTCTTTTTCATATATATAAAAATAAGTTCTTTTTGATAAATATACATATTGTGTAGTTACCCGCTCAATGATCGTTACAAATAATGTAGATTTATCTAATTTCACATGGAGCATACCTGCGAAATATTTCCCGTTATTCATATTATTATATATTATCTAGTTGATTAAGTTTTAAATGCTTTTTAAAATGCTCTTCCTCTTTTAATAATTCATATAAATCAAAATAAAATAAATAATATAGATACATATATGTTTTAATAAGATTTAAAATAGAAATATTTCGCTTTATCTATTCCCTCATCTAGTTTCTTGCGTAATTCTAATATTTTATCTATTTCTAGTTGGATTTCAAATAATTGTCTAGTTGAAACTAAATTATAATTTGTTGATTTGTGGAATATATTCGTCGGGGGCATTTAATATATATGTATATATTATTATGGGAAATAGTTTAGGAGGACTCTTTTATAATTATGAACCAATATTTAAAACTATTTCTATTACAAAATATAATGGAGAGCAAATTTATATTAAAGACAAAAATAGACATTTCTGGATCAAATAAAACAAATAATTATCTAGTCAAATTCTTAATTATTTTTTTTAAACTGTGTATCTCTTTTTTCATGTCGCTAATTTGTATAAATAATTTATTATAATTATTATTTATACATGTATATCTATCAGTCATTTCATCTTCGCTAGACGTATCTAGCGATACATCATCTAAAATACTAGATTTATAATTTCCTTTTTTATTAGCTTGCATCCATTGTTGATATTTATTGCTAGATTTGAAACATTCTAAGCAAACATCGGGATATCGACCATTACTAGCAGCACAAGTTCTACTACACTCGCTATTATTACAATTCTTATTACCATACATTATAACTAGAAGATATCAATTATTCTTAAGTGTCTTTTTAAATGCTTCTAATCAAATAATAATGTTGTAGTTTTATCATCTTTTATTAGATTTGGGATAAGTAATCGGGCCTTACCCTTTTGTAGGTTGCCATTTACATTAATTTGTAAACTGTCATCGGTCCAAGCATTATATTTAACTTTTCTAGCAGTGGACATCAGGATATTCGCTCTTTCCAAGCCATATTTTTGAATCATACCCATACTGTAGCCTATCCGTTGTTTGCCACGACTGCCGAACTTCCTGGGGTTTAAGCGACACCAATTTAGATAATCATTGTGCTCTTCAATATTATATAAGTATGGTTTTCCGCGTTTATTCTGTCGATTTTTCATATACCAGTAAATCATGTAATGTTTTCTAACATATTTAGTAAACGCTACCCGATCATGTTTATATAAAAAATCCGCTTTTAACATTTAATAATTATATATATTAAAATATTTTATAAATAATTTTTAATATTGGACTAGAAAGGAGCATTTCAAATAGCATTTAAAGATATGATATTTAATATATATATTATAATAAATGAAGGATTTACTAATTGTTAAAAATTGTCAATATTTACTAGAAATGGAAAAAGAACAATTGAAAAAAACCATATTTGACCCAAAGGAGTACAATGAAGATGGAGAACTTTACTCATGGAATAATTATTATAAATCATTAATATCATATTTACATAAAGTTGTTAAAAATGGTGGAAATATGCTAGTTGATTATAAATTTGCTAAAAATTCTAGTGATGGACGAAAATATGCAAATACTTTTAGTGTTCAATCTCTGCAAAAAGACGTTAAAAACTTTATTATATTAAAAGAATATACTGATTTTGATCAAATAAACGCGCATTTTACATTATTGTCATATATCTGTAAAAAGAATAATATTAATTGTGATACAGTAGATTATTATGTTAGAGAACGTACATCTATTTTAGAATTAAATAATATTACTAAACAGCGCGTATTAGTATTATTAAATCAAGATGTTACTAAACCTAAAAATTTATTTGAAACTAAATTATCCAATGAACTCAAAATAATAAAACTTGCATTATTAAAAATATATTCTGATATTTCTACTACTAATACTAAAAATCCTATTTCTAGTAAAATTAATAAACTTATTTGTTTATATGAAAATGAGGTTTTAATGTTGGCAGTTTCAAAAATTCATGGTGAAACTGTTTCACTATGTTTTGATGGGTTTCTTACTATAGATGATACAATTAATGTTAAAATGTTAGATGATTTAACTAGTGAATATAACATTAAATGGACTACTAAAGAAAAAGTTACTAAAATAATAATGCCTGATAATTACATTCCTAGTGAAATTACTACTAGCGAATATTTTGAAATGAAAACTATATTTGAAGAAAATAATTGTTTATTACTACAACCATTAGCATATTTAAGAAATTATGACGGGAATTGGAATTATTACTCACAATCTGATTTTAAAATTATTCATAATACTATGAAAAAGGTAGCTGATCCTTTTTCACAAGACGGGAAATCTAAAAAGTTTTTAGATATTTGGATGGATGATTTTAAACGTTTAACATATGAACGACTAGATTTTTATCCATATAATAAACTCCCATGTTCTATGAATAACAAATTAATTAAAAATACATTTCAAGAATTTACTAGAATTAATAATAAATTTGAAAAAAATACTGAAACAGATGAATTTATTACTAATTTAAAAAAACTAATATTTAATTTAGCAGAAGAAAATACAGAATTATCTACATTTTTAACTAAATGGATTGCTCACATGTTTCAATTTCCACAACATATCCCAGAGTCTGTAATTGTTTTAAAAGGCAATGGGGGAAACGGCAAGGATTCTCTAGTTGAACTCATTTCTAAATTATTGAATAATCCCAAATACATATGCAGGAGCGACAAACCTCAGGAGATCTTCGGAGACTTCAACTCTGTACTAGAAAATAAATTATTAGTAGCAATAAATGAAGCTAGTGGATCAGACGCGGTTAAATATTTGGAGAATATGAAAAATATTGTTACAGCTACAACTGTTAATATACAGAGAAAGGGCAAAGAAATACAAACCGTGAATAGTTACATTAGATTAATGATTTTATCTAATAACAACAAACCTATATGTAAAAATACAGATGATAGGCGTTATTGTGTTATGACAACTAGTGATAATTTAAAATGTGATTCTAGTTTTTTTGAACCATTTTATGAAGGATTGCAAAATGAAAATGTACTAGACGTGGTTTTTGATTATTTTAATAATATGGATTTAACCGGATTTAAATCAAATGTTTTCCCTGATGGTATCGCTAGTAAGCAATTACAACAAGATAGTATTAAACCCATTGTTAGTTATTTGTATGATTTATGTATTGATAATCCTGATGGGTATTTTTATAATAGTAAAAATGAAGAGGAATTATGTATTAGTTCTACAGATTTTAGAAAAAAGTTTATTAATTATTGCAAAGACGAGGGACATTCCTTTGAATTTGCTTCTAGTCAAAAAAAGATTATTATGGAATTAAATAACTTTACTAATTATATTACTACTAATGTACAAAAAAAGATTAACGGCAAGAATACTAAAATTATTATTTTTAAATATAAGTTATTACTTGAATATCTTAGAAAAAATATTTATAAAAATATAGATGAATCTTTAGAGATTGAAGAAATGGATATATTGCCAATATGTTTAGTTGATAATTCTAGTGATGATGACAGTTTAGACCAATAATTAAAAGCAGTTTGGTTGATAGATTTGTACTAGATTACTAAGAAATCAATAAATATAACTTTATGATTTCTAAGTTTATTATTATAATAAACTTAGAAATCCAAAAAGTAACCGCAAATGCAAAAGGTAACAAAACGAGATTCCGTTTTGTTACCTATTTTGTTACCTCTTTTTATAGGGTTTTGTGATACTTTTATGATTAAAATACTAAAAGTAACCGGTAACTTTATAATTATACATATATTTACCATATAAAAAATAAAAAATATTTTTTATAAAAATATATTTTTTATTATTTGACGGCGAACTCAAAATAGTAAAGTTACGGTTACCTTTTGCTTTTTAATCATAAAAGTATCATAAAACTCCATTAGAAAAGGTATCTTTATGTAAAGTTACCTTTTTCTAAGGGATCCTGTATAAATCTATCTAGTGTAAATGCTTTTCGTAATTGCAAATAATATTATAAGCGAAGCTACAATATATATCAAATTATTATATTTCATTATAAAGCATTTAAAAATATAACTCATTATAAATATAGAATAACTAGAATGAGATACATTAGATCTTATAGATACATTTTAACAAATAAACTAGAAAATATGACATATTATTGTTCTAGTTGGAAAGATATACAGGCACAGACCGGAATCTCAAGAGGTTCTATGTATATGATGCTAAATAACCAATATGTAGATAAATTCTCTAATTGGGACATATTAAGATGCAATATTAAAAAAGATTCTAGTATACAGCAGACACTGTTTTAACCTCAATAGTCACCGACCAATTATTTTGTCCTGTTCCTATTTGATTTCCATCAGAATCTTCTAATAGTAATTCAATATCTGATATATATCTACTAGATATAGGTTTATGAGCTCCCGTGTTTGAGTGATTTATATAATTAATACCATTGGGTAAAACAATATTATTTTCATCACTCCCACCAACACTAGATGCTAATAATTTATATCCAGTAAGTTGAGAGTCGATGGTTAATGGTATACTAGCGATAATATTCCTTATATTACCTCCTCCTCTACTAGTAAATGAAGTTGTTGATAAATTGCTAACAATATATAACACAGGTAATACTGAACCTAGATTATATTGAAAAGGTGCCGGATTTAAAGTATCTATAACTGTATAATCATCTGTATATAATCCTAATGCAATTAAAACTTTTTTACTAGATTGAGTATAATCAAATCTGATTGAAGCATCACACGTAAGGCGATTAGTACTAGTTCCATCTAAATTTTTATATTGTAGGACAGGGGATTGTAAATCTAGATTAATTTTATCAACTATATTCGATATTTTAGTCTGTATAGTCCAGAGCATCCTAGTATGATTTGCTAAATTCCCATTTATATTTTCATAATCATTAAAATAGAGTCTATGGACTACACTATTAAAGGAATAAGTTAATAAACTAATATTTTTAGAAGGTAAATTACCTATTTGCGTAGTTCTCGGAATTGCTTCTAGTGTAGAAGGGAATTCTCCTCTAACTAGAGAAACTGCTAAATTTTGATCCGGAGAGCATTGAATATTAGCTTCTTTCACAGATACTAATAAACCGTGATTTTGTTCATAGGGTACATTAGTATCTTTGGAATTTAAATATAATCGTCTAGTATCCATTATATTATATGAATATATTTTAATTATGGTGGCGTTCTATTTATAGGATATCTAGGAGTTTGACTTTGAGTTAAAAATCCTGGTGTTTCCCCTCTCCCATCACTTCTAGGCGGTGTCTTATTGCGGTCAGAAACGGATACCATTCTTCCAGATCCAAACGTAAAAGTCTGATAATCGCCATTCTGGTAATGAACAACTAGTGTATCAGGATTCCCCACCATAAAACTGACATCGTCGTTCTCTCCTACACTGATTCTAGGTATTCTATTTAAAATGGTTCCCACATCAGGTACAACATTAGGATCATTGTTAGTCTGCCATGCTACTAATTGAGCTTGTAAATTTGGCGATCCCTCAGTATATGCAGGTAAAATAGCGGTTGTTGCATCTGCTTCACGTCTTCTTAAAGGTAACTCACCATCTCGTAATTCACCGTCTCTTAAAGGCAATTGTGTATCATCATCGGGATCACGTCTAATAGGAGGTTCAAATGTGGAATCATCACCACCGGGCGGTATTACATTAATAGGATTGTTCAGTTCTCCACTATCATTTCCAGGATCGCCATCTATAACCTCAGTGTCTTCCTGATTACTATAAGGATATGTTTGATTTATTGCAGAGTGACTAGATGTAATAGTTTGATCAACTCCAGTCTGATCTGCTCCGGAATCTACTGGTTTATTTGTTAATAACTTGTTGAGAACCTCGTTATCACTGAGTCTTAAAAACGGATTCACCCATTCTTGTATATTTTTAGGACTAGTATTGTAATTATCTCTACGTATTTGTCTAATAAGATTATTTTGTTCCATATATAATATAATAATATATTATTTTTTTGTTTTTTTCATAAGTAATTTATTAAGGGCCTGATTATTTGAGAGCAATAAAAACGGGTTCACCCACTGTTGGATATTTATGGGTTTTTGATTATAATTGGCATTTTTAATTTGTCGTATTTTATCATTTTGATTCATATTATTATAACGTTAGATATAATATATTTTTATCTTAATATATTATATATTATGAGTATTGAGAATAATAATAAGCAACTTGAAACTGTAGCCCTAGCGGACAAGATTAATGTAAAAGAACAAACTACAATAAGCGAAGCTACAATAAGCGAAGCTACAATAAGCGAACCTATAAATGAGATTCCAGTTAAAAAAAAAAGAACTCAAAAACAACTAGATGCTACTGCAAGATTATTAGAAAATAATAGAATTAAGCGAGAATTACTTAAAAAGCATAATGAATCCTTATTAGTTACAAAAAAAAATATTGTTGATGATAGTACTAATAATGAAGTTAAAACTATTATTGAAAAACCAAAAAGAGTTTATAAAAAAAGACAACCCGAAATATCACATCCAATAATAAATGATGATAAACCCCCTATTAAATTACCACCCCCTTTAGAAAACGATTCAGATTATACAGATTCGTCTAGTGATGAATTTGTACCACAACCAAAACAGCAAACAAACCCAAAACCAAAACGAGTTGCTAGAAGATTCAGAGTTCATTAAAATTATATTTTATTATTGTAGCTTCACTTATAATAAAAATCTAATACTATGTTATAGAAAAAATGGATAATGTTCATTTAGTTAAAAGCACCGGTTTCGGTAAAAGAAATTACCCAACTAATATGGAAAGAACTAATCCAACTAGTGGACAACGTGCCAACGCTAGATCACTGGGTATATCGGCCCAGTTATCAAAAACTTTATTAAGTGGTAAATACGCTACACAAGAACCGATAAACCCCAGAAAAATGTCTAGTGCTGTATCATTTTCAAATAATGCAAATCAAATAAGGCACGGCCGGGATAACGATACTAATATAGCTACTGCAAGTAATCCAACAATTGAGAGAAGACGCAAAAAAAGACGATAAGCGAAGCTACGATAAGCGAAGTTACGATAAGCGAAGCTACGATAAGCGAAGCTACAAAATGAAATATTTACATTTAATATATACTTATAATAATATATGGAACAAAATAATAGAATTAAAAAAATAAAAGAATTAAATTATACTACAAACCCCGTAAATTTGAATAGATGGGTCAACCCGTTTTTAGAATTATCGACAAACCTAGCATATAATAAAATATTATCAAATAATTTATTAAATGAGAATACACTAGAACCAGTAACCCCAGTGGACAATATTAATACAAATAACGCAACAATTCAAGATAATAACAATAAATTAATTAATTTATTACCTGATTCTGATAATAAAAACATTATTATAGATTATAATAATAATCCTAAAAATATTATTAATCAAAATAATAAATTATTAGTAGATAAATTATTAAATAATTATTTTCAATCTGGGAGATTGAAAAATACCCCTGAAAGTGAAAATCTAGCACGACATATTATGCAAGAAGTATATACTACTCCAGATAAACGGAGGAATATAGAAGGATTTAAAATTTCCAAATCGTTATCTACTGAGGAGCATGTAGTTTATATTGGAAATAAGGGAGAAAAGGTATTACTTGGTCTTCGGGGTTCGGCGAATGTAAAAGATTTCCTTGTAGATGCTCAAATCGGCGTTAAGGGTTTAGTAGGATTACCAGATATTTTATCCGGCACTTTAAACAATAGATATGCCCGAGACGAAAATATTTATAATGCTATTAGAGCAAAATATCCTAAAAGAAAAATAATTATGAGTGGGCATAGTTTAGGTAATACTCTAGGTATGAATCTTTTAAAAAATCATAAAAATGATAAAAATATAATCTTTTATGGGTATAACGGTTGGGTCCATCCAGATTATAACCTTGATAAAAGATCATATATCACTAGACAAGAGGGCGACCCTATTAGTTTCGCAACACCTAGAGATAAAACTATACAATTAGATTTAAAGGAAAAAATCGCTAGTGGTGCATTAGGAATAAAAACATTAAGTAGTTATATTAAAAGACGAACTGCACTAATTAATAAAGAAGCTTTAGATGCACAAATAATTAAAAATACAGCAAAACGAGATTTTATGTTAAAGGCACAAGATATTACACTTAATCAAGGGAATACTTTTCCATTAAATGAAGAACTAGCAACACATTTCCCTGAATATACTTCATTAAAAAGTATTATAGAAAATACTAAAGGTACATCTACCGACTATAGCAGTGTTTCTAGAATACCTAATGTATTTATTAAAACTGATCAAGTTGAAAATTTTAATAGGCAATTAGAAGCAAATTATGATTCCGATACAATAGACGCAGACTTTGATTTTGACGAATTATTAAATCAGATACAATTTGACAATCAATTATTAGATATTGAAGCTAACCCAACACTAGAAAATATAACCGAACAACTTCATGAAAATGAAGCATTACCCGAAGATTATTTACATAATGTATATATATCTAAATCACCTACGGGACAAGTTGCCGATATAGATAATTTAACAAATGTAGAAGATTTAGTCGCTCCTAATAATAATGGCATGTTAAGACCTGGAAGCGATATTAGAATAACATCTAGCGATCAATTAGCAACAGATGGGACTTTTCAATTAACACCTTTTGAGGATATTGTGGAAGGAACGGGGAATATAGATGCTGAAATGGCATTATCTACCGCATTATCTAATAACTTACTAGAAGCAGCTGCTTTTGAACCTTTAATATTGGAATTTTCGGCAATGTTAGCAATGGGATTAGCTATAGATGGAGCTATTGCTTGGTGGTCACATAGTGCTAGAAGATTCAAATTAAAACACGATCTATTTAAAACTAAACTTAAAACTAAAATACATACAAGTCTTTAGCGAAATAATAACAACTCTTTAGCAAAATAATAAATTATTATATATTTTTATCTAATATTATAATATAACATGAGTACATTTGCAGACGAATCGTTTTTAGCACCAGACCAGAATAATTTTGTAAATCAATCAGTTGAATATTTAGCATTAAGACAACCTATAGCATCTACTAGTTGTAGTTATATTAAAATCGCTCCATCTAACGGAGGACAATATACTAATAAATCGGATTTCGTTGAATTTCGGATCAATAACCAATATAACTCCTTCATTGATGGAACGAAAACGAAGATCAACTTTGATTTTACCGCAAAAGCAACGAATCTAACAGCAAATGCTACACCGTTTAATTTATTTTCACAAGGTTCGGCAATGTTTGTTTTTAAACGATACACAGTTATTAGTAATGGGGAAACTCTAGAAGACGTGACGGATGCGAATCGTATATTAAATATGATGACAAAATTATATACTAGTAAATCTCAAATGAACTCATCTCCATCTATTCAGGATTTATACGCCAATGAATCAGAGGGAGCAGTAGGAGGACAGGCTACGGGCAGAAATTTATCAACCGCATCTGGATTACCCCCTGTAGCAACCACTCAAAAAATTTCATGTCCAATTATGCTGTCTAGTTTATTCGGTCCTTCTGCTAGAAAATCCATCCCTATTGGAATGTTAAGAAATGGATTAATAATTAGATTCTATTTTACCGATAGATTATCCGAAGTTGTATATGCATCAGATCCTTTAACTAATAATACTTTAGCAATAGGTAATGATTCATCTTATACTATTAAAAATGTTTCACTAGAAGTAAAAACTATTAGATATGATGACGCTACCTTTGAAAATATTAAAAATAACTTAAAAACTAATGAGTTAGAATGGGATGCAACTACTTTTATTAGTAACTTAGTGAGTT
>Ga0208660_1001105_pt1 | contig 10907 bp, 10 predicted proteins | sample DEB08_DNA_13_FD_184527 | JGI IMG/M metagenome (GOLD analysis project Ga0208660, IMG submission 184527) | Aqueous microbial communities from the Delaware River and Bay under freshwater to marine salinity gradient to study organic matter... | ecosystem: Environmental > Aquatic > Marine > Coastal ... | reverse complement strand
CGAAGCGTTGAAGAATCTAGAGCAAAGTTATGCGGTTAATCTGTTTGAGCGTAAACATAACCAACTAGAGCTCAGTGCCATTGGGCGGACCCTGCGCACGGATGCCGAAAGTCTTTTGGCTCACAGCCAGATTTTTGAAGAAGGCCTTAAAGGCCACAAATCAGTGGGCCACATCCGTGTGGGTGCTAGCTTTACCATTGGCAACCATCTTGCAACGCGCTATCTCTCCAGCTACCTCGCCGAGTTTCCAGAGGCCGATGTAAGTCTGCATATTGCCAATACACCCGACATCACCGCTATGGTGCGCAATCATGAGGTGGATATTGGTATGGTAGAAAATGAAGTGCAGGACAATGAACTGACATTGACCCCGTGGTTCCGCGATGAACTCGTCGTCTTTTGTGCCGCGCAGCATCCCTTAGCCAGCAAGCCGACGCTAAATGTCAAAGATATTAAAGAGGCCCAATGGATTTTGCGTGAACCTGATTCAGGGTCGCGGCAAACGTTTGAGCGCTCATTAGCCGAACTGCTTCCGGATATTCATGTGTACCTTGAATTTAAACATAACGAGGCTATCAAAAATGCCGTTGAATCAGGCCTTGGCATTGGTTGCTTATCACAAATTGTGTTGCGCAAAAATTTTGCCAATGGTGACTTGGTGCCGCTTACACTGCCTAAACGTAATATGAGGCGCACATTCTATTTTGCTACGCATAAAAAGCGTTTTGAAATTGATGCGGTAGATGCGTGGATGCGTATTTGCCGTGCGATGGCTTGAGGCATAAAATATTGACTGCAAAGGTGTTAGTCTGTACGTGTGTTTAACGAATTTAATGGCAGTTTAAGCGAGCTGTTAGTGTGAAGTGTTAATGCGAACTGAGGATGCGCGCATTTTTGTCGGCATCACGCATCGCTTACAATAGATCAACAAAACGGTTTCAATGGGTAAGGTAGATATGGCTCGAATTATCATTATTATTGCAGCGCTGATTATTGGCCTCTATTTATGGCGCTGGTTACGCGGTGAATACCAAAAGAAGGGTCGGCCGTTCGCCGTTAAAACGGCCTTAGTCACTACCGCAGGCTTGCTAATAGCCTTAGCGGCAACGGGGCGTGTTCACTGGGTTGGAGCATTTTTGGCAAGCGGACTGGCCGCCTTACGCTTTGCCCTGCCCCTTTTAATGCGTGGTTTGCCGTTTTTACAGCACTGGTCGAAAGCGCGCGCCGAGCAAAATCAGGGTGACCAAGCGAACAACCCATACGCCGAGTCGGGTGAGATGACTGATGCTGAAGCCCGTGAGGTTTTAGGTGTTGAAGTCGATGCTGGCAAAACTGATATTATCGAGGCGCACCGCCGTCTTATTCAAAAGCTCCACCCTGATCGTGGTGGCAGTGATTACCTTGCTGCCAAAATCAATCGCGCTAAAGACTGTCTGCTCAAACAATTTGACTGAGTCGTTTGTACTGATTTACAGAAGCAAGACCTTTTTAGCAAACGGGATCGTCAGCTTGCGGCTTTCGCTCATGGAGTTTTGATCGAGCAGGTCAACGGCCGCTACCAAGCTAGGTAAGTCGCGTGAATAACGCTGCACAATAAAACTGGCCAACTCGTCATTAATCTCGCAACCTCTGAGTTGTGCATGGTGTTGCACAATGAGGGCTTTGTCTTCATCGCTATGCGGTTTCAACTGAAAGCTTTCTGCGCCGGCGAGGCGTGAACGTAAGTCGGCTAAGGCGATGTCAATAAACGAAGCTGACTCTTGCGCGCCAAACACGATGCGCGACACGTGTAACCCTTGCAACTTGATCAGCAAATAGAAGAGTGCCTCCTGCCAGTCGCCGCGTGCGGTTAACGCGTCAATATTATCGATGCATATAAGCTCGTAGTTCTCAATGGACTCCATCAAATCAAGTGCTGTGATTTCGGGCCGCTCATCAGCCAGGCTAAACATTTCGCTAAGGCTGATGTAAATAGCGCTTTGCCCCAATTCGCTAGCCTGCGCCATGGTAGCTTGTAAAAGGTGGCTCACTCCGCTGGCCGGGGCGCCCGCTAGGTAGATCCAGCGAGTTTGTGCTTGCGTGATGAGTGAATTTAACTGGGCGACGATATGCTCATTAGCGCCTACCCAGTAATTGGTAAATGTCGCTGAGCGGTCGAATCTCAACGGTAAGGGAAATTGTCGCGGGGCTTCTTGCATGGCTTTTTTAGCGTCTGTGCAGCGGGTGAATGAAAAGTGAGTGGCCAGCGATGGCAGCACATTTATGGCAGTGCATTTTGTACAGTGCATTGAGTACAGTAGTGCAATAATTTCACTACGCGCGTTAGAACCTTAGCGGTAGAAAACACTGGCCGTGTAGTTGTGGTGTGCATGCCTGATCAGCACCATCATAACCGCAGCAACTGGCAATGCTAGCAGCACGCCCACAAATCCAAATATTTGTCCGCCCGCCAATACCGCAAAAATAACCGCTACCGGATGCAAGCCAATCTTATCGCCCACTAGTACCGGTGTTAGAACCATACTCTCTAAAAGCTGGCCGACTAAAAACACGCCCGCCACTGGCACTAAGTATATCCAGTCATTAAATTGCACTAAAGCGGCCACTGATGCTGCAGTGATGCCCAATGCCGCGCCTAAGTAGGGCACTACGGCGGCTGTGCCGGCGAGCAAACCGACCAATAAAGCTAGATCTAAGCCTACCAGCAGAAGGCCCGCGGTATAGACCACACCTAATGCGATCATGATGAGCAACTGACCGCGTAAAAATGCGCCTAGCACCTCATCGCACTCTTTTGCTAAACGACTGATCGTATCGACACTAGAGCGTGGGAGTAAATCTTGAATGTGTTCAATTAGTTTATCCCAGTCGCGCAGTAAGTAAAAAGTTACCACGGGGATTAACGCCACCGAACCCAACCATGCCGCGACGGCGAGCCCCGACTGAGTCACTTTTGCTAATACCAACACCAGAATATCGCTAGCGCGCTCCCAGTTTTGGTTGAGCGCCACCTTAACCTTGCTAATGAGTTCGGACTGTTCATCTACTCCCAGCAGGTGTTGCATTGCCGGTAGCATGGTTTCGCGCAGCCAAGCGATGTAGCCAGGCAACACCTCGGTGAATAAGTCTATTTGGGAGGCAATCATGGGCACCAATAATAGGACACAAAGAATTACCAGTAGCGTCATAGCCACAAACACCAGGCTTACTGCCAACGTGCGTGTTAAGCCGGCGCGAACGATCCGATCGACCAAGGGATCGCCCAAATAAGCCATCAACATGGCAAACACAAACGGCGCTAAAATAATACGCAGCCAGTAAACGAGCGCCAGCGCGACCACTGCAACAATCAGTCCTATAAGCAGTCGGATATTCTTATCCATTTTTTCTCCGTGCCCGATGGGCGGTGACTTCGGCCATGCGGTGTAAAGTGCGACCGTCGTTGTTAACAATCGGGGCTATGTTTATGACGCACTCGTGACCGAGGCATAATCTAACTTAGCGATGCCATTCAAAGGTTAAGGTTTGGTCGTCGCCTGTTGGATAAAAATGCTTGTTTAAAGCCAGTAGCCCCTGAGCCTTGCCTAGGGTGCCTGTGAATTCAATACTGAACTGGCAGCGCTTATCTAGGATGCCAAGCATTTTGATATTGGTAAAACCATCAATTTTTTCAAGCGAGGTGATCATCGCTAAGTAATCATTTTGCGTTGCTATATTATCAATAGTCAGTAGGTAGCGGTTGGATTCCAGATCACCGCCTAGTCCAACGCCAAACTGCGCACCAAGCCGACTAAACAAAGGCTCAATTCCAGCAAGTGCGACTTTTTGGGCACTGTCTACATCAATGAATTGCTCGTTAAGCAAACTGCCTTCATAGGACTTCCACTGCCCCAGCCAGGTGAATGCATCAATTTGTGAGACCTTGCCCAACAAAACAATATCGATATCAAAACTTTGCGCGGCCTCTATTAGCTGTGCAGGCTCAAGCGAGCCGATGTTATCGGCATTTAGATCGAGGCTAGCCAATTCGTCGATTGGAAAAATCAGTGGAAGCCCCCGCAATGCCGCATGTTCTTGCAGTGCCCGCTTGAGCACAGGCGATGTTTCTGGCTGCACGAATTGGCGCACACCGTTTTGCTGCTGAACCAATATTGCCCACACAACCGGCCGTTTGGCTTGCCAATAAGGTGCGCCGGCAAGTCTGAGGGCGCTGCGCACAGAAGCTTGATTGAAGGTCAGCTGCACCTGCAGTTGAGGAGGCTGCAACGCGGTATTGCCTGGCGGCTGTGAACTCTCGCCTACCCCGCCACCGATGGCTGCATTCGGGCGACCGGCATCAGGCGCCTCAGTGCTTGTATCTTCATTAGCAATTTCGGTTGAAAGCATCCAGCCGATTGGCTCAACCCCTGCGGCAGGCTTAACCACCACGGCAGGCTCAAGCTGGTACTGATAGCTCGCTATGTATCGCCCAGCCTTGGTAATATGATTTTGTAATCCCGGATAATTATCAACAACGTGGGGATCACCACTCATGCGAATAAAAATATGCTTAAGAGCACTTTGTGCCTGACTATTGCGCTGAGACTCACTGCGGCTTTCAACCGGCATTACTACAGAATACAGATCAACAGACTGTACCTGCCCCGCCGAACACACAGCAGCATCTAAGGTAACAGCCACAGCGGGTAACAAGACTCGCAGCGACTTGAGCATAAATCGTCTCAGTACCCGGTATCGGATGACCAGCACGCAGCAAATGGACCGGCGCCAAACGGCTGCATTAGGTCGCACTGATTGCCTTAATTTTACCCCTATGGTCAAACCCAATCCCCTGATCCGATGAACTAATCAACATCGCTATGAAAAACTTGCAAGGCCTCTCCATACTGTAATGCGCTACGAAAGCCAAGCCCGATGCTAACAAGTTAGACGCTGATTGGCACGGCCTAGCCTCGGCATTTTCACATAAGTGAAGAATTTGCCGTAAATAAATCCGTTAGAATGCCTCGCAAGCTGGCTGCCAATAGGTAAAATGTCGCCTCGAAAATAGACACACAGTGCTCAAGCCAGCTTAGATACTGTGGAGCAATGTGCGAACGGCTAGTGTGCTATGCGGCCAGCGTAGAGGTAAACCTCTACACCTGCAAACTGCAGCGGTAATGGTTACAATGGGCGGCATGTGTTCAGTCGATATCACTTTCATCTTTCTATGGGCGCTAGCCCTCCCAACTAGGTAACTCTCTTTCATGAAAGAACAAGACTCGGTAGCGTCAGGTACCTCCCTCACTTATCGCGATGCTGGTGTAAACATAGATGCCGGTAATGAATTGGTCGAGCGCATTAAAAAAGTGTCGGCCGCGACAAGTCGACCCGGGGTGCTGGGTAATTTGGGCGGCTTTGGTGCGATGTTCAAACTACCAACCAACTATGACAGCCCTGTTCTGGTATCGGGTACCGACGGCGTTGGGACTAAATTGAAACTGGCTATCGATAGTGGCCAGCATGAAGGTATCGGTATTGATCTAGTCGCTATGTGCGTCAATGATCTTCTGGTGATTGGCGCCGAGCCGTTATTTTTCTTGGATTACTACGCCACATCGACGCTGCAGGTGGACGTTGCAGAGGCGGTCATCACAAGTATTGCTGAGGGGTGCAAGCAAGCGGGTGCTGCCTTAGTGGGCGGTGAGACTGCGGAGATGCCAGGTATGTATGCCAGTGGCGACTACGATCTTGCCGGCTTTTGCGTTGGTGTAGTAGAGGAAAAAGAAATCATTGATGGGACGGCAATCACTGCCGGCGACGTACTGTTAGGCGTTGCCTCTACCGGCCCGCATTCCAATGGCTATTCGTTAATTCGTAAAATACTCAGCGTCTCAGGCATTGCGCTGAGCAGTGAATTTGGTGACACCACCTTGGCCAGCGCTCTGCTTGAGCCCACTCGCATCTATGTGAAACCGCTTCTGGACTTGGTCGCTAAGCACAGTGTCCATGGTCTTGCACACATCACCGGCGGTGGACTCACCGAAAACATTCCACGAGTCCTACCCGATGATGTCCAGGCTGTTATCGATTTAGACTCTTGGGAATTACCCCCCATTTTTAGCTGGCTTCGTCAGCATGGCAATGTTGCTAACGTTGAAATGCTCCGCACGTTTAATTGTGGCGCCGGCATGGTTATCGCTGTGCCTGCGGATGAGGCCGATGCCTGTATCGCTGCACTGGCCGATGCGGGTGAGCATGCCTGGCCCATTGGTCAGGTGCGCGCCCGGGCAAGTGACGACGCATCCATTGTTTTTACTGGCGAGTTAGGCTGAGTCGTCGAGTTATTCATGGATCCAGCAGCAGCGAGTCTCGAGCAACACGACCCAAGAATTGTCGTCCTTTTGTCGGGCAGCGGCAGTAACTTACAAGCGCTCATAGACGCTTGTCACAATGGTGATATTCGAGCCAACATCGTTGCGGTAATCAGTAACAAGCCAGGCGCTTTCGGCTTAGAGCGTGCCAAGGCCGCTAATATTCCTGCGTTTGCTCTAGACCACACTCAATTTGACACGCGCGAGCGCTTTGATCGTGCGCTGGCAGAGATGATTGAAGAGCAGCAGCCGTCGCTTATTGTGCTTGCAGGATTCATGCGAATTTTGTCGGAATTTTTCACCCAACAATTCGCCGGTAAATTATTGAACATCCACCCGTCGCTCCTGCCTAAATATACGGGCTTGAATACGCACCAACGGGCTATTGATGCCCAAGATAGCGAAGCTGGCGCTACGGTACACTTTGTTACCGGTGAGCTCGATGGAGGCCCGCCTGTACTTCAGGCGCGAGTGCCTATACACCCGGATGACACCGCGGCCGATTTAACACAAAGGGTGCTGGTGCAAGAACACAAAATTTATCCGCAGGCGGTCGCTTGGTTTGTTGATGGGCGGCTGGCACTCGACGCGGGAGTGGCTTCGCTTGATGGCCTACCACTGCCCGAGCACGGCCAAATCTATGAACATTAAGGAGGCCATGACAGCTATGTACACACTGCAAAAGCCTTTAATTTCTCTATTGGTTATTCTGCTACTGACTACGAGCCAGATAGCTTGTACCTCGACTCCGCTGCCACCTTATGAGGCCACTTACACAACAAAATTGCGCGGCATAAAAATTAAAGGCGTGAGGAAGTTCGAAGAGGTTAGTGAAAAGCGTTATCGAATTAGCTGGCGCGCTAAAGCTCTTTGGATGAGATTACATGAATGGTCTGAGTTTGAGCTTGTTGATGGCCAAGTAAAACCCATCAGCTATCACTATACTCGCAAAGGATTAGGTACCGACCGCCCTATTCATGTCTTCTTTGATTGGAGCACTCTGCGCGCCAGCGGCAGCAAGGGCAAAGCTAACTATGAATTTGATTTAGTGCCAGGTGCGCTGGACAAACTGTCTTACCAAGTGCAAATGCAAATTGACCTTATCGCCAATCCTAAAAGCACAGAGTTTGATTACCGAGTCGCAAATTATAGTCGTTTAAGCACCTACAGTTTCGAGTATGCCGGTACTGAAGAAATCACCACTAACCTTGGGCAGCGCGAAACACTCGTTTTTAAACGCGATAAGAAAAATAAGCAGATAAAACTTTGGATAGCGCCGCGTGAGAATTACCTGCCGATTAAAATAGAGCAGCTTGAAGACGGCGACCGTAACATTGTTGAAATTAGAAACTGGGTATCAGAATCGGTTGCTCCAGCGACTCAGTTGTCGTCACTAAGTAGTGACGAAGAAGAGCCCATTAGCGCCAACCCCGCTTTACAGAAAACAGTGAATAGCGTAGAAGACGACGATTTTTAGAGCTGTATTGCTAAGCAGCGATCTCAAGCGGCCTAGCCATACAGAGAGTTCATGTAGCTAAGTCATGTAGCTAAGTCATGCAAAATCACTAAACGGCTTAAGCTTTAGGCAGTGTTACACCTCGCTGGCCCTGATATTTGCCACCGCGATCTTTATAACTGACGTCGCACACTTCATCAGATTCAAAAAATAACATTTGCGCTACGCCTTCATTGGCATAGATTTTGGCGGGTAAATTGGTGGTGTTAGAAAACTCTAAGGTAACGTGACCTTCCCATTCAGGCTCTAGCGGTGTGACATTAACAATAATGCCGCATCGAGCGTACGTTGACTTACCCAGACAAATAGTCAAAACGCTGCGAGGAATATGAAAATACTCAACCGTACTAGCCAGCGCGAATGAGTTGGGCGGAATCACACAGTAATCAGCTTCAATATCTACAAAGCTCTTTGTGTCGAAGTTTTTAGGGTCTACGGTAGTTGAGTGTATATTAGTAAACACTTTAAACTGTCGTGAACAACGCACATCATAACCGTAACTTGACGTGCCATAAGAAATAATGCGCTGACCATCATGTTCGCGCACTTGGCCCGGTTCAAACGGCTCAATCATTTTTTCGTTAGTCGCCATGCGACGAATCCAATGGTCAGATTTAATTGACATAATTAAAGTTTCTCTTCTATAAAAGTTTACGTAAGTTACCTATTTATAACGATGGTTCGTACTGCAAAGCACTAACGGGTTAAACCCCGTTGTTTTTCTATCAGTCATCTGTGCGGCCAGCACGGGTACCAAGCGTTAATCCATTCGCGACCACCGAGCTATGCCACAACACGGCGATTTTTAGTCATCACTAATAATAATGTCTGGCACAGCAACCGTTTTATCTTGCGCGGCCTGACATACGCGCAGGGCCAGTTGCTGAGCAATCCTGATGTATTGTTCAGCAATAGGTGAATCAGGCTGGGCTATAACAATCGGCTGACCTTGGTCAAGCAATTCGCGAATAATGGGCGCTAGCGGTAATGAGCCGAGCAACGGTACAGCATACTCTCCGGCAATCGATTCGCCGCCGCCGGAGCCAAAGATAAATTCTTCATGCCCACATTGAGAGCAAATATGGGTCGCCATATTTTCAACAATACCCAGACAATCAATCCCAACCTTTTGAAACATCTCAATGCCTTTGCGGGCATCCAGTAGCGCAATATTTTGCGGTGTAGTGACAATTACACAACCGGTACATGGCACTTGCTGAGCCAGTGTTAGCTGAATATCTCCCGTGCCTGGTGGCATATCAATTAACAGATAATCGAGGTCGTTCCAGCGAGTTTGCCCTATCATTTGCATGAGTGCACCACTGACCATAGGCCCACGCCAGGCCATGGGGGTTTTTTCAGTCACCATGTAGCCCATAGACATCGTTTGCAAGCCATGCGCTATGACCGGTAGGAAGTATTTTTTATCTTCGACCTCCGGCCGTGTGTCACTGGGTACACCCAGCATCGTTGGCTGGCTAGGCCCGTAAATATCAGCATCTAACAAGCCGACATTGGCACCTTGTGCCCGCAGTGCCAGCGCTAAATTAAGTGCCGTTGCCGACTTGCCCACGCCACCCTTGCCCGATGCAATGGCTATGATGTTTTTTACACCCGGTAAAGCTTGCGTCTTGCCATTACCTCTTCCGGCGGGAATATCCGACTTGATATCGATGTGCAGCTCGCAACCGGCTGTCAATGGCTTTAACACCATCACCAATGCGCTGTGCAGCTCATCGTTCAAAGTCCCAATGGGCAAACCTAAGGTTACTGCTAGCGAGATTTTGGAGCCTACGATACTGAACTTGGATTGCGCTTGAAGCTCGCCAAAACTCAGGCCCAGCGCATTAATGTGGCAGCCCTGTGCCGCTCGCTCTAAAGCGCCCAGCTGTGCAGAGTTAATGGGTGCAGATTCATTTGATGACATAGATTTAACAACGCAGAGATTAACAATAATAAAAGGACAGGCTCACTAACAACAACGCGGCAGAGCGACTCATCAGTGAAAACCACCGGTCATGTTGCAACAGAACGCCCTAAGCCTCGCTTACTGTCGCGGCATAGCGCTTGGCCAGTTCATTATAAACCGCATTGCGAAAGCCATCTTTATCACTGTCTAAGCCGGCCAGTATGTCTGACAGATGCTCGTTATCTTCACGACCCTGCCACTCTTTACGGTAACTTCCGTCTTTGTAGCCATTGTCTTGCCTAAAAAAGTTCAACACATTTTTACCGACATACGATTTAAATAAACTATCGATATCCAGATCTACCGCATCAAGTAAATGCCAAAAGATCGCTACTGAAAAGCTTTTGGTCGCTATGCAGTTTTGCGCCAGCGCCTCTGTGGCGGGTAAAACCTCGTGACCCAGTGGCTGGTGAGCCACAATAGCGTCAGTAATTTGCGCGGCCAAATCAGCCTGACTCACACCTTGCGTAAATAAAGCACTCATACCAAAGTGCCAGATGTCGATCACCTCCAGCCGAACTTGCTCAATTTCGGGGGTTTGTTTCTTCCACCACTTGTAGCCAAAATGATCCATTAACTCTCCGCATTCAACCCAGGCGGCCCGATACCAGGCAAAGTTCTGGGTAATCCAGTCGGTATGAACCTTTGTGTTCATACTGTCTTGCATCGCCAGCATGGTTTCAACTTTTTGTAATACTTGGCCTTTTGTGTTTTGCATGACTAATGGCGCTCCGTTGCGCTTAACTGGGGTCGAGTGAATAGCTAAAGCAAATAAATGAGTGTGTTAGCCCTTTAATGCTGAGGTTGTCTTGGACAAAATAAAGCCCGAGCATCATAGCAAAATCAAACCGCAAATTGCCGAAAGGCGGTGGCCAAGATCGGTCAATTTATGGTGATGAAAAATAAGATTTTATGCCCTCGAGCTATTGACATTTAAAACAGAGAATGAGTGGAAAAATCTATCCACAAATTCTGTGGATAACTGTGTGGAAAACCCCTTACCGAAGGCCTCGCAGCCCTTGTTTATAGGCACCTCCTTCAGATAGGCTGTATTTTGTACAACCTTATT
>Ga0208660_1001096_pt1 | contig 10937 bp, 10 predicted proteins | sample DEB08_DNA_13_FD_184527 | JGI IMG/M metagenome (GOLD analysis project Ga0208660, IMG submission 184527) | Aqueous microbial communities from the Delaware River and Bay under freshwater to marine salinity gradient to study organic matter... | ecosystem: Environmental > Aquatic > Marine > Coastal ... | reverse complement strand
CACTGGAACAAGCCTTTGGCTGGCAAGCGACGTTTGTGTTTTTAGGGCTGGCAGGGTTTGCGACCCTCGCCCTCGTGTTTTTTGACCTTGGCGAGACCGTCCAAGGCGAAGGCACCAGCTTTCGCGACCAGCTAAGCACCTATCCGGAACTGTTCCGCTCACCACGGTTTTGGGGCTACGTGTTATGTGCTGCGTTCGGCTCCGGCGCATTCTTTGCCCTGCTGGGCGGCACATCATTTGTAGCCACTGAAATCTTTGGCCTATCGCCATTGTGGAGCGGGATTGCGCTAGGCACGCCGGCGATCGGATATGCAATCGGCAACTTTTTCTCGGGCCGCTTCTCTGTTCGTGTCGGGATCAACAAGATGGCAATCATCGGCACGTTGATCACAATTTCCGGTTTGGGTTTGTCGGCAATCCTGACACTTTCAGGCGTACATCACCCGCTGAATTTCTTCGGGTTTTGCATCTTCTTGGGCTTGGGCAACGGCATTATGTTGCCCAACGTCATGGCGGGGTCCATTTCGGTCAGGCCACACCTTGCAGGCACGGCCAGTGGCCTTGGCGGGGCAATCATGATTGGCGGCGGCGCGGCACTATCACAATTCGCAGGAAGCATCCTGACAGTGGAAACAGGCACCTTGCCGCTCCAGCTGATTATGCTGGGCGTGTCGATCATGGCACTGCTGTCAGTCCTCTTTGTGATCTGGCGCGAAAAGCGGATCGCTTGACGCAAGGTTTGCATTAGCTAATCTACGTTAGCAAATCTGCAAAGGTGCGAGATGGCTGTTCAAAAACTCTATGCCGGGGCTAAACTACGTGAACTGCGTGGGCGTTTGTCGCTGACCCAAAAAGCATTCGCGGAAAAACTCGGCGTATCGCTGCCGTATTTGAACCAAATGGAGAATAATAACCGTCCGGTATCAACCGCCGTAGTGATGGGGCTGGCACAGGAGTTCGGCTTTGATGTCACCGAACTACAATCGGGCGATGAGGCCCGCTTGGTCGGCGATATGCGCGAGGCATTGGCCGATCCGGTATTCACCGGCCCCGCCCCCGCCCTTGCCGATATGCGGTTGGCCGCGTCCAACGCCCCCGCCCTTGCCCGCGCGTTTTTGGACCTGCACGCGGCTTACCGGCAGACCCATGAAAGGCTGGCGTCTTTGGACGAGGCATTGGGCCGCGAAGACGCCCGCTTGCAGCCCAGCCCTTGGGAAGAAGTGCGCGACTTTTTCCACTATTGCGACAACTATATTGATGCAGTGGACCGCAGTGCCGAACGCTTTGCCGACCGCCGCAACCCCGAAGAAACCGTAGCCGAGGCCGCAATTCGCATGCTCAAATCCCACGGTGTCAACGTCGTGATGACCGAGGCCGCTGATGTGCGTAATTATGATCCCGCCAGCAAAACACTGTCGATTTCGCGTTTTGCCAGCAATGCGACACAGAGTTTTCAGTTGCTATTGCAACTGGCCCTGATCACCCAAACACCTTTGTTAGAAGCCACATTGGACTTGGCACGTTTTCAGTCGGACGAGGCGCGCAGCATCGCCAAAGTCGGCTTGGCGAATTATTTCGCAGGTGCTGCCTTAATGCCTTACCGCGCGTTCTTGTCGGCCGCGAACGCAACACGACATGATTTAGAAGTGTTATCAACGCGGTTTGGCGCATCACTAGAACAAGTTGCGCACCGTCTATCCACACTGCAACGCCCCGGCGAAAAGGGCATCCCGTTCTTCTTTGTGCGGGTGGATCAGGCGGGAACAATCACTAAAAGACACTCTGCCACAACATTGCAATTCGCACGCTATGGCGGTGCCTGCCCGCTATGGAACGTGCATCAAGCGTTTGAGTTGCCCGGACAATTCTTGCGTCAATTGGCGGAAACGCCAGATGGCGCGCGCTATTTCTGCCTTGCCCGCGATGTCAGCAAATCAGGCGGGGCATACGGTGAGCCGACGCGCCGCTATGCAATCGGGTTGGGTTGCGAGGTCAAACATGCGCCCGCATTGGTTTACGCCGATCACATGGATATCGCCGCCGCGCAGGCTTACGCACCGATCGGGATTTCGTGCCGCATTTGCGAGCGGCGCAATTGCCATCAGCGGTCTGTTCCGCCGCTCGAGCGGCAATTGCGGGTTGATCCCGACAGACGCGGGATCTTGCCTTATCAGCTAGACTAAGCTGCGTTCAGTAGCGCGCTGATTTGATCTTTCATTGCCAAGCGTTCCTTGCGCATCTGCGCCATATGCAGATCATCCGTCGGCTCTACATCTGTTTCCGCGCGGTGGATGGCGCGGTTCAGTGTGTGGTAGTCATCGAAAATCTTGGCGAAATGCGCGTCGCTTTCCTTAAGGCGGTGCATTGTATCAACATGTTCGGGAAATTCTTCGGCAAGCTCGTAAGGTGTATGCGCCATGTGCAGGTCCTTTTTGTATGTTTCGAAAGTAACCTAGCGCGCCCGTCCAGCGCAGACATTGACACGGATCAAGCCGCGACAATTACCTGCGCGCAGCGCGCCATCCAGCCGCTTCGGCTTCTGAGCGTGAGCAAAACCACCGCTCGCCGTTTGCAGTGTTGATGCTGGTGCGCGCGTAGTGCTCTTGGCCGGGCACGTGGTAAATGCGGCCATTGCCAGAGATATTGCCTTTGATGGCACAGTTTTGATTTGTTGGGGCCGGACCAGCGGCTCTTGCTGCGCGAAACTCCGACGGCATTTGAACTTCAACGGCCCAAAGCCCACGCCCAGCAACAGCCGCAGCCTTTTCGTCCAAATCATAGCTTTCGGAATAGCGCCTGAATGCCCATGCCAAACCAGAGTGGACAATCATCTGCCCCATGTCTTGCCCATCGACCAAGCAAACTGCCACTACCCGTCCGTACCGATCAATGTCGCGTTCATCGCAGCGCGCATACGTGCCTTCAAATCTGTTGCTCACGGCATCGCGCGTCCACGCGCCGCAATCCCATGTGCGCCCGCTGTCGGAACAAGGTTGCCCCATTTCCGGTGCATCAATCCCGAACAACCGCACACGCACCCCGCCCACATCAATCGTATCCGCATCGATGACACGGACCTGCCCGTTTGGGGCAGCAAAAGCAGGTGCGGACATCACTGCAAAAAGAAGGATCAAAGTGCGTAGCATACCCCGATCTAGGGAAAGCACTCGGCCCAGCGCAAGGCGCTTTGTTAATAATAGTTAAGAAAGTGTTAACGCGGTCACCGCTGCTTCGTTTCCCACTCTGGATGGATCCAAGGCTGATCATTGGACGGCGCAAGCGGATTGCGCTGCAAAATATGATCCGCCGCTTTTTCGCCCACCATCAGCGACGGTCCATTTGTATTGCCATTCGGTACGCGCGGGAAAATAGAGCTGTCCGCGACCCGCAGACCGGCCACGCCAATCACGCGCGTTTCGGGGTCGACAACTGCCATTGGGTCATCCGGATCACCCATTTTGCAAGTGCCACACGGATGGTACGCACTTTCCGCGTGCTCTTTGATAAAGTCGTCGAGTGCATCATCGCTTTGCGCATCCTCGCCCGGTTGGATTTCACGACCGCGGAAAGGATCGAATGCAGCCTGCGCAAAAATCTCGCGGGTCAGGCGAATACATTTGCGGAAATCGACCCAGTCTTGTGGGTCGGACATGTAATTGAATTCGATCTTGGGGTGATCTGCCGGATCAGCAGAGCGAAGGGTAACTTGCCCGCGCGAATTGGACCGCATCGGGCCGACATGTGCTTGGAAACCATGCCCGTCAGGTGCGACTTTGCCGTCGTAGCTCACGGCGATCGGCAAAAAGTGGTATTGGATATCGGGATACTTGACCCCAGCGTCCGAGCGGATGAACGCAGCACTTTCAAACTGGTTCGAGCTGCCAAGACCTGTTTTCCACAGCAGCCATTCAAGACCAATCTTGGCTTTGCCCCGCAGATTCCAGTAGGCAAAAAGCGAGACGGGCTTGGTTGCTGCCTGCTGGATATAAAGCTCTAGGTGGTCTTGCAGGTTTTGGCCAACGCCGGGCCGGTCTGCGACGACTTCGATCCCGTGCTCTTTGAGGTGCGCCGCAGGACCGATCCCGGACAGCATGAGCAGTTTAGGTGAATTCAGGGATGAGGCGGCAACGATCACTTCTTTGCCTGCTTTGATGATTTCAATTTTGTTGCCACGGCTAACCTCGACACCGACTGCGCGTCCGTCTTCAATCACAATCCGGCGCGCAAAGGCACGTGTGATGTTGCAATTGGGACGCTTCAGGGCGGGGCGCAGATAGGCTGTTGCCGCGGACCAGCGCACACCTTTGTAGATTGTCGCATCAAAGGGGCCAAAACCTTCTTGCTGCTCGCCATTGTAGTCCCCTGTGACGGGGTAACCTGCTTGTTCCCCTGCCTCGACGAATGCGCGGGTTAGCGGGTTTTTGCGCGGCCCGCGTGTGACGTGCAGCGGGCCATCTTTGCCGCGCCAATCAGGGTTGCCGCCGTGACCACCATCGTGCCAGTGTTCCATTCGTTTGAAGTATGGCAGCACATCCGCATAGGACCAACCATGTGCGCCGCTTTCCGCCCAGTGGTCGTAGTCGCAGGCATGCCCGCGCACGTAGATCATGCCGTTGATTGATGACGATCCGCCGATAACTTTGCCGCGTGGTGTAACCAGTTCGCGCCCGCCTAAATGCGGCTCGGGTTCCGATTTCATCCCCCAGTCATAGCGTTTCATGTTCATCGGATATGACAGCGCGGCAGGCATCTGGATGAACGGGCCAGCATCGCTGCCGCCGTGCTCTATGACCAAGACCTGTTTACCTGCCTCCGCGAGACGGTAGGCGATTGCACAGCCAGCAGAGCCTGCGCCGATGATGATGTAGTCAGCTTGCATTTAATTTGAGACCTTTATGTCTGTCGCAAGTGCCGGAACCTCCGGCGGGAGTTTGGAAGGGCAAGATGATAAGTCTATTCGCCCCGTGGGAACCGTTGGTTTTCTTCGAGAACATTGAGGTCCATGTGGTTGCGCATGTACCGCTCGGACGCTTTTTGCAGCGGTTGATAGTCCCAGGGGTAGTAGTTACCATTGCGTAGGGCCTCGTAGACCACCCAGCGACAGGCTTGGGATTGCCGCACGGATGCGTCGAATGCGGCAAGGTCCCAGCGCGCTTCGGATTTGGCCCGCAACTGGCTTACGGTGCCTTGGTGTGCCGGCTGATCCGCGAGGTTTGTCAGCTCTTGTGGGTCGGCGTCCAGGTCGAACAACTGGTCGGGATCGAGCGTGCAGCGCGTGTATTTCCATTTGCCGTAGCGCAGGCAGACAAGCGGCGCATAGCTGCCTTCGGCGGCGTATTCCATCGCCACAGGTGTGTCGCGCACCCCACCTTGCCCCAGATGCACAAGGCTTTCGCCTGTCGTCCATGGGGCGACCTCGGACATATCAATGCCCGCCAGATCACAAAGGGTCGGTGTCACGTCGATGTTGCTGACCGGGGTCGCGTTGAGGCCTGCTTGCATTTGCGGGCTGCAAATCATCAGCGGCACACGTGCCGAGCCTTCCAAGAACGACATTTTGAACCACATCCCGCGTTCACCCAGCATATCGCCATGGTCAGAGACGAATAGGATCGTAGCCTCTTGGCGGGTGTCTTTGAGCGTTTGCAGCACTTCGCCGATTTTGCCATCGAGGTAAGAGATATTGGCGAAGTATGCGCGGCGCGCGCGTTTGGTGTGGTCTTCGGTGATGTTGAAGTTATCGCGGTCGTTGGCATCCAAAATACGTTGAGAGTGCGCGTCTTGTTCCTCATAAGGGATCGGCCTGATCTGCGGCATCAGGTGGTCGCAATCCTCATACAAGTCCCAATATTTCTTACGTGCGACATAGGGATCATGTGGATGCGTAAAGCTGACAGTCAGGCACCAAGGTCGACTGTCTTGGCCGCGTGAGAGATCATAAAGCTTGCGGGTCGCATTATAGCAAACCTCGTCGTCGTACTCCATTTGGTTGGTGATTTCAGCCACACCTGCGCCCGTCACGGACCCCATGTTATGATACCACCAATCGATCCGCTCGCCGGGTTTGCGGTAGTCTGGTGTCCAGCCGAAATCAGGCGGGTATATGTCTGTCGTCAAACGTTCCTCGAACCCGTGCATCTGGTCAGGGCCGACGAAATGCATTTTGCCAGACAAACAGGTTTGATAACCCGCACGCCGCAAATGGTGCGCGTATGTGGGAATGGATGAGGCAAACTCAGCAGCGTTGTCATAGACACCGGTGCGCGATGGCAATTGCCCCGACATAAACGACGCCCGCCCCGGCGCGCAAAGCGGCGATGCAGTGTAGGCGTTGGCAAAACGGGTCGACTTGGCGGCCAAAGCTTTCAGGTTCGGCGCATGCAGCCAATCCGCAGGACCGTCTGGAAACAGCGTTCCGTTCAATTGGTCCACCATGATAATTAGGATATTGGGTTTGGTCATTGTGGGCGTCCCCCGAGTTCAATGTGCAAAAGTGCAAGCGCTTGCGCAGTGGCATCCGATTGCTTGGCTTGCTTGCGTGCAAGACCTTGGCGCAGATACAACCCGTCGATTAGCCCTGCCAATCGGGCAGCGGCCCCTTCCGCGCCGTCACCAATCAGCGGGCGCAGATCATAAAGCAGATTGCTGCGCAGGCGTTCTTGGTAGATGCGCAATAAACGATGTGCCTCAGCAGAGGTTTGCGCCAGAACATAGAAATTGAGCCATGCCGCGATCACCTCTGGTTGGAAGTTGGTCGACGTGAAGCCCGCGCGAATAACAGCCTCGAGGCGCGCATTGTGACCTTTGGCCCCGTAAAGGGCAGCCCGGACTTCGGCCGCATAGATTGCTAGCGTATGACGCATTGCGGCCAGAAATATTTGATCTTTGCCACCAAAGTAGTGGTGCGCGAGCGCCGATGACATCCCTGCACGCTTAGCGATATTACTAACCGTTACATCCAAGTTGCCGACTGCCCCGATTTCATCAATCGTGGCTTTCACTAAGGCCGCACGGCGGATAGGCTCCATTCCAAGCTTGGGCATCTGATCCTCTTTTTAGGTGACACAGGCAGTTAAATCGTTCTTTATTGACTCGTCAATCAAGAAAAAACATGGAGTAACGATATGAAATTGAAATCAACACTATCTGTTCTGGCGATCTGTGCGGCAGTTCCAGCCGTAGCCGATTGCGGCTTGGTCCGTTTTTCCGACGTCGGTTGGACGGACATCACCGCCACAACCGCGGCCACGTCAATTGTTCTGGAAGCATTGGGCTATGAGACCTCCACTGATATCCTTTCAGTTCCAGTGACTTACGCATCAATGGCGCAAGGCGACATTGACGTTTTCTTGGGTAATTGGATGCCAACGATGGAAGGCGATATCGCCAGCTACCGTGAAGCAGGCACCGTCGATACTGTGCGCGTCAACCTTGAAGGCGCCAAGTACACATTGGCGACAAACGCCGCTGGTGTGGCCGCTGGTATCACCGATTTCGCGACCATCGCTGCTGCATCCGATGCGCTTGATGGCAAGATTTACGGCATCGAGGCTGGCAACGACGGCAACCGTTTGATCCAAGACATGATCGATTCTGGGTCTTTTGGCCTTGACGGCTTTGAAGTGGTTGAAAGCTCCGAGCAAGGCATGTTGGCCCAAGTTGAACGCGCCGTTGACCGCGACGAGGCTGTTGTTTTCCTTGGCTGGGAACCGCACCCAATGAATGCCAACTTTGATCTTACATATCTGCCGGGCGGTGATGATTACTTTGGACCTGATCTGGGTGGCGCTGTTGTCGCCACAAACACCCGTGCGGGCTATGTCGCTGAATGTGCGAATACAGGTAAGCTGCTGCAGAACCTTGAATTCACACTGGCGATGGAAAACGAAATCATGGGCGCGATCCTGAATGATGACGTTGATCCAAACGATGCGGCCCAAGCATGGCTGGCTGCAAACCCTGCCACGTGGACCGCGTGGCTTGACGGTGTGACAACCGCCGATGGTGGCGATGCAGTCGCAGCCGTTACTGCGGCTCTCGCAAACTAATCCACAAGAAAGGGGGCGGTTCTTATCGCCCCCTTTTGCAGTTTGGAATTCAATATGAACTGGCTGACAGAGAACAAAATTCCCGTAGGTGACTGGTCCGAAACCGGCGTTGACTGGCTCAAGGAAAATGGGCGACCAATCTTTGACGCGCTCAGCGATGGGCTTGATGCGATGATTGACGGGATTGTGTGGTGCCTGCAAACACCACCAGAATTCGTAGTGATCGCATTGTTCATTGCGCTGACGTGGGTCTTGCAACGCTCTTGGAAAACTTGCGCATTGGTTCTGGCCTGCCTCTTGTTCGTTCTCAACCAAGGCTATTGGGACGAAACGACCGACAGCTTAGCGCTGGTGCTGTCGTCCTGCGTTGTCTGCATGGGCCTTGGGGTCCCGATAGGGATTTTTTTGGCACACCGCCCGCGTGCATATCAAGCACTCAGCCCTGTGCTGGACCTGATGCAGACCCTGCCTGCCTTTGTTTACCTCATTCCAGCGATTGTATTTTTTGGCCTTGGCATGGTGCCGGGCCTGTTTGCGACCGTGATCTTTGTGCTGCCCGCCCCAATCCGGTTGACGTATTTAGGCGTTTCAAACACCCCGAAATCGTTGCTTGAAGCCGCCGAAGCCTTTGGGGCAACTGGCGCGCAACGCCTGTGGAAGGTCGAGTTGCCTTATGCTTTCCCGCAAATCATGGCGGGCCTAAACCAAGTGATCATGTTGTCGCTGTCGATGGTCGTAATCTCGGCCTATGTCGGCGCAAACGGCCTTGGAAAACCTGTCGTGCAAGCCTTGGGGCGCAATGATCCCGGGCTTGGATTTGAATCCGGCCTTGTGATCGTGGCCGTTGCTATCATGCTGGACCGAATGTTGCGGGTGAAATCAAAATGAATGCCGTTGAATTTGACAATGTCTCGATCGTTTTTGGTGACAAACCACATACGGCCCTACCCTTTATGGACGACGGGCTAGAGCGCCCTGAAATCCGCGAGAAAACCAATCAAATCCTTGGCGTGCATAACTGCTCGCTCAACGTGGAAGTTGGTGAAATCCTTGTGCTGATGGGGCTCTCTGGTTCTGGCAAATCGACGTTGTTGCGCGCGGTGAACGGCCTAAACCCTGTGATCCGTGGCGAAGTGCGTATTAACGATGGCGACTGGACCTGCAGCGTCGGCAATAGCTCTGCTGCAGATCTGCGCCGTGTGCGCCGCGAATGCGTTTCGATGGTGTTTCAACAATTCGGTCTGCTGCCATGGCGCACAGTGCGCGACAACGTGGGGCTTGGATTGGAACTGGCCGGCCTTGAAAAAGCCGCGCGCTTAAAACGCGTGGATCAAGAGCTTGAAATGGTCGGCCTCGCGGACCGCGCCGACGCGCTAGTGGGTGAGCTTTCAGGCGGGATGCAGCAGCGGGTAGGCCTTGCTCGCGCTTTCGCAACAGATGCACCGATCCTGCTAATGGACGAACCTTTTTCGGCGCTTGACCCGCTGATCCGCACACGCTTGCAAGACGAACTTCTTGATCTGCAAAAGCAACGCGGCCGCACGATTGTATTTGTCAGTCACGATCTGGACGAAGCTTTCAAGCTCGGCAACCGCATTGCGATCATGGAGGGCGGCCGGATCGTGCAATGCGGCACTCCACGCGATATCTTTACCAATCCAGCAAACGGCTATGTGGCGGAATTTGTGGCACACATGAACCCACTTGGTGTCTTAACCGCCCGTGACGTAATGACCGCAGGAACATGTGACGGTCCGGCTATTGATGTCGAAACACCCGTCCAAGACATCATGCACCAGATCGACGGCGCATCCCTACAAGTCCATGAAAACGGCCAACCAATCGGCGTGGTGACGCAAAGCTCACTACTTGCACGCCTCACTCCGCCTTCTTCCGAGTAAAAATATCCCCGCCGGAGGCTTGCCCCAAAGGGGCAAAGTTCAAACCTTGGTTTCAACTGCTGCAGGTGTAATTCTGCGCCGCGCGACAGCCTCGCGCCACGTGATAAATGTCACCGATGCCATAATCACAGCGCCGCCAAAGATGACCCAGCCATCAACTGCTTCGCCAAAGACCACAGCCCCCAACAGTACCGCCCAGACCAATTGCAAAAACGTGACCGGCTGCGTCACAGTCAAAGGTGCAGCAGCAAAAGCCAGTGTCATTGAATAATGGCCTGCCGTAGCAAAACAGGCGACCAGAAACAGCCAACCAAGCTGTTCCAAAGTAGGTGTAATCCAGACCGCCGCCGCAAAGGGCGCCAAGCCGACTGTAACAGTGATCGACAACATACCGACAACGACAGCAGCAGAAACTTCGCCGGACAGTTGCTTGGCGATCAAATAACCAGCGGCAAAGAAAACCGCCGTTCCCAACATAGCGATATGGCCGATTTCGACCTCTTTCATGCCGGGACGCAGAATAATCATCGCGCCAATCAACGCCATGATCACAGCAGCCAAGCGGCGTGGCGGTAGTTTTTCACCCAAAAACAAAGCAGCGCCAAGCGAGACATAGACCGGCGAGAGATAATTCATCGCGGTCACTTCGGCGATCGGAATGCGCGCCATCGCAAAGAACCACAAAATCACAGCCAATGTGTGCACGGCACCGCGCGCCCAAAAAAGTTTCTTTTGCCGACCTGTCAGGTGCGCGGCCAAAATCGGCTTGATCATCGGCAGCAAAAACACCAATCCCAGCACATACCGCAGGAACGCGGCTTGGGCTGCGGGCACATCGCTTCCAATATGTTTGACGACGGCGGTCACGGCCACAAACATCAAACCTGTGAACACCATCCAAAAGATGCCAACGACGGGACGTGATTGCTTTGCGGGTTCCATAATCCATGCGTCGCACCAAGATTAGCCGATAGCAAGCCGCCTGCGC
>Ga0208660_1001091_pt1 | contig 10978 bp, 6 predicted proteins | sample DEB08_DNA_13_FD_184527 | JGI IMG/M metagenome (GOLD analysis project Ga0208660, IMG submission 184527) | Aqueous microbial communities from the Delaware River and Bay under freshwater to marine salinity gradient to study organic matter... | ecosystem: Environmental > Aquatic > Marine > Coastal ... | reverse complement strand
ACGCTGGAAATGCGCCAATCTATGCTCCTGCCCTTCAACCTATCCCTGCATCTAGCGGACTAGCCTGCCGAGCCATGAGTGTTTAAAAGCAAACACTAGGCCACAAAATAGGCAGGATCCCTCTGAACAATTTGCAAAAGTGTGACGGGGTTCCCAATTGAGTGCTGCAAAACATGTTTTGGAGAAGGTACTACACTTTTACAGCTAGGCTTTTTAAAGCTGATGTAAAAGACTTTAGAAGTAGTAACTCCAGATAGATTCTATAAGGCTGTCCAATCGAACCGCTCCCTTGCGAGCAAGTTCGAAGGGGGAAGTTATGATTAGAATAAGCTCATAAGCATCTGGATCCATTCGACCACGCAGGTTAGGCCTTATTATGAAGTTACAGAGATCCTTAGCGACAGTTTACTTTCCCTTAGTTTGCCTATTCGCAACCCCTCAAGGCATAGCGCAGAGTACACCCTCTGAATTTGCCGAGATGAGCTTGCAAGAACTATTTGACCTAAACATCTATGAGACTAGCCAAGCCACCGGTGCTTTTTCTGCTTGGACTTTGGGGTACAAATACAAAACCGCAAAGTTTGAAGGCTACCTTGACGGCACCCAATCACTCAGTTTCGCCGATGTTACCGGCCCGCCTTCGGACGGCTCTGGTAAGACTTTTCCAGTGGTGCCTACCACTATCACCCAAACCGCGCACATATATACAGTAGGCTACCAATTTAATGGCCAATGGCAGGGGCATCTCTCGATTCCGTATATCAAACAAAAAACGGACCATTTAAGTTTGGTACCCGGATATGAAACCTTCACCATTGAAACTAGTGGTATTGGCGATGCTGTCATGTCAGCCAGCTACAAGTTAAACTCGGATGCATGGCAGGTTTCACTTGGAGTAAGCTTACCCACGGGGTCGATTGATGAACAAGGTGACACACCCCGAGAGCCAGGTGACCAGCAACTGCCCTACACCATGCAACTGGGCTCAGGCACCTACGATTTCCCTGTTGAATTAAACTATCAAAACAGCACAACGCCCAACTTAAGTATGAACTTGTCGGCCATCATCCGCACGGGGACCAATGACAGAGACTACCGTCTTGGCAACAACTATAGTTTGAGCGGTCGTTATAAATTCGAGTTGTCTTCACGCTTAAAAGGCTATGCGGGCGTTGCACTCCAATATAGCGAGTCTATACACGGGCAAGATGACTCTTTGTGCGTTGGCGACCCAGCCACTCTCTATCCTGCCAGCATAACCAACCCAGACCTTTATGGCGGTAAAAAAGTTAATGCCCGACTAGGTTTGTTGTGGAAGGTTTCTGATGACTACCGACTCACCGTAGAGCTCGGCCAGCCTGTTTACCAAGATCTCAATGGGCCACAGCCTAAAGAACAATGGCGTAGTGCTATTTATCTATCTAAAACTTATTGATAACCCTCATGCTTTTTTTACGCACATCTCGCCGACGCTTCGCAAAAGCTTTTAAAGCTTTTGCGATCGGCTCAGTGTGCCTGCTATTTTGTTTAGCTACTCAAGCCGAAGCACCTTTGAGCAAAGAAGATAAGCTAAAAGCAGCCTATCTACTAAACTTCACAAAATTTATTGAATGGCCAGAGAGTGATACTGACGAACGGCAGAAAACCATTCGTATTTGTATAGCCAGCTCACCAAAATTTCTTGCATTTTTAAATGAAATGGTTCGCAATGTTCGAGTAGGGAAGCTGCAACGGGCCGTCAACGCACTGCCACTGAGCTCGGCAAAACAATGTGAATTGGTTTATACAAGGCAGTCGGGAACCGCTAATAATGAAAAACTTCATCATGCAGTTGTTGTGGTTGATTCAGCCGAAGTGAAATTCCCAGCTACCTCTATAGTGTTTTACGAAAAAAATAAAAAACTACGCTTCGAGATAGATAGAGATAACATTTCCAAAACTCAAGTTGTCGTTAGCTCTGAACTAATGAAGCTGGCAAAAATAAAATGAAGAAAAATAATCGCGTCAAAAAAATTAATTTTTTCCATAAACAGCTTTTGTCTGTCGTAGCGATCAATATTCTGCCGCTTCTCATTATGTCAGGGCTACTCTACTCGAATGCGATTACAGACTATAAAGCCAACTTGTTAGAAACGATGGATAATGAAATTAACCTGCTCGTGTCTACCAGTAAATCGGCTTTACTATTTGATGACCAAGACGCAGCAACTGAACTGTTGTCTGCCCTAAAAAGCTATACGTCAACTCGATACGCTCAGCTGTACGACGCAAACGGTGCAGTATTCGCTGAATATAAGCGCCCTGGACAGAAAGTTGATATGCCTATTGAGCAGTTTAATGGCGAGATTATTTTCAGGAATAACAACTTTTATCTATCCAAAGCCATAATGATGGATGAAGATCACCTCGGCATCGCCGTAATATCGGCCGACACTAACTCGCTGGCTATGCAAAAAAGTCACTACATATTGGTGACAGGCTGGGCATTTTTAGGCAGCCTAGTGCTCGCTTATTTACTTAACTGGAAAATACAGAAAAGATTCACTGCGCCAATTAGCGAACTCATTGGCTTGGTGGGATATGTTGCTAAAAATAAAAAATACCACAAACGACTGGATGGCGGACGGCACGATGAAATTGGCGATCTTATTCTAGGCGTGAATACAATGCTCGACACCATAGAGACGCACGAGCAACAACTTTATAACCGCGCCAACTATGACGAACTGACTCAACTACCCAATCGCCACTTGCTTATGGAGCGTTTGGATCACGCCATTGATATAGCAGGCAGGAACAAATCAGAAATCGCGGTGCTTTTTCTTGATTTAGATAGATTTAAAGTCATCAACGACAGCCTCGGGCATGGCATAGGCGATGAATTACTGCTGCAAATCTCTGAAAAATTAGTGGGTATACTGCGAAAATCCGACTCTGTTAGTCGCTGGGGCGGAGATGAGTTTGTCATGCTGCTCGAAAATATTGAACAGGTAGAAGACATAGAGCTTATTGTTAATAAGGTCATTCTAGAACTTTCCAAGCCGGCGATAGTGAGCGGACATCTGCTGCATATTACGACTAGCGTCGGTATTGCCCGCTTCCCTCAGGATGGCAAAGACAGCCTGAGCCTGCTTAAGCACGCCGACATCAGCATGTACCAAGCCAAGTCTCAAGGCGTAGGTCAATTTCGCTATTTTAAATCGAGCATGCTTAATAAATCGGTATACCGTTTAAGAATGGAAATGGAGCTGCATAACGCCGTCGAAAATGAAGACTTTTTTCTGATGTATCAACCGCAGCTTGCAATCGATGGCGAGACAGTCGTGGGATTCGAGGCTTTAATAAGATGGAAGCTCGAGGGCAGATTAATACCACCCGATGAGTTCCTTCCCATTGTTGAAGAAATAGGTCTGATGCATCGGGTTTCACTGTGGGTGCTTAAACAAGCTTGCCAACAAAATATTAGCTGGCAAAACGCGGGGCTTCCACCGATAAAAATGGCCATAAACCTGCCGCCGTCGTTTGTAATGCACCAGCAATGTTTTAACAACATTGCATCGGCCTTGGCAGGCTCAGGCTTAGAACCTGAATACTTGGAAATTGAATTAACCGAGAATACCTTTTTGAATGCGAGGTCAACAGCGGGCCCGATTTTACAATCGCTAAAGGATTTAGGCGTAAGCATTGCGATTGATGATTTTGGAACGGGCTATTCCTGCATGAGCTATTTACAAGATCTACCTATAGGCACAATTAAAATTGATGGTAGCTTTATAAATGGGCTCGGACTTAGTCGAGCTAACGAAGGCATTGTGCAATCAATTATTACGCTTGGAAAAAGTTTAAATATGACGATCGTGGGGGAGTGTGTTGAAACAGAGCAGCAACTGAATATTCTTAGAGATATGGAGTGCGATATTATTCAGGGCTATTTTCACAGCAAACCTCTGGATTTTGATGAGGCAGAGAATTTTCTGACCCGAAAACAGAAACCTCTACGGCTGCGCTCGATTAAAAATTAAAGCGCTGTTGTTGCTGCCATGTTTACGTCTAAACGGTGCCTTTTTAAAACAACTCCTGACCTCTTCCTGCGATGGACATCGCTCCGCTGCAAGCACATACAAAGCCGAATATAAATTAGTGCTTAATACGAAAGCCAAGAACCGCGCTGGGCATGCTGAACCATCTTATCGATAGTTACTTAAGATGCAGGATATGCTGCCAACTGCCATTAGGCAGATGGTTTGTCTCTACCCAACCCTGTGCATTGGCATACTTGCCGGTACCCCCGGTAATAGCTCGCGGTATTGAAACAGAATTTTCTAGCGCCGCATTGGGGCTTGCATATTGAGCCGCGGCTTGAAGCACGAGTTGAACGAGAACAACCCATGAGTCGTTATTATAGTGTATTACCCCAGCTTCTCCTGGGTCGCTGAGATATTCGTGACATAGGTTGTGGCATAATATATCATTAAAAAAAGCACTATGCCGTCTCATCCCGTCTAACTAGGTAATCGCTATGAACAAAATACTTGTTGTTGGTGCCGTAATCCTTTGCATGGCAGTCATCAGTTTTAGTCAACGCACTAATATCGCCAGCCTCCTGCTGGAGAAAGGGCTTGAAGTACGAATCAATGCTGACTATGTAGCCACCTTAGAGGATGGTTTACACTTGGCTCTTTGTGGCGCCGGCGGCCCTATGCCGGCACCCAACGCCTCTGGCCCTTGCGTAGCTGTGGTCGCGGGCAAGCGACTATTCATAGTAGATTCAGGCACCGATGGCGTGCGCAATCTTGCCCGCATGGGCTACCAGCCTGGCACGATTCAAGGGGTATTTCTGACTCACTTTCATTCTGACCATATTGATGGCCTTGGTGAGATGGCGACAATTCGCTGGGCGGGCGGTGACAATACTAAGCCTCTGCCGGTGTATGGCCCAGAAGGTGTCGAGCAGATTGTTAACGGACTCAATAGCGTTTATGCACAAGATTTCACTTATCGTCATGACCATCACGGCGACCTAGTGGCACCGTTATCAGGCGCGGGTATGTTAGCCATGCCTTTCGCTAAACCAGTCTTAGGAAAGCTAACCACTGTTTATGACGACGCCGGGTTAATAGTTGAGGCGCTCGCAGTTAATCACCCACCAATCGATCCTGCTGTGGGTTATCGCTTCAGTTATAAGGGGCGTTCGCTGCTGATTACGGGGGACACCACTAAATTAGATAACATCCAACAGTTTTCCGCTGGCGTTGACTTACTGGTGCACGAGGCTCTGGCGCCCAACCTGCTATTAATGATGCACGAGGCCGCGGAGGCAAGTGGCAACGACATTTTGGCCAAAATTGCGCATGACGTTGTGGACTATCACACCAGCCCTGTTGAAGCCGCCGAGACGGCTCGCGATGCAGGCGTAGGCCACCTACTTTATTACCACATTGTGCCGCCGTTAGTTATGCCTGGCCAGAAAGCACTTTTCTTAAACGGTGCCGAAGATATTTTTCCAGACTACACCATAGGTGAAGACGGTGTAGCTTTCTCTTTACCAGCTGGCACAGATGAAATTATTCGGACTAGCAATGGCCTGTAGCACTAATATTGCTGCAGAATGACTGCGGCAATATTGGCATATACGACAAGCCCGTTGAAGTAAGCGCATAGCAAAAAACGATTTATTATAAGAGGAAGACGCAAGTCATTTTTAAAACGCCGAGCCACGGTTAATGCGTCAGTTAGTAAGTGCGCCTGTCATTGCAAACATGGCAAAACCGCATATGGCCTAGCGCTACCTAACGGGTGCTCATCACCATTGTGCTACACATCAAACTAAAAAGCCCCAACTTCATTTGGGGCTTTTTAGTTTTTACAGGCAGAGCCCTAACTTACAAGGATTCAAGGAAACGTAACATCAACTGCTTGTCTGATTCAGGCAAGCCTTGGTAGGCATCATTCGCTGCCTGCCCTTCCCCACCGTGCCACAAAATAGCTTCTTCAATAGAACGAGCTCGTCCATCGTGAAGATAAGCATGATGAGGTGTGCAGCTCTCACCGCCCTCGGCTCCCGTTGGATTGATCACACCACCTGTCACACAGGCCGCCAAACCCAAGCCCCACAATGGCGTGGTGCGCCATTCAGCACCCGTTGCTGTGCCTTCGCTTAATGTATCAGCAAGCCCCGGACCCATGTCATGTAATAACATATCACTATAGGGGTGGATTGTTTGATCACGCACTTCAGCCAACGGATGGAATTCGCTCGTTTGGAAAGTTTCGGTATGACAGCTGACACAGCCGATACCCCGAAATAGCTCTCTTCCTTGCAGTACATCTTGATCCTCTACCCCGTTTTTCCAAACCCGCTGAGGACGAACACCCAGCGCAGAAAGATACAGCGTAAGCGTATCTAAATTCTCTTCGGGCATCAGTGGAGCACTACCATTACAGTTGGTTTGTGCAGAGCCACAATCTAAACTAGGAAACATAGACGTGCGCACACCGATGTCTGTATTGAGTGCTGATGCTGCTTGATGCCTCACACTCGGCTGAGCGGCTTTCCAGCCGAATCGGCCGATACGATTTTGACCGGTAACCGCGTCAGTTACCACGTTCAAACGCCCAGAGATACCGTCGCCGTTAAGATCTGCAGGGTCGGCCAAGGCTTCAATATCAGCTTCAACAATTGCCTCTAACAAACCTAAACCCACCAACCGCGGTGCAATGCGTGCCGAGAAGGTATCAGGCGTAACACCACCAAACTGATAGTTAGGTGAACGCAGCCCATTGCTCTCGGTCCAGGACGCGATTGAAACACTGCCCTCACTGGCACTGCCTTTAGGCTGCAGCACACTACCCAAATCGGGATGTGGGTTGCCGTTGGCATCACCTACCTTAAAGACCCAGCGATCGAGTAACTCGCCATTACCCACCACTGAAGCGCCTCCGTTGCGCTCATGACAATCCGAGCATCGCTCATTAATATATCGCGGACCCGTTAAGCCAGCATTTGAAGAGAGGACACCATTGGCTGGATCTTCATCGTGCGCGCCACTAACGAAAGAGGAATGGTGTACACGACGGCCTAACAAAAACGTTTGTCCGTTATCGTAACCCAAATTCGTGGCCATCTGCAGAAAATGGTCGTTAGGCTCATCGGAGTACTGGTAGTGAGTACTGGTCTTGCCACCCAGCCAATACTCTTCAGGAATTTTCTCGCTGGCCTCGTCCCCCGTTTTAGCATACCAAGGCACGACACCTTCACCCACTATATAAAGGAAGACGGTGCCATAATAATTGAGCTGACCGTTTGGAATACCCGGCGCACTGAACTGACTCACTTCAAATTCTAAACGGTCACCCATTTGAATACCGCGGTTGTTCGCATTGCGGTAAAAGTCACCGGTTTTTTGGTAGTGATAGTAAGTAGTGCCATCAATAACCTCACTACCCATATAATCCATAATGCTATTCCAGTGATAGGTAGCGCTCGGGCCTGCATACCACCAGCGATTTTCCGCTTCAATGGAGTTAAGTGGCCAAATAGTTCGAACGTTCATTTCTATGCTAGTGCCGCCTTTGGCAACATAATCAACAATTTCAATATTGGTCGAGCGGTCTTCAAAATAGAACTTCACATAATGATCGTAAGACTGGAATTGGTCTTCACGCGCATGACGCGTGCGCGGGCGATCGGACCAGCGCGTGACTAGCGCGTCAGCGGTTTCAAACTGAGTATCGGGCTCAAGTACCGAGGTGTTATCAAACAGCGGTGCGTAGAGCTGCGAATAATCCACTTTATGCCACGTGCCCGTTGGGGAATCACCATTCGTATCGCCCACCGCATTATCGTTAATAAAGAAATATAACGGACGCCCCGCATAAGTAACCTGCTCGGTGCCATCACTGCGCGTAATAATTGCCAAGTCGGCCACGCCAGAGGCAACGCCGTCGGTCACTAGCAGCGGCGGCCAGCTTGTTGCGCAACCTCCATTACAGTTGCTAACGCCACCGTTCGTTGGATCATTATCCCAAACATAAAGCGTAAAGCCTGGCTGCGATGAGCCCGAGCCACCGACCAAAATGTCGTTAATAGAAGCTACTTCGTTCACGGGAATCACGATGGTACAACCAAAACCGTTCACGTTAGCGCCTGGCGGCGTATTCGGGCATAAGTCGGGCGTGTTATCGGGCACACCGTCATTGTCGCTATCTACAATCACGCAACCCGTTGCATCCACCAGCGTACCAAACGGCGTGCTGGGGCATTGATCAATGCCATCATTCACGCCATCGCCATCCGAATCGGGACAGCCATTAGCCGCTACCGCCGTGCCGGCTGGAGTGCCTGCACATTGATCAACCAAATCATCAACACCGTCGCCATCTTCATCGGCAGCAGGTACGCCCCAGACCTCTATTTCAAAAATAGAATAACCATAAACACTAGAGCGCGTTAGTCCTTGCATGCGCACATAACGATAGCTACCCGCTAATGCGACTGTGTCGGTTCGATTCCCAAAGGTGCCGCCCGATTCACTGGCCATTGTAGTCCAGCTGCTATTGTCGTTTGAACCCTGCATTTCGTAAGTGGCAGCGTTGGCTGCCTCCCAATGAATAATGACTTCTGACAATGAGTATGCCGTGCCTAAATCAAGCGTGAGCCACTGAGCATCACTGAATTGTGAGCTCCAACGTGTGGCCATGTTGCTGTCCACGGCATAGGAGGCTAATGTAGCAGGCGTTTCATTGGTACTTGACGTGGCCGTAGCCGAAAGCAACTCAGGCTCTGGCGGAGGTGGTGGCGGAGGTGGCGGAATGGGAATAGACGCAACCACTTGGATGCGCGTAGCCGAGCCTGCCAACATGTTGAGCGGCAACAGCATTACAATTGCCAATGCCAAAACACTCATTTTTTGGCGTCGCGCAGCCGATGATCCCGCACCTAAAAACAAAGCTGCCAAAACGATGGCACCCATTATGCCCAGTAAGGGCACGTTCTCTTCGACCACTAAACCCGGCAGCCACTGCGCATTGTTGGGGTTAGAGCCATAGGAAATTTCGAGCGCGTCACTCACGCCGTCGCCATCGGTATCCACGCCACCCGGATCAGGACTCGGCACCGTAGCACCAAAAAACCCTTGCGCCGAGGCTGCGCTTGAGACCAAAGTTAATGGGATCGTCACCACCACATCAACGGGCAGCCCCCCTGCCAAGCCCGAAGCGGTAATCACTAAGTCATCCTGTGTGCCAACCGGCGCATATTGACTGATGTCGAAATCAATGGCGGCTAGCGCACTTCCACCGATTGCCACGGAGCTGGGCACAATGCTAGCCACTGCCGTGTTAACCATGCCCGTCGCATCACTAGACAAGCTAATGGACTCAAAAGAAGCCGATGGATTTTCATTCATCAGCAAAATAAAAACCTGATTGCCGATACTACCCTGTTCAACATCATAGGCATGGGCATTCGCTACAAACAATCCGCACAAGGCCAGCATCACAGTTAGCACCAGTGAACGCGCTCGACTTACGAAGCCCAAAACTGACGGTAGACATTGAGAATAGAGTGGCGCTGAGAAGCTAGATAACATGCGGGAATTCCTGTGTCGTTTTTATTTCAACTTGGTTTATTCGGCTAGGTATAGTCTTGGATTATCCGGCTGGCCATGACCTTTTTTGATTTTACGCTTGTGTGACGACAAAAGCTTAGCGATGCTTGGAAAATAGAGAGGAAAGCCAAATCCACCCTCAAAATTAGCGAATCGACCCATTCACCGCCACCATTATCAGATAACATGGTTCAAAAATAAGACGAGAATATAGGCGTGAACCGCGGCTCTCAACTTACAACAATTGGCCCTTCAAAACTATAAACTGCAGGCGTCGAAAAAACTTACATTCGCTGCTCCGAGTAACTTCGCGACCATAGAACAATCCAGTTAAAACAACGCTGTATAAATTATGGCCTGTTAATTGCTATAATAATGAGCAATTATCGAGCCGCCCCAAATACAATTTAAAAGTCAAAGAGCACAGAGTGAGTAAGACATGAGCAGACCCTTAATCAGTGGAATTATCGCCTTATTAGCAATATCCGGTAACGCTCAAGCCAACCTCATCATTGGCGGCGGTTTTGAGTCCCCCAACATCAGTAATTGCGCCGAAGTCGAGCAAAACAACGGCGGGCGCTCATGCTCATCTCGCTGGAATTACTTTGCTGCCGAAAACGGCCACAGCTGGAAAGGAGACAACATAGAAATTTGGAAGTCAGGCTTTAATGGGGTGGCTTCTCACAGCGGTGTTCAGCATGGTGAGCTTAATTCCCACCCTAACGGTGGCGGCCCCTTTTCTATTTTTCAAGAATTTGAGACTGTAGAAAATCAAGAATACACAGTTAGCTTTGCCTATCGCGCGCGCAAAAATGATAAAGAAAAATTTCGTTTTGAACTCTTTACCGACAACAGCACGATTTTCAATAATGTGCAGAAGGATCACGTGAAAGGCAGCTGGAGTTTATTTTCAAACACTTTCGTCGGTACAGGCGATACAACCACCTTGCAATTCACTTCAATGAAGCCTAAATCCGGCACGGTAGGCAACTTGATAGACTCAGTAAGCGTAACGGCTAACGTCCCTGAGCCGGGCATACTCAGCCTGATGGCTTGCGGATTAGTGGGATGTATGATTACTCGAAAAAAAATAGCGGCCTAATCCGAGCACAGCGAAGCGGACACCTACAAGGCAACTACTGCCGGCCGCGACTCGCCATCCAGCACAAACGAATAAAAATAAGACGAAGATCTGATTAACGAAAGATTTAAACTTTACAGAAAAATCGCGGCGCAGGAGTGCCGATCGTTATTCACAACTACACCACCTGATCAAGGGCGCTTAAGCTCCTCGAGGCTTGACGTAAAACTGTAGGCATCGCCACCCATACGACCTACCGAATCAATCAAATTTTGATTGATCAGCCCAT
>Ga0208660_1001080_pt1 | contig 11028 bp, 11 predicted proteins | sample DEB08_DNA_13_FD_184527 | JGI IMG/M metagenome (GOLD analysis project Ga0208660, IMG submission 184527) | Aqueous microbial communities from the Delaware River and Bay under freshwater to marine salinity gradient to study organic matter... | ecosystem: Environmental > Aquatic > Marine > Coastal ... | reverse complement strand
TTGATCAAATACTTGAGCATCCCCCCCGCGAAATCACCCATATCCAACATTGCGTAGTCCGGCAGGCCATAGAGCTTTTGCACCGTCGCTTCGGACGTCGCACCGGTACATCCTGCCACATGGTCCATTTCATTTGCACGGGCCACATCAATCCCGCGGTGGATAGACGCAATCCAAGCGGCACAGCTAAACGGGCGCACAACACCCGTGGTGCCAAGAATTGATAAACCACCTTCAATCCCCAAACGCGGGTTCCAGGTTTTTAGCGCAAGCGCCTCACCCCCAGGCACAGAAACCTCGATCTCGACATCCGGCGTTTGACCAAAACGTGCAGCCACCTCGGTCACGACATCCGTCATCATCTGACGCGGCACCGGATTGATTGCAGGTTCGCCCACCCCGATCGGCAATCCCGCTTTGGTCACAGTCCCAACACCCGTACCTGCCTTAAAAACCACACCGCCCTTTGATCGGCGCACTGTCACAACGATCAACGCGCCATGCGTCACATCAGGATCATCGCCCGCATCCTTGGTGATTCCAACGCGCACCCAGCCATCGCCAGCCTCTGCCAGCGCCAGCGCAAAAACAGGCGTCTCGCCCTTGGGCAGCGTGATTGTCGCGTCGCCCTCAAACGCCCCGCCCCAAAGGCGAACCAACGCCGCTTTGGTTGCAGCGGTCGCACAAGCGCCCGTGGTCCAGCCGCGGCGCAGCTCTTTGTTTGGTTCATCAGTCATCGCCGCGACGATAGGCAGCAGCGCCGTTGACGGCAATCCGCAATCGCAGGTCGCTTGCGGCCTTTCCAAGCGCAGGCAGGCGCGGCATAATGCGCACATGAATACAGTCATACCACTCCCGGCACACACATGGCCGACACTTGAACCCGGATGGGTTTGGCTTTGCGGCGCAGGCCCCGGTGATCCGGGGTTGCTGACCATGCATGCGGTGAATGCGCTACGGCAGGCGGATGTTGTGATTTATGACGCTTTGGTGCAGGAACAAATCCTGTCATGGGCTCCGCAAGCCGAACATATTTATGCTGGCAAACGCGGCGGCAAACCATCGGCGAAACAACGCGATATCTCGCTGCGGCTGGTTGATCTTGCCCGCGAGGGTAAACGTGTTCTGCGGCTCAAAGGCGGCGATCCTTTCGTCTTCGGGCGCGGTGGCGAAGAAGCACAAACGCTAGTGCAGCATGGCATCCCGATCCGCATCATCCCCGGCATTTCAGCAGGCATCGGGGGCTGGCGTATGCTGGCATCCCGGTAACGCACCGCGATGTGAACCAATCGGTCACCTTTGTTACCGGCCACGACCAGTCGGGCAACACCCCAAGCTCGCTTGACTGGACCAGTATTTCCAAAGGCAGCCAAGTTCTTGTGATCTACATGGGGATGAAACACATTGCTCAAATCTCAAAACAGCTGATCGATGCAGGCCGCAGTATCCATGAACCGGTCGCCGTTGTGACCACAGCAACAACCGACCAACAACAAGTGTTGGAAACCACACTTGGCACGATTGTCGAAGACATCGCAAACGCGCAACTTGAACCACCAGCGATCATCTGTGTAGGACAATCAGTCTTGATGCGCCAAGTCCTCGACTGGCAAGGAATGGCCGCAGGCGACGCCCCTCGCAATCTTGACCCATTGGGCCGCGGTCGCCCCGCCGAATCCGCTTGAACGCGATGCGCCCCATCATCATCTTGCCATTCAAACTCCCGCCGGAGGCATCCCGCCGCCTCCGCATAATATGAGCTTTCTGATTGCCGCCCCTTCATCGGGCAGCGGCAAAACAACACTTACACTTGGGCTTTTGCGCGCTCTCAGTCGCGATACCACAGTCCGCGGCGCAAAATCTGGCCCCGACTACATCGATCCGCGTTTTCACGAGGCTGCATGCGGCCAGACTTGCCTGAACCTTGACGCATGGGCGATGTCCCCTGCGCGTATCCGATCGCTTGCGGCAGGTCCTATTCCGGTGATCATCGAAGGCGCGATGGGACTTTTCGACGGCGCACCGCCGGACGGCAAAGGGGCCAGCGCTGATCTTGCCCGCATCCTGAACTTACCTGTGATCTTGGTTATTGATGCCGGCAAAATGGCAGGCTCGGTTGCCGCACTCGCGAATGGATTTATCAATCACGACCAGCGCCTACATTTCGCAGGCGTAATTCTGAATAACGTCGGATCCGCACGGCACGAAATCATGTTGCGGCGTGCTTTGGATAGTATCACAGTCATCGGTGCAATCCCCCGCGCGCCCACGCTCAAACAGCCTTCTCGCCACCTTGGGTTGGTCCAAGCGCAAGAACGTCCCGATCTGGACAGCTACCTCGACTACGCCGCCGATATCGTCACCGACAACCTTGATCTTGCAGCACTCAAAGCCTTGCTGACACCGATCTCGGCAGCCCCTTCGACACACCGTTTCCCGCCCCCCGCGCAACGTATATCCATAGCCCAAGATGCCGCATTCGCCTTTAACTACCCGCATGTTTTGCAAGACTGGCACAGCGCTGGCGCTACGCTGTCATTCTTTTCACCGCTCGAAAATGAAGCGGCACCTGACGCCGATTTCATTTACTTGCCAGGTGGCTACCCTGAACTGCACGCAGGAGAACTGGCAGCAAACAGCACATTCCTAAACAGCTTGCACAACAGCAAGGCGCAAATCTATGGCGAGTGCGGCGGCTACATGACATTGGGCAACGCCCTGACTGACGCAGACGGCGTAACTCACAAAATGGCGGGGCTACTGCCGCTTGAGACGTCATTTGCACAGCGTAAACTCCATTTGGGTTACCGGCACCTGCAAGCAGACAAAGGACCGTTGAAAGGCCGCTGGTCTGGCCATGAATTCCACTATGCCACAACCGTGAAAACGTCAGGCCGACCCTTGTTCAACGCCACCGACGCCGAAGGTACCACCCTGCCCGCCATGGGTTTGATCCAGAACAATGTCTCGGGCAGTTTCGGACATATTATAGATTTGGCATAAGCTGGTCTTGCCAGCGCACAATTACAGGCGTAGCCAATCTGAATGACTTATACAGACGATACCCGCGCCAAGCGCAACGTGGCCGTGCTCGTGATGGCCCAAGCAATCCTTGGCGCACAATTGCCGATGATTTTTGTGGTTGGCGGACTGGCTGGCGGGCAGTTGGCGTCGAACATTTGCCTCGCAACCTTGCCGATTTCGTTTATCGTGTTCGGGTCCATGACAACAGCGCCGTGGATCAGCCCTTTGATGCAGCGCAACGGGCGTAAGTTCGGCTTTTTCCTTGGGGCATTTGCAGGGGCCGTGGGTGCTGCTGTTTCTGCTTACGGGCTTTATACCAGCTCCTTTATCACACTTCTTGCCGGATCATACTTGACTGGTATCTATATGTCTGCGCAGGGTTTTTACCGCTTTGCCGCGACTGACACTGCCTCCGAAGCGTTCCGTCCAAGGGCTATTTCTTATGTCATGGCAGGTGGATTACTGTCAGCCATCGTCGGCCCGCAATTGAACAAGTTTGTCCAAGACGCCACCGTCGTCCCGTTCCTTGGCACATACCTTGCGATCATCGTTTTGAACCTTGTCGGCATGTTCTTATTTCTGTGGCTCGATTTGCCCAAAGGCACCAAATCAGAACCCGAAGTCGTCCAAACCAAAGGCCGCACCCGTCGCGAAATGCTACGCGATCCACGTATCGTGGTCGCGATTATCTGTGCGATGGTGTCCTATTCACTGATGAACCTTGTGATGACGTCGACCCCGCTGGCGGTCGTCGGTTGCGGGTTTACGACTGATAACGCCAATGACATCGTGTCAGCGCATGTATTGGCGATGTTCGCGCCGTCGTTCTTTACCGGCCACCTGATTGCACGCTTCGGTGTCGAGAAAATCGTCGCTATCGGGCTTTTGATCTTGATGGGCGCGGGCATGGTTGCACTGTCTGGCGTCGGATTAGGGAACTTTTTCTTGGCGCTTGTTCTTTTGGGTTTTGGTTGGAACTTTGGCTTTATCGGCGCGACCACAATGCTCGCTGGGGCGCACCGCCCCGAGGAACGTGGATCAGTTCAAGGCATGAACGATATGATCGTCTTTGGCATGGTCACTGTCGCGTCCCTAGCATCGGGTGGCTTGATGAACTGTTCAGGCGGGACTGCGGTCGAAGGATGGAACGCAGTCAACCTTGCGATGGTGCCGTTCTTGGTGCTGGCAGGCGGGTCGCTGATCTGGCTGACACGTCAGCCAAAAATGGCACTCTAGCGCCACCAACCGCGCACTGACACATTCAAGAACCGCAAGCTATCGCGGGCCGGATTGGTGTCTAATCCGTCCAACGCCACGAGCGATGGATCGCTAAGTATTTTTTGCAAAACAGGGCGCGCATGATAGCCCGCAACAAGCCCGGCACCCGCCAGTTTTGACACGGTCTTGCGGGCTCTTGCAGCCGAATTCATGCGCGAGATAGCAGCACTTGCGAGCTGTTCCACACCAGCATCTGAACCGTCAATCAATGGTGCGCGCCCTTGTGCCTCAAGCGCGGGCAGTGCTTGAAAAATACTTGCTACACCAACCCCATAGGCGAAATCGCGTACTGTTGCCTCGGTCGTGTCACCCAGCAACCGCGCCGCAGTAAACATCAAATGACCAGAGGTCGCGTTGATATAATCGTCAAAGTGCGCCTGATCCTCAAACGGGTCTTTGTAGATGTCCCAGCGACGCGCGGCGATCAAACCGTCCAAACAGTGCGCGCCATCAGCATCCAATACCTCTGCTAACGCATCGGTAACTTCATGCCTGCGCACGGTGTGACCTTCGGCGATTTCTTCAAGCGCATCGCGCCACCATTGCAGGCGCATTTCAGCGATCATCGTCTCTTGGGTCACCCAAGGTGCGCGGGCCACTTCGACGTTAAACGCATAAAGCGGAAACAGGATTTGGCGCGCAGGTACAGGGGCCGCCATTGTCGCACGAAACCTGAGTGGGTCCGCACGTTCAACCAGGGCTGCACAGGCCTCAAAACTCATGGATGGACCTTTGCGCCGTCGCGGATCAGCTTCCAATTGATCGCATCAATCAACGCATCAAAGGACGCATCGACTATGTTCGCACTAACACCAACCGTGGACCAACTGCGGCCCTGACCGTCTTCGCTGTCGATGATAACGCGGGTCACAGCTTCGGTGCCGCCATTGGTGATACGTACTTTAAAATCAACGAGTTGCATGTCGTCGATAATGTCCTGATAAGGCCCCAAATCCTTGGACAAAGCCCTTGATAGCGCGTTGACGGGACCCTGATCTGACCCGTCAGGCCCCTGGCTTTCGCTGACGTTCAACATCTTTTGACCGTGCACTTTGGTCACAACGACAGCCTCGGAAATCGACACCATCCGGTTGCGCTTGTCCTTGCGCCGCTCAACAGTCACGCGGTAGCGCTTTACCTCAAAGAACTTTGGCAAGGTGCCCAGTTCGTCGCGGGCCAACAACTCAAAGCTCGCTTGTGCTGTGTCGTAGGAATAACCCTGTGCTTCACGTTCTTTGATCCGCTCAACAATGCGAGCCAAAGCCGGATCACCTTCTTCAACTTCAAGACCTGCATCCAGTAGACGCGCACGCAAATTCGACTGCCCTGCTTGGTTCGACATTGGCACAACACGAGCATTGCCGACCGATGCAGGATCAACGTGTTCATAGGTCGAAGGGTCTTTGGCAATCGCACTGGCGTGCAGACCCGATTTATGGGCAAACGCCGAAGCGCCAACATAGGGCGCTTGCTTTGCAGGGACGCGGTTAAGGATATCATCCAACAAACGCGACGCGCGGCGCAAACCCTTAAGCGCCTCTAGCGACACACCCGTTTCAAACTGACTGGCGTAGGGTTCTTTTAACAATAGCGTCGGAATGATCGTGGTCAGGTTCGCATTTCCGCACCGTTCGCCCAAGCCATTCAATGTCCCTTGCACCTGCCGCGCACCAGCCAAGATCGCAGCGAGTGTATTCGCGACCGCATTTTCAGTGTCATTATGTGTATGGATCGCCAGATGATCGCCCGGAATGCCGCTTTTGATCACGGCTGTGACGATATCACTAACCTCATGCGGCAGCACGCCGCCATTGGTATCGCACAGCACAATCCAGCGCGCACCGGCATCGTATGCCGCGTGAATTGCCTTCAGCGCATAGTCTGGATTGGCTTTGTAGCCATCAAAGAAGTGTTCGGCATCAAACAACCCTTCACGGCCCTGCGCCTTGATATGCGCAAAACTGGCGGACACGTTTTCGATGTTTTCGTCAAGTGTGATGCCCAGCGCAGTGGTTACGTGGAAATCATGTGCCTTGCCAACCAGACAGACCGCAGGGGTGCCGGCGTTCATCACTGCCGACAGAACATCGTCGTTCTCGGCAGACCGTCCGTTGCGTTTGGTCATTCCAAAAGCAGTAAAGGTCGCACGGGTCCGGGGTGGGCTTGCGAAAAACTCGGTATCAGTCGGGTTCGCACCGGGCCAACCGCCTTCGATGTAATCGAGACCAAGTCCATCAAGCACGGCAGAAATCTGGTGCTTTTCAGCGGCAGAAAACTGGACACCTTGGGTTTGCGCCCCGTCCCGCAGGGTCGTGTCGAAAAGGTAAAGGCGTTCTTTGCCCATCTTTACAGCCCCTCTAGTTTGGCTGCGTCAAATTCGGGGCCCGGCGACCATGTCGCCTGCCCGCCTACGTCTGTCACCTGCACACCAGCCGCGTTAAGGATATCGCGGGCCTCATCTGCACGCCCCCAATCCTTGGCAGCCCGCGCCGCAGCCCGATCCGCCAGCAACGCGTCCACACGCGCCGCAACCGCCGGAGCCACACCAGCACCAGCCTCGCCGCCGTCGAATTGCGGGATTGCAGACCAGTCATTGACCAGCCCCAGCATTTGTAGCCCATACGCAAAGCTCGCCAAAGCGACTGGCGTCTTGCCCTTGGACAACACATGCAGTCGCGCGAGCGCGCCGTAGGTGTTCAGGTCATTGGCCAGCACCCCGATGAATTCCTCATCCGGTTGCCATTTGCCATCAGCCTTCAACGCGGCAATCAACTCTGGCCCGAACCCATGACCGTGCAAGATACCGTACCACTTGCGCAAAGTACCCTCGGCTTCGGTCTTGCGGGTCTCTGTCCAGTCCATCGTTTTGCTATAATGCGTGCCAAGCATCACCAAGCGGATCACTTCGCCGGGGATGCCCTGATCCAATAGATCGCGGATGGTAAAGAAATTACCCAAGGACTTGGACATCTTCTTGCCCTCGACCTGTAGCATTTCGTTATGAATCCAATAGCGGGCGAATTCCCCGTGCGGATGGGCGCAAGCGGATTGCGCGATCTCGTTTTCATGATGCGGGAACATCAGGTCATTGCCACCGCCATGAATGTCAAAGCTTTCGCCCAACAGCTCAAGCGACATTGCAGAACATTCGATGTGCCAACCCGGACGACCATACCCCCACGGGCTCTCCCACCCCGGTACACCGTCTCCAGACGGCTTCCAAAGTACGAAATCCATCGGATTGCGCTTGTAGGGGGCAACCTCAACACGGGCACCGGCAATCATATCGTCGATCGAGCGTCCCGACAGCGCACCGTACTCGGCATAGCTTTCCACCGCGAACAGCACATGCCCTTCGGCCGGATATGCATGACCCTTGGCTATCAGGTCTTCGATCATCGCGATCATCTGCGGAATGTGATCGGTTGCGCGGGGTTCGTGGCTAGGTCGCTGTGCGCCCAGCGCGTCCATATCATCGTGATACCACTGGATCGTCTCTGCGGTGATATCACCAATCGCGCGACCGCTTTCGGCAGCACGCGCGTTTATCTTATCATCCACATCGGTGAAGTTGCGCACGTAAGTCACGTGATCTGCGCCATACTCTTCCTTAAGCAAGCGAAAGAGCACATCAAACACCAGCGACGGGCGCGAATTGCCCAAGTGCGCGCGATCATAGACCGTCGGCCCACACAGGTACATACGTACATTCTTAGGATCAATCGGATAAAAGTCCTCGCGTTTGCGGGTCTTTGTGTTGTTCAGCCGGATATTTGTCATAGTGCCTCGCGCAGCGTTTCGCCGCGGGCTTACCAAGTTCAGTTCTAATGTGAAACGTGAAAGAGCAACCCGCGACAGATGTCAGCAGGTAATAATGCAGCAGGTAATGATGCAGTTGCTCTTCATAGGGGTTGGATAACAGGTGGACGCCGCTGCGTCTAGGGTTTCAACGTTGCTTCGCAGGCGATCAAAAAGCTGCATCCCTGCTGTAGGGTTGGGAAACGAAACCAAAAACTGTGTTTGTCCCGTCAAATCGATACAGGACAATTACAAACTTGCCAGCATCATGCACTTACGCCATCCTGATTAAATGACACGCACCCTCGTCGATACCCTTTGCGCGGCCTATCCCGGTGCTACTTCCGCTGATCCCACAACCGAACTTGATAGCTGGAAAGTCGGCGGCAAGATGTTTGCGTGTTTTGGCGACCGAATTGATGGTGTTTGCGTTAAGACGGATAGCACAGAGACCGCCGCGATGTTGATTGATGCAGGTGCCGCCACCAGAGCCCCCTATTTCCACAAAAGCTGGGTTCTGGTCAGCTTTGACAGCACCGAAGAAGAATTGCGGCATAGGATTGCTATGTCCTATGACATCATCTTTAAGGCGCTGCCAAAAAAGGTCAGGGAAAAAATCGCTCAGGCGTAACTGACGACTTCGAACTCGATCCCGTCAGCATCGTGAAAGTAGAACCGCTGACCGGGTTCATAGTTGGCGTGGCTGTGCGTGGCAAATCCCATCGCTTTCACCTTTGCCTCTACAACGTCAAGATCATCGACGACGACACCGAGATGGTTCAATCCCCCACGTGTTTGATAGCTTTCGTCAGCCTTTGGCACCGTTTGTTCAGGATCCATGCCAGAGTAGACCGCGATATAGCTATCATCGGACCCCACATGCACGGTGTAGCCTAAACCGTCTAGCACGGACCCTTCCCAGCGGGTGTGCCAACCGAACAGGTCGGACAACATTGCTGCGGTCTTTTTGGGATCTGCCACTGTGATATTCACATGCTCAAGATGTGCCATTGTTGAATTCTCCTATTTTCAATGTCTCTCGAATCTGTTGTCATTCCTCAAGTTAACTTGAGATCAAGGATTAATTTCATGCCCACTGGATTAGCTATTGGCGATCTATCCGCGCGCACCGGCCTGGCTGTTTCCGCTATCCGGTTCTACGAGACACATGACATCATCAAACCTGTCCGCAACGCAGGCGGTCATCGGCGCTATGGGCGCAGTGATATTCGGCGTTTATCGTTCGTAATGGCCGCCCAGAAACTAGGGTTTAGCCTGTCGGAAATCGCGCCTCATCTACGCGCCCTTCCTGATCACAAAGCCCCTTCAAAAGCCGATTGGACCCGGATCAGCCGCAGCTTTCGCCACGACATCGATGATCGGATTTCTGCCTTAGAGGATTTGCGCAACAAGCTTGATGGCTGCATCGGGTGTGGCTGCCTGAGCCTGAAATCTTGTGCGCTTTACAATCCCGCGGACCGCAAGGGCCAAGACGGCACAGGTCCGCGCAATTTGACCGCGATGCAGACTTGACTTCTTGTGCCTAAGATCGTTCCCATCCGCGCATGAAATTATCACATCGCATCACACATATCACCGGCGGCGGCTCTGACGGCTGGGACGTCTTTTACAAAGCCCGCAGGATGATTGCAGAGGGCAAGCCCGTGGTCGAATTGACCATCGGTGAACACGACATCGGCACCAGCCCCGCCATTTTAAACGCGATGCATGACGCGGCGATTGGCGGGCATACGGGTTATGCAATGGTTCCCGGCACTCTGGCACTGCGCGAAACCGTAGCGGCGCGCATTCAAGCGCGGACTGGCGTCGTGACGACTCCAGATAACATCCTGATTACGCCAGGCGGCCAAGCGGCCCTTTATGCGGCGCATACGGCTGTCTGTGACCCGGGTGATACAGCTGTCTACATCGACCCATACTATGCCACATACCCCGGTACGGTGCGCAGTGTCGGGGCGATCGCTAAAGCAATCGTGACGTCCCCCGATACGCAATTTCAACCAACTGCCGCCGCACTGCTAGAAGCCACCAAGGGTGCTACTTCATTATTGGTGAACTCACCCAATAACCCTACAGGCGCCGTCTATTCCGCAGACACCCTTCAGGCGATTTCTGACGCATGTATCGCCAACGATCTTTGGCTGATCTCGGACGAAGTGTATGACACCCAAGTTTGGGAAGGCACGCATATCAGCCCACGCAGCTTGCCTGGTATGGCGGAACGTACGCTGGTGGTCGGGTCTATGTCCAAAAGCCATGCGATGACAGGCAGTCGGGTTGGGTGGGTTTGCGGACCGCAGGACGCGATTGAGCAACTTTTGAACCTTGCGACCCATACGACTTACGGCGTTGCTGGCTTTGTGCAGGACGGTGCTGAATTCGCGCTGAACCAAGGGGATGCGATCGAAGAAGGCGTTGCCGCCCCGTTCCGCCGCCGCCGTGACCTGACGATGCAAGCGCTGGCGGGCCAGAACATCGTGCGTGCCGTGCCCGCACAAGGGGCGATGTATGTGATGTTGGATATTCGTGCGACGGGCATGGATGGCGAAAGCTTTGCCAACGCATTGCTGGATGAAGAACTGATCGCAGTGATGCCGGGCGAAAGCTTTGGCCAAGCCGCGGCTGGCCATCTACGTGTTGCGATGACGATTGACGACGCGCGCTACATCGATGCTTTGGAACGACTAATCGCATTTGCGCACCGCAAAGCGGCTTAGGGCGTTGCTATCTGCCCGCCTGTAACCGGTACAGGCACACCTGTTGTTTGCGGGCTTGAGAGTGGCAACCCGCGCGCCACCCGCACCGCGAGATAGGCAAAGGCTTGTGCCTCGAGCATATCACCGTCAAGACCGACGTCCTCGACAGGTTTCACGGGGCAAGCCAGCGCTTTGGCTAACCCTTTCATCA
>Ga0208660_1001079_pt1 | contig 11047 bp, 8 predicted proteins | sample DEB08_DNA_13_FD_184527 | JGI IMG/M metagenome (GOLD analysis project Ga0208660, IMG submission 184527) | Aqueous microbial communities from the Delaware River and Bay under freshwater to marine salinity gradient to study organic matter... | ecosystem: Environmental > Aquatic > Marine > Coastal ... | reverse complement strand
AGTACAGCTGGCAGGGCAGTGCCTATTTTGGCGGAATGTCTGGTGTGGTCTATGCACTGCTGGGTTATATTTGGATTAAAGGTCAATTTGTGCCCCAGCCTGAGCTGCAATTACCCCCGGGTATTCTGGGGTTTATGTTGATCTGGCTATTAGTGGGTATGACAGGCGTACTGAAGCTCTTGTTAGGTATTGGTGTGGCCAATGGTGCTCATGTTGGCGGCCTATTGATTGGTATGTTGCTGGGTCTGGTGTTTGGACTGGTTTCAGCAGCTAGACGCAGATAATTGAGGGGTGATCGGTTAACTATGGATTTGCAACAGCTACTCGAGAGTATTACCCCGGAGGTCTATGAAAGCCTTAAGCGTGCAATCGAAATTGGTCGCTGGCCAGATGGCAGGACAATCAGCGATGGGCAGCGAGAACTCTGCATACAGGCTGTTATCGCCTATGATCAGCGCAAGCCCGCCGACGAACGCACCGGCTATGTGCCACCCAAATCCACCGCCTGTGAGCCGGTGGTTCCCGCGGCGGAAGAACAAAAAACCCTCAAGTGGAAAGAATAATGTCAATACAAGCCTCAGGCCATCTGTCAAAAATGGAAGTGACTCTGGGTGATACGGTTGCTTACCAACTACCATTGGACGATCAGCGAATTCCTCTGAATGACGCCATAGGTAAGAGCATAGCTATAGAGCATATAGGTGATATCCACTGCATTCACTGCGGTCGTCGCTCGAAAAAGAGCTTTAGTCAGGGCTACTGTTATCCCTGTTTTACCAAGCTGCCCCAGTGCGATACCTGCATTATGAGCCCGGAGCGGTGTCACTTTCACCATGGTACCTGCCGTGACCCGGCCTGGGGTGAGAAGTATTGTTTCACCGACCATTTTGTCTATCTGGCTAATAGCTCTGGCGTTAAAGTTGGTATTACCAGAGGCACCCAGCTGCCCACTCGCTGGATTGACCAGGGGGCGACTCAGGGGTTACCTATTTTTAGAGTGCAAACTCGTTATCAGGCGGGCCTGATAGAAGACTGTATTCGCGAGTTTGTCGCCGACAAAACCAGCTGGCAGAAGATGCTTAAAGGCAATGCTGAGTCGGTAGACTTAGCGGTTATTCGCGATGAGCTGATGGCCAAGGCCGAATCTGGTCTAGAATTACTCGAACAGGAATTTGGTCTGCAGGCCCTGCAGCGTCTCTACAACGAAACCACCACCCAGATTAACTTCCCGGTGCATGAGTTTCCCGAAAAAGTGAAGAGCCTAAATCTCGATAAGCAACCCCTTGTTGAGGGTGTGTTAAAAGGGATTAAAGGGCAGTATCTTATTCTTGATACTGGCGTGATTAATATCCGCAAATACACTGCCTACAACGTGCAGTTCACCATCAATTAATTTAAGGACAGTTCTAGTGAAAGACGCGCTACCGCAAACCATTTACCTCAAGGATTATCAGGTCTCCCCATTTTTGGTCGACACCACAGATCTGGTTTTTGATCTTGGTGACGAACAGACCAGAGTCACCACTAATCTGGCGGTGCGACGCAACCCCGATAGCAGCGATAAAGCTGCTGTATTAGAACTTAATAGCAAGGGCGATGTGCAGTTGCAGTGGATCGCCATAGATGGTCAGCGCCTGGATAGCAGCGCCTACAGTATCGCCGACAACCTGCTGAGGGTGCCCAATCTTTCTGATAGCTGCGTTATTAGCACAGAGGTGCTGATCCAGCCCCAGCTAAACACCTCTATGATGGGTCTCTACCGATCGCGAACCATGTACTGCACCCAGTGCGAAGCTGAGGGTTTTCGTCGTATTACCTACTTTCCTGATCGCCCGGATATTATGTCGGTATTCACCGTTAAAATAGTGGCGGACAAGGCCAGCTATCCGGTGTTGCTGTCCAATGGCAATGCCATAGAGCGCGCCGATCTCGACGGGGGTCGCCACAGTGTGACCTGGCACGATCCCTTTAAGAAACCCTCCCACCTATTTGCGCTGGTGGCTGGCACATTGTCTGTAGTTGGAGATAGCTTTACCACCATGTCTGGGCGCCAGATTCCACTGCAGATTTTTGTTGAAGAGAAAGATCTGGATAAGTGCGATCACGCCATGCTGTCGCTGAAAAACTCCATGCGCTGGGACGAGGAAGTCTACGGGCGCGAGTACGACCTAGATATCTTTATGATTGTGGCTGTGGACGATTTCAATATGGGAGCCATGGAAAATAAAGGCCTAAATATCTTTAATACCTCCGCTGTTCTGGCCAACCCAAAAACCACTACCGATGCCTCATTTTTGCGGGTTGAGGGAATTGTGGCTCACGAATATTTCCACAACTGGTCAGGCAATCGAGTCAATGTGCGCGACTGGTTTCAGCTCAGTCTAAAAGAGGGCTTTACTGTATTTCGTGACTGTCAGTTCTCTGCGGATATGAACAGCCCCACGGTAAAGCGTATTGAGGATGTGTCCTATTTGCGCACCCATCAGTTTGCTGAAGACGGCGGCCCCATGGCCCACCAGGTGCAGCCGGACTCCTACATGGAGATCAATAATTTTTACACCCTGACGGTCTACGAAAAGGGCGCCGAGATTGTGCGTATGTACCACAGCCTGTTGGGCCCTGAGACCTATCGGCAGGCCACAGATCTGTACTTTGATCGCCACGATGGCCAGGCAGTTACCATTGAGGAGTTTGTCAGTGCCATGGAAGACGCCAGTGGTCGCGATCTGACTCAGTTCCGTCGCTGGTATAAACAGGCTGGCACCCCGGTAGTGACAGTGCGCTCGCAATATGATGCCGAAGCCAAAACCTATACTCTAGATTTTGAACAGAGCTGCCCGGCCACGCCGGGGCAGACCGACAAGCTGCCGCTGGTGATCCCGATTAAGTTGGGCCTGGTGGCGGCCGATGGCGCCGATATGCCACTCAATAGCGCAGGGCAGACGGAGACAGTGTTCGAGATGACTGAGGCCAGTCAGCGGCTGGTGATTGAAAATATTAATCAAGAGCCCGTACCCTCGCTGCTGCGCGGCTTTTCAGCGCCGGTTAAGCTGAGTTACAACTACAGTGCAGAGCAGCTAGCCCATCTTATGGCCCATGATAGCGATGGGTTTAATCGCTGGGATGCCTGCCAGACCCTCTGCCTGACTGTATTAAAACAGCTGGTAGAGGACAGCAGGCAGGATCGCCCAATGGTTGTGGACGGTCAGCTAGTGGAGGCATTTAAGGCTCTGTTAGCAGATAGATCCCTGGATCCCGCTATGGTGGCGCTGATGCTTCAGTTACCCACTGAGGCGCTGCTCCATGAAGAGGCTGAAACTATCTATGTGGATGCTATTCACGATGCCAGATTATTTATGCGCACTGCACTGGCCGGCTGCCTGATGGACGAGTTGCAGGCTGTGTATCAGGGCAATATGACTCAGCAGGCCTACAGGCCCAATGTTGAGCAAATGGGTAGTCGCAGCTTGAAAAATGCTGCTTTGGGCTACCTTATGCTAGTGGGTACTGGTGTTGAGCTGGCCTGGGCTCAGTTTCAAAATGCCGATAATATGACCGATCAGGCAGCAGCACTGAGTGCGCTGGTCAACTGCCCCGAGGCATCTGACTACGCGACCAGGGCACTGGCTTTATTTGAGCAGCAGTTTAGAGATGAAGCCTTGGTTATGAATCTGTGGTTGCAGATCCAGGCTACTAACAGTCAGGCCAATGGTCTGAGGCGAGTGGTTGATCTGATGGATCACGAAGCCTTTACCATGACCAATCCAAATAAAATTCGCAGTCTGATTGGAGCCTTTGCCAACGCCAACCATGTTAACTTCCACAATCAGGATGGGTCTGGATACCGCTTTTTAACTGAGCAGATTCTTGCTTTGAATTCGGTTAACCCCCAGGTTGCCGCGCGGCTGGTTACCCCATTGACCAAGTGGAAGAAATTCCCTGAGCCCAATCGTCAGCTTATGCAAAATGCATTGCAAAGCATTGCGAAAGAGCCAAATTTGGTTAAGGATCTGCAGGAAATAGTCTCAAAGTCTCTGTAATTTGCCAGCGCCAGTCTTATGCTTAGAGTCGCTGCGCTGTCCAATGCAAAGACGGTCACTTTGGACTAGGCTTTAGGTATCAGTCTGCCGATCCTGCACGATCCGGACTGATGTCCAGACGACCAGACTGATGTTCTTCTTGGCTTTTGCCAGGAGTTCTGGAGTGCTAACTCCGGTTAGCACTTTCCGTCTGGGCTGCATCTAACCCAATACTTAGGAGGCTTGTTCAGCCTCCTTTTTTTGGGATTTTTTAATCCTTATCTCAAGGCGTTCTTTAGTGGCTCTGGCACTCTTTAGTGGCTCTGGGCAATTGCCGCGCCACTGGGAATACGAATATTATCCACCAGATTCTGCACCTCGGCGGGGGGCGGTGCGTAGAAGCGGCTAACCCCAAACGCGACCCCTATATTGAGCAGCATACCTATAAAGCCAATACCCTCAGGTGAGATACCCAGCCACCAGTGTTCGGCACTGTTAAGCTCTGGCGAGACAAATTTAAAATAGACAATATAGGAAAAAGTAAACACCAGCCCCAGCAGCATGCCGGCGATAGCGCCCTCTTTGTTGACCCTTTTACTAAAGATACCCAGCAGAATAGCGGGGAATAATGAAGCGGCCGCCAGACCAAAGGCAAAGGCAACCACCTGTGCCACAAAGGCGGGAGGGTAGATGCCAAATAGGCCTGCAATACAGACGGCCACAGCAGCGGCAATTCTGGCAAATAGCAGCTCCTGTTTTTCGGTAATGGCGGGCATTAGAGTTTGCTTGAGCAAATCATGGGACACAGAACTGGATATTACCAGCAGCAACCCGGCAGCTGTCGAAAGGGCGGCAGCCACACCTCCTGCAGCCACTAGGGCAATGACCCAGCCGGGAAGATCGGCAATCTCTGGATTGGCCAGCACCATAATATCGCGGTCAATGGTGACTTCATTATCTGTGCCTGCGCTGTACTGCATCAGGCCATCATTATTTTTATCCTGCCATCCCACCAGGCCGGTATTTTCCCAGTTGCTAAACCACTGGGGCGCCTGTTCATAGCTGGTATTGTGCACAGTGTCCACCAGATTGAGGCGGGCAAAGGAGGCGACGGCCGGCGCCGTAGTGTAGAGAATGGCAATAAAAGCCAGTGCATAGCCGGCAGATTTTCGCGCATCGGACACCTTAGGCACAGTAAAAAAGCGCACCAGCACATGGGGCAGGCCGGCGGTACCAAACATCAGGGCGGCAGTGATAGCAAATACATCTATGGTAGATTTGCTGCCCTCGGTATAGTTGCCAAAGCCGAGATCAGACAATAGGCCATCGAGCTTTTCCAGTACCGAGAGTCCGGAGCCATCGGCGACCTCAGAGCCAAACCCCAGCTGGGGTATTGGGTTGCCGGTGATCATAATGGAGATAAAAATAGCCGGTACCATGTAGGCAAAAATTAGCACGCAGTACTGGGCTACCTGAGTATAGGTAATACCTTTCATACCGCCGAGCACCGCATACATAAAGACCACGGCCATGCCGATAATAACGCCGGTTTCCACCTCCACCTCAAGAAAGCGTGAAAACACAATGCCCACACCGCGCATCTGGCCGGCCACATAGGTAAAGGACACAAAGATCAGGCAGATAACCGCCACTATGCGCGCTGTCTTGGAGTAGTAGCGCTCGCCAATAAAGTCGGGCACCGTAAAGCGACCAAACTTACGTAGGTAGGGCGCCAGCAACAGTGCCAGCAGCACATAGCCACCGGTCCAGCCGAGCAGATAGACAGAGCCGTCGCGGCCCATAAAGGAAATAATGCCAGCCATAGAAATAAACGAAGCCGCACTCATCCAGTCGGCTGCAGTGGCCATGCCATTGACCACCGGATGTACGCCACCACCGGCCACATAGAAATCTTTGGTGGAGCCTGCGCGCGACCAGATGGCAATGCCTATATAGAGTGCAAAGGAGGCACCCACGAATAAATAAGTCAGTAGCTGAGTGCTCATACTGAACTCTCCTCAGCATCGTCATCAACGCCATATTGACGTTCAATAATCTGTATGCGCCAGGCGTAAATAAATATCAGCGCAACAAATACATAGATAGCTCCCTGCTGAGCAATCCAGAAACCCAGCTTAAAGCCGAAAAAGGTAAACTGGTCCAGCCAGTCAACCAGAAGAATTCCACAGCCAAATGACAGGGCAAACCAGATGGCTAAAAGCTTTGCCAGCAGGCGCAGATTGGCCTGCCAATAGCTTGCAGCATTTTTCTGGCTGAGGGTTTTTTGGTCATTGTGGTCATGGGGGCTGGGGTTTTCACTCTGGTGCTCATAAGGCTGCTCTGACATTTGGGTGCTTCCTCTAGTTATTGGTTTACCTAAAGTGCTTCTCTGGGCCTGCAAAGTAAACCGGAATATAGCCTATTTTCGCTGTCTGGAGTTTATTGTTTGCCAGGATATAGTGAATTTAATACCTGTCCTTTAGGTTGCTTTTTAGCCTCAGTTGCTATTCTTGAAGACTTGGTTCTAAGCTGTTTGATAAGCCTCTTTAGGTCTAGATCATCAGCGCAGTTATCGCCTTTATATAGCTGGCGATCCAGCTGTTCAAAGGCTACTTTTAGATCTTGATCTTGCAGTTGGTCTGCTAGCTGTTTCAATGTGCTTGGCGGGTTGTTGGTGAGCAGTGTTTTACCCCAGTCCAAAATACTATCGCGCATGCCGGTGAGATTATTTTCTCCAGCCTGTTTTTCTGCCAGCTTTAATTTTTGGCTGAGACTGAGCTGCAGACTATCATCAGCGGTCTGTTGAGGGCTGCGCCGCGAGGGTTGTTTTCTGCGTATTGTAAACAGGGCAATCAGGGCGGTAAGCAGCAGTGCGTTAAATGCCAGCGACCATTTGACCAGTGCTGATTGTTCCAGTGGTTCTGGCTGTATGCTCAGCGGTGTCAGTGCCAGTGGGGTGCTCGGCTGATCTGCCTGCAGCTGGGACAGGGGCGCAGATGCAATAGTAGCGGCAGCGCCCACCTGTAAGGTTACCGCTGGTACTGTGCTAGTCCGCATGCGCTGGTTTTCGGTATCCCACCAGCGCACTTCAATGGGCGGCATAAGAATCTCCCCCAAACGCATAGGTACCAGAGCCACTGTTTCAGTGCGGGTGCCGAGGATACCGGCGGAGCTTATCTGCTCCTCAATTTTTGCTTGGTCCGGATAGGTTTTGTAATCAGTACTCTCTGGATTTGCTAAGGGCTGAATCTGAGCTCCGGTCAGGCCCTGCGCGCTCAGGCTAATGGTTCGGGTGATTGGCTCACCCAGTGTTAAATTATTGATGTCGCTGCTCCACTGTTCCTGCAGTTCGACCCTGCTGCTGGGCATCCATTCGGCCGGTGCTATATGGGCGGGCTTGGCCATCACATCTATGGTCTTGGCCTGAGTATTGCGGAAGAGCTGCTTGCCGCGACTGGAGAAAGCACCAAATTGTCGACTGCTACTCTCAAAAGCGCCGAACCTCATGGCGGGAATATCCAGCTTTCCGCTGACCTGAGGAAATAGCGCGTACTTGACTTCTATAACCAGATAATTGCGGCCATTAATCATTTTTTGAAATTGATTTTCACCAATGCGTCTTACCAGAGCATTGTCTATCTCCAGCTCCGATAGGCTCAGGTCCTGGAGCTGCACCGAGGTGTACAGGCGCTGGGTCAGAATAATTTGCTGTTGAATATAGACCGCCTGTCTGTCAACCAGGGTCTCGGTATAAACCGGTTGCTTGCCTGCTCCTGCGGTAATTCTATTGACCGGGCGCACAGTTATTTCTAAGGCGTTGCTCACTTCATTTTTGTAGCTGATGGAGGGAATTAGAATAGTGCCGCTCCGCTTCGGCATAAGCACCATATTCCAGTCAGTGTAGGATTGAGATTGACCATTGATCCAGGAGTATTGCTGCTGGCGATTGTTGCTGAGTATGTCAAAGTCTTTTTGCAGAACCCCAAAGTCGGGCTCTGAGGTCATTGCCTGGCCACTGTAGCGAACCACCAGCTGCACTGTTTCATTGGTATCTAACAGATTGCGGTCAACTTTAGCTGTCAGTTCTGCCCAGCTGAAAACTGAGGCTGTGATCAGACAGAAGGCAATTAATAGTTTTAAAGACTGTACATTCATTTACCAGCGCTCTTGCTCGTTGGGTGGTTTGGGACGTCGTTGCTCCAGTGCACGCTGCCGCGACTGGTAGCGAAATTTTTCTCGCAGCAGACCGCCGGGATCATCTGGTACCTGGCGCAACATCTGCTCGATTTCCTGTTGGTTTTGCTTCTCTTGGTCACTGAGTTCAGAATCTGCGGGCTGGGCTTCCTGCTCCTGCTCCTGTTCTTTTTGCTGCTGCTGTCGCTCTGTCTGTTGCTCTTCCTCTTCCTGCTGCTCTTTTTGTGTCTTGGCCTCCTGCTGTTGCTCGCTGCCTTCTTCCCCTTGCTCTTTATTCTGTGACTGCTGAGATTCTTGGTTCTGCTGTTGTGAGGACTCTTGGTTCTGATCCTGGTTTTGTTGTTGCTGATCTGATTGTTGGTCTTGATCCTGCTCCTGCTCTTTATTTTGCTCTTGCTGCTGTTGTAGCTTCTTGACAAGGTCGCGATTGGCTAATGCATCTTCCATCTCTGGCTGCAACTCAAGTGCTCTATTGTAGGCGTCGATAGCGCCCTCCAGATCTCCGGACTTGGCCAGGGCATTGCCGCGGTTGTAATGGGCGTCTGGGCTATCTTGGCCAATAAATTCACCAATGGCACTCGCGTAATCCTCGGCGCGATAGGCAGCGCTGCCACGCCATTGACTATCTTCAAACAGACTCTGGGCCGCAGCTGCATCACCAGCATCTAAGGCTTCTAGGCCTTGCTGGTCTGGATTCTGCCAAAGGTCCTGCCAGATGGAGGCGGTGACCGGTTCGCTCAGGCTGAGTAGCGGAGCGATCAGTATCACTACCACTGAGCCTTTGCGAAAGCTAAGGATCAATGCAGGTAAAAGCAGCACAATCAGCCAAAAGCCCTGGTCATCCCAAAGATCAAAGGAGCGATCTACCTCTCTGGTCGCATCGGTAAAACCCTGTTCTGTGACTTTTAACAAATCATTGATATCGCTGTCATCGGCGCTGATATCGCGATAGATACCAGCATTGCTATTGGCCAGTCTCTGCATTGAAGCTGAGTCCAGCTTGGGAATAAGAATACTGCCGCTGCGGTCTTTAACAAAGCCGCTGCTACCCAGGGGAATTGGCGCACCCTCGGCAGTACCCACCCCAAGTATTGATAGGCGATATTTTCCCGCTTGCCCGATAATTGTTTTGATGCTGCCAAAGGCCGCGGGGGAAACCCCATCGCTAATTAAAATAATATCAGCCTGTTCATAGCCACCATTGGCAGCCAGTTCTATGGCCATGGCTACGGCCTCTTCGGTATTGCTGCCGTACTCTGGCAAGAGCGTTGGGTGCAGTATGGGCACCAGACTGATGATGGTATTGTTGTCCTCAGTCAGCGGCGACACTGTATGAGCTTCTCCACCATAGACTACTAGTGCAGTAAAACCTTCGCGGCGACTGTTAAGAATATCGATTAATTTAAAGCGCGCTCGGACCAGGCGGCTGGGGGAAATATCTTCGGCCAGCATGGAGGGGGACAGATCAAATACCAGTATGGCAGCACTGTCCTGTTTAAGCACAGGCTGAGGTAACTGTTGCCAGGTTGGACCAGCCAGGCTGATGCAGCAAATTGCCCAGGCCAAACCCAGGCCAGTTAATAACCAGTTAGATTTACGACTGCTAAGGCCAGCGCCCTCCATTAAAAAGGGCAGCAGGGCTGGGTTGATAATTTTCTCCCAATTGCCGGCACTGCGCCTGCGCCACTGGTATAGACCTAGGGCCAGCAGAGCTGGGGCCAGACCCAAAAACCACCAGGGCCGCATAAAATGGAAATCGCTCAGGGCAGGTAGCCAGTCAGACATGCTCACCTCTGGGGTTACCTGCAACAAAACGCAGCAGTGCGATCAACAGGCTAAGCACAAAGGCCAAGCCCAGAGGCCAGTGAAATAGAGCAGCTATAGGGCGCAGGGTTTCGGCATCCTGCTCTATGGGTTCCAGTCGGTTAAGTTCTGCATAAATTGCCTGCAGCTCCTGAGGATTTCTGGCGCGAAAAAACTGGCCGCCAGTGGCTTCTGCAATATTGCTGAGGGCAGTTTCATCCAGATCGGCGCTGGGGTTGGTGACTCGCTTGCCAAACAGCCCCCAGGTTTCCTGAACCTCGGCACCTATGCCTATGGTGTAGATTTTAACCTTGGCGCGGCGGGCTAAATCTGCAGCTTTTAATGGATCCAGTTCACCGGCATTGTTGGCACCGTCAGTCAGCAGGATAACCACGCGATGATTTTCTGGGCGTTCCTGAAGGCGCTTAACTGCCAGCCCTATGGCGTCGCCAATAGCTGTGCCATTGTTACCCGCAAAGCCAATTTGCGCCTCGTTTAACAGAGTTTGCATAGTTAGGCGATCGAAGGTGAGTGGTGTCTGCAGATAGGCTTTTTCGCCAAAGAGTATTAGCCCCAGTCGGTCACCTTTGCGCTCCACTACAAAGTCACCGACCACAGATTTTACCGCCACTAATCGGTTGACCTGTCGCCCTCGCAGCTCCATATCATCGCGCGCCATACTGCCGGAAATATCTACGGCTAATAAAATGTCACGACCATCGGTGGGCAGAGCCACAGGTTCGCCCACCCAGAGGGGTCGGGACAGCGCCAAAAGACTGGCTAGCCAACAGAGGCTGAGCAGCAGTAAAAGTAATCGCCTCAGCCATTGCTGGCTGCCATCTGCGCTATTGATACCCTCTGCCGCACTGGCCAGCAATGGTGCGCGCAGTGCCCTGGTATTAGTGGCTGCTGGTTTGCGCCACCAGCGATAGATAAATGGTATCGGGGCCAGTGCCAGCACCCAGGGCCAGACTAAATTTAACATAGGGACTGATAATCCAGTTTATGGCTGGGCAGGTGTTGGCGAATCC
>Ga0208660_1001077_pt1 | contig 11050 bp, 7 predicted proteins | sample DEB08_DNA_13_FD_184527 | JGI IMG/M metagenome (GOLD analysis project Ga0208660, IMG submission 184527) | Aqueous microbial communities from the Delaware River and Bay under freshwater to marine salinity gradient to study organic matter... | ecosystem: Environmental > Aquatic > Marine > Coastal ... | reverse complement strand
TCCATCTTTGTCAAAAAGAACTGTTTTTGTTTGTGCTTTTTGTAGTACAATTTCATCTGTAATATTGACTTCATCATCTTCCTGACTCATGATAACCAATTCGAGCAGTGATAGCATTTTCCGAGCATCACCCCCCGATAGTTTTAAGAGCGCCTGATCTTCGATCAAGGTTATTTTTTTTTGCTTTAAAAGGTCATCTTCCTCGATAGCTCGATTTAGAAGTAGTTGTAAATCTTCCGTTTCTAAAGGCTTTAAGGTGTAGACTTGACATCGAGATAGTAGGGCTTTGATAACCTCAAAACTTGGATTTTCTGTTGTTGCTCCAATCAGCGTTACGTATCCTTTTTCTACAGCACCCAAAAGAGAATCTTGTTGTGATTTGCTGAAGCGATGAATTTCATCTATAAAGAGTAAAGGTCCTTTTTGTGTAAACAGACCCCCACTGTTTTTTGCCTTTTCAATGATCTCTCGAACTTCTTTAACCCCAGAGTTTATGGCGGAAAGACTGTAAAAGGGACGATCGTTAGCTTTCGCCATAAGCGTAGCTAAAGTTGTTTTTCCGGTCCCTGGAGGCCCCCAGAGTATCAAAGACGGGAGTTGTCCTGTTTTTAAGATGGGTCGTATTGCGCCTTGAGGTCCAACCAAATGTTGTTGCCCCACATAGTGGTCAATTACTTTTGGACGCATGCGTTCAGCCAGAGGTGCTATCATAGCACTAATATACTCAACTTAGGAGAATTTTCGTTGTCGGATAATTTCGTAAAGAACAGATCCGCAAGCAACAGCAACATTTAGTGAAGCAATAACGCCTTCCATAGGGAGCTTTGCTTTTTCGGAAACGATATTTAAAATCCCTTTAGAGATTCCTTTTTCTTCAGATCCCATGATGAGGGCTATTGGTTTTTTAAAATCGAGGTCATAAATCATTGCTTCCGCTTTTTCAGAAATAGCTACAGGTTCTACATCATGTGCTTGTAAAAGATAGATCGCATCTTTTAGATGGTCTACTTTGGCAATGGGTACAGTAAACAAAGCCCCTGCTGAGGTTTTGATGGTGTCGGAATTGATTCGTGCACTTCCAGTCTGTGGCAAGATAATGCCCGCAACTCCGGTAGCAGACGCACTACGAATAATAGCACCTAGATTTCGAGTGTCGGTAATGTTATCGAGTAAAAGGAAAATAGGTGTTTTATCTTCTTTAAGTACTTTTTCGATTAAAAGTTCTAGATCCCAGTACGAAATAGGGGAAATAGTTGCGACAGCACCTTGATGGTTTTTATTTGAAAAACGGTCGAGACGTTCTATGGGTACATAGCTGTGTGCTACTTTTTTTTCTCGAAGTAAATTTTCTAGTTGTTTAAAAAGGGGACTTCTTTGGTCTTTTAACAAATAAACCTTTTCAAGATTTTGATTTGCCTCTATACATTCTATGATGGCACGAACGCCAAAGATTTCTTGTGTATCCATTTTAAAATTTTAACAAAGCTAGTTGTTTTTAAGCGTTTGTATATGAAATTAGAGCATAAAAAAACCCGCCATATAGGCGGGTTTAATTTAGTGTCTAAACGATTTCTAGAATAAAGTTGTCGTTTGGAAAAATGTTGGTAATGGAGAAGGTACATTAGAATTTGTATCTACTTCATTTTGTGGATAAAGGAAACGTTGTGGGTATCCAGTAGCCGATTTATCTCCAGTAAGTTTGTTAGGAACACCGATAAAGTTACCTGTTCTTCTCAAATCATGGTAAGCAACTAGTTCACCAATTAAAGTGATGTACTTTTCTTCCAAAACTTCTTTCTTTAGAGCAGCACCAGTTGAAGATGAAGCAGGAAATCCTGTAGCATCAGAACCGTATTGAGCAGCTAAAACTGTTCTTACGTTGTTCAAATGCCCTCTAGCACCCGTATCATCACTACCAAGCTTAGCCTCTGCAAGAATTAATTCATTTTCGTAATAAGTTGCAATAGGCATAGATGCAGTTGGAGCATATCTTCCGCCTTCATCAGTGTTGATTAATGTACGGTAAGAAGGATCTCCAGGAGTACCATCTGCAAGGAAATAACTAGCATATACAAGGCTATTACCAGGAGTTGTTAACGCTCTTGCAACAGTACCATCTAATAAATTAGCTAAATGCGAATCCGTAGCAACCAAGTAATCTTGTCTTTGGTCAATAACGAACTGATACATTAAGTTTCTGTTGTATTGTGCATTTCCTTGTTGAGTAACTAAGTCACTTGCTCTTGAGGAGATTCCTTGAGTTGCGTGAGAAATTGCTAAAGCATTGTTTCCAGAAGCTAAAGCATAACGAGCAGCTAAAGTATGAGCAGCTTCTGCCCAAGTTCCACCTTCTAGTCTAGCTCCACCGTAACCAGCAGCAATAGTAGCAGCGCCAACTTTGGTAATTCCAGATTCAATTAAACTAATCCCTCCGGCTACTACAGTTGCTTGCGCATCGTAAGCTGGCTCAGGAAATTCATTAGGTTGCACTGCTTCGCTAAATGGAACGTCTCCGTAAAGAAGTGCCATATCTGCAAACATTGTTCCCTGAAGAATTTCAGCAATACCCCTGATTAGGTCAGAAGCACTATCATCATTGATGATAAGTTGTGCGTTATTGATACCAGCAATGTAGGTATCATTCCACATGTCATTATAGTTTCCACGGTTAGGAGAGTAGGTGTTTAATGTCAAGTACTGACGGTCACCACCACTCATTTGGTTACTGAAAACAGCAGCATAACGAGCATTGTTACTTCCCATGTGTTGCATAAGTGCTAATTGTACCTGACCGATAATAAGGTCAGAAGAAGCAACTACAAATGCATTCGGATCATCATTCAGATCCTCTGTATAGCTTTCACAGCTAGCTATTGCTAGTACCGCGAAAATCGGTAATATAAATTTGTATAGTTTCATAGTTGTTTTTTTTAAAATCCAATTCTAAGTGTAGTGATAAATGAACGTGTTCCAGGATTACTGAAATATTCTAACCCTCTACCTCTTGAAGCTCCTGTTAAGTTATTTTCAGGATCAAATTCCGTTATATCAGACCAGGTATACAGGTTTCTTCCTGAAACGGATAGATTCATTGTGCTAATTCGAAGGCTTTCAATTAATTCTGGAGCAAATTTGTAAGTAAGTGTAATCTCTCTTAGTTTAATCCAAGAAGCATCCATTATGAAAGGTTCACCTACATCACCAAATCCACCACCATTAGTTGTCCACCATTCAGAATCAATAGCAACTGGTTGACCAGGTGCAAACTCTTTAATGTATCCACGGAAAGACTCTCCATTTTCAATCGGTGCTCCTGCAGCATTTACAATTCTACCACCGGTATTATTGACGGTCAAAGCTCCAGTATCAGCATGAGTACCCATGTAGTTTAATACACCATAAGTCCCATTCCACACATCATTTCCTTGAGATGTTTCAAACATAGTAGATAAAGAGAAATTCTTGTAATCTACATTGATACCAAGACCTGCACGGTAGTCAGGATTAGGATCACCTACACCAACTTTCTTTTCAGCAGCAGCATTAGGAAAACCATTTGCATTTAATATATAATTACCAGAAGCATCACGATCGTAAACACCACTTCTAAGTACACCGAAAGGATATCCTTCTGCAATACCAGATGAAGTAGATGTAAATCCATTAAGGATAAAATACGAACTACCTGCTAAATCGGTTACAATGTTTTTGTTTTGAGTAAAACTTCCGCTAAGATTTATATTCAAATCTTCACCTCTAAGTACATCCACTTTAAAGTCAATTTCAAGACCTTTGTTAGTTACCGTAGCTGCATTCTGTAAAGAAGAGCTAAAACCAGAAGATGGAGTAGTCGGCAGTGCCAAAATAACACCACTAGTTTCATTGTCGTAGTAAGTTACCCCTAGAGTAACTTTGTTGTCAAACATACGTACATCAACACCAAATTCAATCTCAGTTTTTCTTTCTTCGACTAAGTCAGGGTTTCCACGAGTTGAAGATTGAGTAAAAGGATTTCCGTAAAGAGAACCTTCTAAACCATCACCCCAGCTAGATGAAATTCCACCAGGGCCAAATGTAGTAGAAGTCGCATAAGGACTAGCTTCAATTCCTACTTCACCATATCCAATTCTGAATTTACCAAAGTTTAAGAAATCAGCATTTACTAAATCTGTAAATTTGTATCCAAAAGAAGCACTAGGGTAGAAGATAACACCAGCTCCAGGCAAAGTAGATACGCGTTCTCCACGACCAGTAAATTCTAACAAGAAGTTGTCATACAATTCAAGATTGATAAGTCCGTAAACACCACTTTTAGTAGTGAATGAAGTAAACCCAGAAGGAGTAGAGTTTAAACCGGTAGTATTACCAGGATTAAAGTAAATCTGATCTGGATTTGTGAAGTTAGCTTCAAAAGCACTAAGTCTTCTATAGTTGTTTTCAAACTGTTGGTAACCTACAACATAGTTAATGCTAATATCATCTGTAATAGTGTTGTCACCTGTAACGAATAAGTTCAACTGAGAGTTTTTCTCTGTGATACGATCTTCACCCCAAATACCATTGTTTCCACTACCAGCAGAACCTGCAGGTTGGTAATCAGTACGATTATCTTGATAGAAATCAACACTATAACGAGCAACAAGATTCAAGAAACCTAATTTATAGTTCACCTCAGGTGCAAAAATAAATCGATCAACCGTGTTAACATTCTGTTGTTGATTCATTGTCCAAATCGGGTTGTTGTATGTTGGAGCAGCGTAGTTAAATGATCCACTTGCGTTGTCAAACGTTCTGTAAGAACCTGTTGGACGACGGTAACTTCTATGAGAATTTGGAGTAACTGAAGTTACACCGCCAGAAACTCTGTAGTTAGTTCCTTGCCAGTCACGAATATCAAAATCAGGAGAAGTTCTTAAGTAACCTAAGTAAAGGCCATTTAAGTTAGATCCCGTTTGTACTCTATTAGAGTCGATACTTGTGTATGAAGATGAAATTTTAAATAACAGATTTTCATTAGCCTGAGTTGTATTATTTAATTTCAAAGTAGTTCTCTTATAATCAGAGTTACCTTTCATAATACCATCTTGATCGTAGTTAGCAAAAGAAAGGTATGTTCTAGACTTTTCATCGCTGTAAGATAAGTTTACAGAGTTTTCATATGTATAACCATTTCCAAATACAGCATCTCTGTTTGTTTGGTTGTAAATAGTTTTGTTGTTCTTAGTAGTAATACTACCAATTCTTCTCCCGTCAGGAGTTTCAAAGTAACCACCAGAAAAATCATAATCATCAGCACCACCGGCACGAAGAGAAATTTCATCTCCGTAGGTTACAGAAGTAGATTGGTTGTAAAAACCTACACCAGGTGATCCAGACCAAATACCATCAAATCCTTGTCCCCATCTGCTTTGTTTGTTCCATTCAGCATTAATTTGATCTACAGAAATCGCAGACTTCACATTAACACTCCAACCTTTACTGTCAGAAGAACCTCTTTTAGTTTCTATAACTAATACTCCATTCGCAGCACCAGTACCGTAAATTGCAGCAGCAGAAGCTCCTTTAATTACAGTAACCGAAGCTATATCTTCTGGGTTAATATCATTCAAACGTGATTGTTGAACAACTCCACCAGTACTTCCACCAATGGCAGAATTAGAAATAATTGCACCATCCAATACGATCAATGGAGAGTTGTCCCCGTTGATTGTGTTTTGACCACGCAGTTGAATGTAAGCTCCAGAACCTGGATCTCCCGAGTTACGAGTAATGTTTACACCAGATGTTTTTCCGGATAAACCTTGAAGAACACCAGACTCACCAGAACGTTGTAATTGTTCGATTTCAACTTTGGTTGTAGAAGAAAGATCATCGTCTTTTTTCTTTTCTAACCCAAGAGCTGTAAGTACAATCTCGTCTAGCTCGTTATCAGCTTCAAGAGAAACACTGATTGCATCTGATGACCCAACAGTAGACTCCATAGTTTGATAACCAATAAAGCTGATTTCTAGAACAGCGCCTTCAGTAACTTCGATAGAATAGTTCCCATCAAAATCAGTGCTAACTCCGTTACTAGTGCCTTGTTCTACAACAGATGCTCCTGGTAGTGGAATTCCACTATCATCGGAGACTACTCCTGTTACTGTCTTTTGTGCCATGGCTGTGAATGCAAGAAGCATCATCGCCGACGACATTAGTAATAGTTTTTTCATATAAATAAATATAGTTAATAATAATTATCACACGAAAATATAACTTTTATGGAATATTAACATAATTTTAAGTATTTATTTATCAAAAATTTACTTTGGTTACTGAAACCGACATGACAATTGATGATATCATATTTTATTTATTCCAAAATACTTTTATTTTACAACTATAAAAATGGCACTATATTTTTTTGTTAGTTGTTTGGTTTTTTGTTATTTACGTGTTTTTACAGTGTATTTAAATGCTATCACCAATTGGTAGACCCTTTTATTCAAAAAAAATTCTGTTCTTCCACAGATTAAAATATTTATTTTATTTTTAATAAAAACTATTTCATGAAATTAACGCTACCCTTTGCTTGTAAATTAATTTTATTTCTTGGACTTTTTGTAGGTTGTGCCGGTGCACCCAAAGTTCTTTTTAAAGAAGCAGTCGATACCGAAACTAAACCAATCCGTTATCAGGATAAACGAACGTTTACATTTACCGATTCGGACGTGTCTTTTTCCAATCAGTTTGAAGGAGCCCGATTGAATGCGGTTGATCAGCTAAACGATAGTATTTTTATACTAACAATACTCCCAGAAAATGAACCCATCAATCACAGTCCTTATTATGCATTTGATGTTTGGAGTTCTTCGCCCAAAGAAATTACCCTTAAATTCAAATATCCCGAGCAATACAAACATCGGTATGTTCCTAAAATTAAATCAAATGGAGTTTGGTCAGTTGCCGATTCTCTTGCTTTTCAATTCGATGAGAACTTCAGTTCTTTAAAACTTCAAACTAACCCTATAGCCAAAACTATTTCGGGACAAGAATTACATACAAGTAGTGTTGTTTATTCTTGGGTAAACGAGTTAATTAAAGGTAAAGAAAGTTTTGTGCGATCCAAAACAATAGGCAAGACGAAGTTAAAACGGCCTTTTGTGGTTTTGGATATATATAAAGGTACACCTGAAAATAAACCCGTACTTGTTTTGTTAACAAGACAGCATCCACCAGAAGTTACGGGTTACTTTGCTTTTCAAGCATTTTTATCAACAATACTTGAAGAAAACAAATTAACAGCAAGCTTTTTAGAACACTACAGAATTCTTGCTTTTCCATTAATGAATCCCGATGGAGTTGATCTTGGACATTGGAGGCATAATGCTGGAGGTGTAGACACCAACCGCGATTGGTCTTTTTATCATCAACCAGAAATAAAGACAACAGTAGATTATATCACGCAGGTACTCAAAAAAAACAATTCGAGACTTGTATTAGGGCTAGACTTTCATTCTACGTGGTATGATGTTTTTTACACCAATAAAGAACGCGAGTCAACTGCGTTTCCACAATTTTTACCCAAGTGGTTTTCAGCCTTAGAGCAGAACATTCCCGATTATATAGTCAATGAAAAGTCAAGTAACAGCACTAAACCGGTCTCTAAGGGTTGGTTTTTATATGGGCACAATGCCGTTGGAGTTACCTACGAAATTGGAGATGATACACCTCGAGATCGGATTCAATTGATCGGGATGGAATCTGCAAAGGCAATGATGCAAATTTTGGAAGAGTAAAAGTTTACTGTTCTAAACTTTTAAGAAAGGCGATTAATTTCTCCTCCGACTTAATTTTTTTGATTCCTTTGGACTTTAAAACATCTTCTGAGCGAAGTTGTTTGCGAATGCTTTTCATTTTCAAATCAATTTCGTTGGGTAAACTATTCCCTTCTGCCAAATAAAAAGACGGAACATCTCTGAAGCGTGGAGCAATATCTTTATCTAATGAAGTTTTTGCTAACCTACCCTCGGAGAGTTTCTTTTTGTCTTGTCGATATAATTGATAATTTTTCCCTTTAAATAGAATAATCAAATAGCCATCCGTCGTTTCATCTTTTTTATTCGTGAAGGTTTTGTACTGATAGGTCTTATTATTAAAGGTTGCACGTAAATTTTTGTCTTTTAAAAGAGCTTCTTCAGAAACTTCTTGTGTTGTGTTTTTTCCGATCTCAATTTCATCGTTATAACCATTGTATCGCAGCAACAAATTTGCGTTTTCTTTTTCGTTTTCTCGCTCAACTTTTGCAAGAACAAAGGTTTCCATTGAATACGGACTTCCCGATATTTTGGATATATCCATTGTTCTCATGTTGTTCTTTTGAACAATGATTTTAACTATTTCAAAATTTTTGCCGTTGTTCAAATTGAAATTTTCTTGACTGTAAACTGAGAAAGTAAAAAGAAGAAATATAGATGTTGTTTTAATATAGTGCATGTGTAAATATAAGGAAAAGATATGAAATCTTGTTTTATGTTTTTTGATCTCAAAAGAAATGGAAGTCAATCTTAGTTTATCTTTGCCGTAATATTAGCAGACCGATTATGTCAGTAGCATCTTTTATTGAAAAAGTCAACCAGCTTGCTTTAGCGGGAACTCCATTCTTTTTCTTAATCGATTTTGAGAAAAAGAAGCCCCTTGTCTATTCTTTTGAAGAGGCAGCAAAAAAAAACATTCTGTTTGATATTCGAGGATTTCGAAATTACAGTTTGCCAAAACCCAAAAGTAACGCACACCAAATTGTACCCATGCAACGTTCAGAAGAACGCTACAAAACTGCTTTTGATCAGGTACAAGTTCACCTCAATCGAGGTGATAGCTATTTGGTTAATCTCACTTTTCCGACTCCAGTCTCATTCAATGGGAATCTTAAAGATCTTTTTCACTACGCTCAAAGCCGATATAAAGTGTTATTCAAGGATCAGTTTGTTAGTTACTCTCCAGAATGTTTTGTAAAAATCAAAGGGAATACCATTTATTCGCACCCAATGAAAGGGACAATCTCCACGGCAATTCCAAATGCAGAACAACGCGTCTTGGGAAACCCAAAAGAAATAGCTGAGCATGCTACCATTGTAGACCTTATCAGGAATGATTTATCATCCTACGCCAGTAAGGTTCGAGTCAATCGTTTTCGTTACATAGAGCAGATAAAAGTACAGGCGGAGAGCCTACTTCAAGTGAGTTCTGAGATTGAGGGTACATTGAAAGACGACTGGAGAGCAAACCTAGGGAATCTCTTGTGTGATATGCTTCCGGCAGGATCCATATCGGGGGCTCCAAAATCTAAAACTTTAGAAATCATCCGATCCGTTGAAACGGATTCCCGTGGATATTATACTGGTGTTTATGGTTGTTTTGATGGGCAAAACCTAGATAGTGCGGTGGCCATTCGCTTTTTAGAAAAACAAGAGAATAACTTTTTCTATCGAAGTGGAGGAGGAGTTACCTCACAGAGTAGTTGTAAAGAAGAATATCAAGAACTTTTAGATAAAATATATGTACCCACTCTTTGAATCCATTCGCGTAGAAGGAGGACAGGCACACCTGCTTCACTACCACCAAGCTCGTATTGAGCGTTCCTACCGTCAACTTTTTCAAAAGGAATGTCCTTGGAAGCTAATTTCTTTACTTCCAGAACTACCTACTACTGGATTTCACAAATTACGTTTCCTTTATAACAAGCGTGCCTTTTCTTTTGAAATAGCTCCTTATGAAGCTCGAAAAATAGAATCTTTAAAATGTGTTGAAATCAACACCTACAATTACGATTTAAAATTCACTGATCGTTCTGGGATTGATCAGGCCTTTGCTTTACGAGGGGACTGTGACGATGTTCTGATGACCAAAAACGGTTTTTTGACCGATACGTCTTATTGCAACATTCTTTTGTTTGATGGAACTGATTGGGTTACACCTGAAAAACCTTTGTTTGAAGGGGTGCAACGAGAGTATTTGTTGGACCAAAAAATGGTTAGGGTAGATTCGATTCATAGGAGGGATTTGCATCTCTTTATTGAATTTCAATTGATCAATGCTTTAAATCCGTTTGAAAAGAATTGTTTTTGTTTTGTTAATGGAATTAAATAAAAAACCCACCTTAAAAAGGTGGGTTTTAAATATTAATTAAACTAAGTTTTAGTTGTGTATCGGTGTCGCTACAAACTGATCAACATATCCTGGGAAATTAGCATTTGACGCTTCTTCAGAAGAAGGATAAATAAATCGCTGTGGAATCATTGTAGTGTTACTACTTTTGATTGGCACACCAATAAAATTATCAGTACGTAAAACATCCTGATAAGTAGGTAATCCAATTACAGAACAAAACTTCTCTAATAAGATTTCCATTTTCATTGCATCAGCAACTGTGTGACCATCGTTAGCTATTCCACCAGTTTGGAAGTCAGCCTCAACATATGCATCATATGTAGAACTAAATTTCGAAGCGTTGTGTGCACGAACACTGTTCAATGCAGCTAATTTTGCTGAATTTGACGTAGCCGTCTCTGCGATAATCAATTGAACTTCAACAAAAGAGACCACAGGGAAAGAAGCCTTTTGTGCAGCAAAACCACCTGTAGAAGTGTTTAAGCTTAAACCGTTCGCTGCAACGTAGTAGTTGTAACGAGCAGTTTCATCTGTCTTTGCGTTTCCTTTGTAAGAAACATCAGTAGAATTCAATAATTGAGCCATGTAGCTGTTTTCCATTTTCAAATAATCAGCACGCTGCTCAACTTCAAACTGCCAGAATAAGTTCTCACCGTAGTTCGCAGTTGAATGTATAATACTCCAGTCGTTTGCTTCACTAGAAAAATTAGCTGCAACAGCAGAAGCATTAGCATTGGTCATGTCACCAAGAGCAAGATAGTATCTCGCTTTTAATGCATTTCCAACTTGTGCCCATGTGGAAGAAGTTTCAAAAACATTGTTTTCAGCACTACTGCTTCCAGCCTTTGCAACACCATCAGTAATCATGGCAATTGCTCCTTTAATAACAGCACTTTGTCCT
>Ga0208660_1001074_pt1 | contig 11061 bp, 9 predicted proteins | sample DEB08_DNA_13_FD_184527 | JGI IMG/M metagenome (GOLD analysis project Ga0208660, IMG submission 184527) | Aqueous microbial communities from the Delaware River and Bay under freshwater to marine salinity gradient to study organic matter... | ecosystem: Environmental > Aquatic > Marine > Coastal ... | reverse complement strand
CTTTCGCCTAATAGCCTAGGCACGACCTCTGCTGCCTCTTCTAAGCCATCCATGTGCAAAGCGTTGCTAGTGCCTCTAAGTAAGCCATAGAACGTTATATTGTTAGCATGAGCCCCATTCTGTAGCGCCCATTGCAGATCATGTGCAGCGGCTCCGCTTACGTAATCAAATGGCCCTTGCTTTGATCTTTCGATAATCGCGCGGCCACCCTCTGAAGGTCTCGCTCTGTATTCGTGGTGTCCTTGATATACCGGTATATTCAACGCCAATAATTGAACCATTTCAGTCGTCGGCCGCTTGTCTAATCCATCCTCTGAAGCCGTGACTATGATAAAAGCCGGCTTTGTGCCGCGCTCCGATACTTCCATAGCGATAGTGTAGAGAAGGTCTGGCCCGCCGTTAACCTCGGTATCTTCAGTTGTAGCTGGGATGCATTCGTCTGCAATACACCAGTTGCCAATAGGTAAATCAGCTATTGCGCTCGATGCGGGAATTACCGCTTCGGTGTTTTTATTCTTACGCTTTCGGCTTCTGCTTAGGTGCAGGTGTACGCTGCCGCCAATTAATGCTAGGGCTGTCAGTGCCGCGATAATCCACATTATTCTACAACCTCTTTGCTTGCTTCATGCTCAACTTTATCTAGGCGGCTGTGCTTTGATTGAATGTATTCGCTAACGCTCTCACTAAGCCTCTCTATGGCCTTTTTGTCCATTTTGAATTGCTTAGCCTTAACCTGCATTCTTCCACCGAAATAGAAGCCTATGATGATTGAGAATAGAGCCCACATGCCGACCGGTATAGTGGCCAGCGATTGAGTCATTAAGCTTAAAACTTCAGGATAATTAAAGGACATGTAAACGTGAGCAGGAAAGTAACTCACAACCATTGTCGCTATAATAGGTCTTGGAAGTCTATTCCACCCATTTATAAACGATGAAAACCAGCCGTTACTCGGTTGCGTAAACTCCGATGCAAACTGAGCCTTAGAAGCCATATCAGAATCATGCGCTTGTTTGTTTGAGTCTTTCTTATTGCCAACAAAGACCTCAGCCACACCGCCAACCGCTTCAGCAACATCGGAAACTCCGCCGCCGAATATCCTGCCTATCCAGCTCATTGCTTATCTACGATCTTAGCGACCGAGGCGAAAACGCCAAGTCCAACAAAGATATGCCCAATTGCCCGTATAATGTCCGCCAGCTGGGTCATGTCGTCACCAATCACCGCTAGGGCTATGACTGTAGCAAGTATGCCGAACAGGGCTATCATGCGCTTCCATCCGCTAGCAAACCTATTGAATGATACTAGTGCGCTTTTTACTTGTTCTGGTTTCATAATTATTTAACCTCGGTGTAAATTGTTTCGTCGTTAACCCTTGTCGCTATTAGGTTTTGTCTTTTTGAATATTGTCCTATTTTGGGAAATGATATATGCAGCCAGCCCCCGCTATCTCTTTCTTCGAACTCGAGTATTAATTGCTTGTAAGCAATACCAGAGTTTCGAATGATGTTAAACGCCTCTCGAGTCGTCAATCCCTGTACAGTGAAGTCAACAGCCTTGCCCTGCACGTGGTCTGAGTGATCATCACTATCAATAGCCCTATTCAGCTCTAGGCTGCGATACCATGAGCTAGGGCTAATAACCCTATCACCAAGCGCCGATCGCACGGCCTGCATCGACATGGCGGTATGTACGATCTCAATTAGAGCCTCATCGTTAGGCTTATTGCTAATTCCATGCTTCGCCGCTGTGCTCGAGCGGGTAGCCTCATAAAGCGTGAAATTATTGCTTATTTTCATTTCTTAGGCTCCGCCTCAGTTCGTCAAAATCGTGTCTTAATATAGTGTCTCTTATTTCGTTTTTAGATTGAGTCTCAACTAGCTTTATAACTGCCAACTTAAGCTCGGTTTGATTCAATGAGAATTGCTTTTGTATTTCATTCTTAAGAAGCATTTCTTTTTGATTGGTCAGCGCGATAGTAACAAGAGAAAAGACTCCAGCACCAAGCAGCCCCATTAAAGCCATCGCCACTGGCCCCATCATATTATCCCTAAACCAAGTCCATGCAATCATTTGATGTGGCTCCTAATAATATTTACAATCGTTTTAAATAAACTCACTATGTTATACCCTTGTCGATGGAAGTACCAAAGCCCCAGCGCTATGCCTAAAGTGAGTGATACGGTCATTAACTGTTCTTGAGCTTCCATCCGATACCCCCCAGAGCACCAACATATTCTGCATTACTAGCATTGATGAAGATACAACAAGCGTAAACTCAGCTCCTATAATCTCATGAGCGCACAACCACCCAGCCACCATTCGAAGCATGTATAAATAGCCGACCGCATAGTTTATTTCGTGGTCGATCATCGATAATTGCTTAAAGCTGCCATTGCTAACATCAAATACGCAAATGGCAGCGAAGAAAATCATTATATTAAAATGTAAATGCGGATCCCCACCCGCCGTAAATAAGCGCGCCGTAACTAAGCTGAAAAGCAAAGCTAGTGCGCAATTGGGATTTCTAACTATGGATGCACAAACAGTAAACATAGTTAGAATAATCAAAATGTTAATTACGGGGCTAGAGTCGAACATGATTATCTACCAACAGCGCCTGACCAATAAGGATGAGCTGGCGTTATCTTCTCGTAACCAGCATCCTCTAACATATCCGATATGATCTTATGCCCGTGTTTCATGCCGTAAGCCGCCGAGATTAGCCCGTAAAGCAACTCTAAAGGCTTAGCCGTATCAATGGCCTGTATCGCCTCACCTTTGGCGTTTAGCTGCGATACCGCTTCATGTATATGCTCAATTACTCTAAGCGAATCCTTTACAGTATTTTTGGCTAGGACGGACATCATGTAGCCAGTTTCAACCATTATCGGTAATACTTCTTTTTTTGCTTCAGTCATAATATTTTAAGTTGTTTGATTAATTTATAGTGGAAATTGAACATCGATATAGGTAAATGTCGTGCTTCCACCGCTGAAAAGATTTAGGTTTCCAGAAGTGTCAAGCAATACCGCAGCGATTCCGGCTGAACCATATGATACCTGAAATCTATTCCCTGCCGGTTGGTGGGCTGCGTCTGTAAACGTGGTTATTATTGCGCTCTCTGTTGTTCCGCTTTTCACTGCGCCGGAAACTTGCAGATAACCATCTCTAAGACGATATCTTAGTTTTCTTGCTGTATCGAAAGAAACCCACGAATTCTTAAAAGCTGGGGCTGCACCGCCAGCGCCTGCAACGTCAGTCCATGTAGCACTCTCAAGTAGTAGCAGTCTTGCGTCTAATTGCTCGAATAGATCGCTCGCTGATATGCCTGAAAACCTCAAGCTGTCAGAAGTGGTAGAAAAAGATATTCGAACATCATTGCTAGAGCTCGCTATTACCTTGTCATTGCTTGAGACCTCGAGCTTGTGAACGCCAGTATCTAGTGTGTATGTGGCAAAGGCCGTCATCCACTCGCTAGGATCTGAAGCAAGCTGTATTCTAACCGGAAACTCTACACCTTCGGGGTCGCCGCCCTGCGTTCTTGTAGCAGACTTAACCAGCGTATCATGCAGCGCAACCTCTGATTCCATTTCGTACACTCCCATAGATTCCTGCTTGCCTAGCTGCATGAAGCTGTCTAATGGCTTTATCATTGTCATGTTACAAATACCTCCTTAATGTTTAATGTTGCGCTAAATATGTCATCAGACACCGGTTTTATGTTTGTTGTCTTTATGTTGACCGCGAATGCGTAGTCTTGACGAAGGGTCACGCTATCCGCATCCCGCTCAAACAAGCATAGCTGGTTAATTGTTTGATTTTTTTCAAAGTGGATAAGATCTAAAATAGAATCTTCCGATTGCAAAGACAGCCCAAGCTGCTCTGCTCTCCCGCCCCCATCATATTTCTGCTGATTAAATGATAGCGTGCTTTGATCAATGTACGATATGCCTGTATCGGCTGAAGATTCTACATCATAGTTCTTGCTCGGTTGCCAAGTCAATTTAGCAAAAAATATTTGCCTAATATCAAGCTTAGCCTGAGCTATGCCGGTTATGGTTAGGGTGTGAGTGGTTGCGGTCTCGGTAGAAACCCTGAATGTGTAGTGATTCGTGCTGTCTGGTCTCGTTATTGTCGGCTGAGCCTCACTAGATAGGCCGCTAGAGCTATCAAATACCAAACCCGATGCAATGCTAACCCCTGCTAGGTGAATTCTATCTATGGCTGTAGAGGTCGCCGTGGTTGCGGTAATTCTGAGTTCATCGGCGGGAGGCGCGGTAAATCCGATCGTCGGAGTATTGGCACCGCTTGGCATTCTGGCGATTGCAGACCACGAGCCGCCAGTATCTCTATATTCGTATTCATACTTAGCGCCCAACAAAGGAGCCGATAAGCCCATTTTTTCAGCCATTATGAAGTCCTCTGTAAAATCTTTGCATCAATGGTGGTTATCCTAGTTTCTGTAGATTGCTTAACCTTTCGTATAATAGCCGGTCTGTTTGGCGGTATGTCAACATCGGTTATTGCTCCAGCGTCGCCAACTTCGTGACCCTGCCCTATTCCGAGCATAGTGGTAGTATATACCCCGTTGTCGCTTGAGTCTCTAGGCATTAAGTCGGCAACGTACTGAGCGTCGTCCTCGTTTTTCAGTATAGTAATTAGTGTTCTTACTGGAACGTCAGAGTTAGAGCCTTGATTAGATTCGACACTGTTACTTAGTGAATCGTCAGAATAATCTCTATTATACTGAACTATATATTTCTGCTCTCGAAGTTCAGACCCCGACCTAGACGCTGATTCCAGGTTATCTATTGAAAAGTCTGTAGGGTATTCCTGATAGTTGAATCGACGCCTAATAGTGATATTGCTGTCCGTTAAATTCTCTGTGTAGAAATAATCAGAGCTGCCGATTGCCTCTTGCATGTGTTCTATTGCTGGCTTTTGGTCTTTTAATACCATCCCTACAAAAGGAAAAGAGCCTTGCGATAAGGCTGTCTCGGTTGCATTACGCCCAATGGCTAAAGTTGACATCTTGGCCAGCGCTGCAATCATGTTTATGCTTTGGTCTTCGCCGTTAGCATCGATAACAATATTATTGTAAATAGGCGAAACGCAAACCCGCCCGCTAGAATCATATAGCGCTATCGTTGGAGGCAATCCGTCCTTATAGACCGAAGCATCATCAACCCTATAACACGGTATTTCTTCTCGACCAGAATCGGATGGAATATAAACCCTGATCCGCTCACTGTTGTGATTTATTGGATATGCCCGAACAAAATCAAACTCAACTGTATAATCAACATCATCATTCTCTAGCAATGATGTTGGCGACCCGCCAGGAAGGAAAGACCCGAACGCTCCACGCCATGCGCCAACATATAGTTGCGCAATAGAGGTGTCTGTCTTAACGTCTGCCGTGTAGGTTTTCCAATCTTGACTAACAATTATAGCTCTTTCGCCATCAGATAGGCTTAGAAGTGAATTTGCAGTAATTAGCGCCGAGGCCGTTATTCTAGCCCTTGCCTCGATCCTATAAGTTGTGTCTTCTTCATTTTCAATAGGTGGCAGTGTTGGATTAAGCGGGTCTATCCCCTCTGATACCAATAGCGGTGTAAGTCGGCTAGTTGCGCTAACCACTGTAGGCGATGAGGTCGCTCCAGCTTTCGGTGGCGGCGTCATTGATAATAAGCCCGAGTCTTTATTGTATCGAGCATCATAAATGTCGCTAGACGCCGTGTATGATGTTGGCGTTATCTTAACCCGCCCTGAACCGATGGTTAGAGCGACCAAGGAAACCTCTTCAAGGTCACATGTTGCCGCTAATGGGTCGCAAGCTTCGTCATGTATTATTTGAGATGCGTTTTCTGTAGTCGTGGTTATTTCTAGCTCTGTATTACCGGCCAATTGCTCAACGCTAAAGCTGCCAACAGCAACGCTATGTATTTCGATTACCTCAAACCACACCGCGACTATTTGCACGTCTGTAGTCGAACTATAATCAAAGCTTAGAGTTTTTGAATCTAAACTGTCAAAGGTTACTCTATAATTAGTGTCGTCGCCGTCCGGCAAAACAGGTGTGTCGGTTCCGTCTGGAATCTTTGGCGTTACATCGTCGGGCGTTATAGAGAAATTATCAACGGTCTGCTGTCCATCGGTAAGGCTGCGAATAATCATAACAGTTCGCTTTAGCTTTTCAGGGAAAGTAAAATCAACGGTGCCAGAGCCGTCAGCCTGAAATTTAAACCATCGCCCACCAACAACCGTTGGCACTATGTCGCCGGTTAGCCCTACCGTTATCGGCAGACCCTTTGATGTCTCAAATCCATTTCCATCTATAATCCAGCTAAAATCGTCGGCCGAATATGCTTTCAAGTCGTCGGCCGCATTCTCAATATAGACATCGACGCCGCTTGCCGTGACCTTAAAAACATCATCACAAACAATAGCCATGTCTAGCGCTGTTGTCTCTTCAACCCTAATATCAGTAACCTGAGTCCACTCTATTGTAGTCGGCACTGCTGTTACTACGCCGCCCTCTTGATACTGCGATAGCTTTAGTTCATGGAAATAGTCTTGGTTCTCACCGATTGATACGGCTGGAAACAAATCAAACCTTTGACTATTGGAAGTTTCGCCGGACTCATCAAACCTTAAGTCTTGTATAGGGTCGATAGTGTAAACGGTGCCATCATGAAACTTAAATAGTCCGCCGCCCTCAGCCGGTGGCGAGAATCCGTTAACTGGCCCAATAATATACGGTATCGCCCTGCCCTTAGATACTCCAGTTTTAAAGTTATTTAGCGGCAAAGGTGCTAAAAGCTCACTAAGCAAGGGAACCAGTGTTAAGTCTATCGACTCTTTGTTTACTGTGTAGTCACTAATTCGACCGTTAAACCAGACCTCGTATTCATCAAATGCAAGCGTCTGCTCAAGGTCGGTGCCTTTATCGATAGTGCCTCCAACCTTAACCTCAAACTCTTTATCCATCCATGACCTTAGACTAAACTGATCATCTGAGCTAGTGTTATGTATTCTTACTGTTCCATAGCTGGGCTCTGCCGATGCATCAAATTGACCAGATAAGCTTTGAATAAGGGTTAAACCGCCTGCGACTATTTCGTGCGACGGGCCATTAAGCGCCGCCGCATTACTGATAGCCACATGAGCATTTGACAAGTAATCAACATCATCAACCCTTGAGCCGCCAATAGAGGCATAACCGCCACCCATTACATCCTCGAAGCCGTAAGAGGTGACAACAGTATTGTCAAGCCTGAGAGTTATAGTAAATCTCAAATCATCGGCGTTTTTTAGTATGTAATTAGCGTCCACTTGGTTTTAATCTCGCTTCTCTTAGTTCTGCCGTTTGTTGTTGCATCTCGGCCACTATGGCCTGCGCGTCTGGCGATAGGCCTTGATTGCCTCCGCTCTGACTTTGTTGATTATCACCGTTATTGCCGCCCTGCACAACTGTAAGATTGTTTCTCTGCTCGATAAATCTGCGTTGAGCTGCGTCCGCTTGCAGCTGAACATCATTTAAGCCGCCTTGCATTAGTAGAAATGCATCATTAGCGGCTACACCCAAATTACCTATACTGCCCGAGATCATAGACACTTGATTTACTGCTCCAATTGATAAATCCGCAAAGGCTTCTTGACCTGAAGCGCTAACGCCAAACAATGCCGCTGTTACTTCCGCGCTAGTGTTATTGAATAGTTCTGCAATTCTATTGGCATCAATGCCAGTTGAATCTACCCAATCATGCCCCGCTTCTATTGTCGTATTAAACGCCTCAGAATAAGCCGCCGCAAGATTATCAGCCGACGACTCGCCATTATTCGACATTGTATCAAAAAGCCTGTCCACTTCGACAAGTGCGCCACCAATTGAACTTAAAGTAGACTTCTCTATGTCGGTAACGCTCAATTTAACCTGAGCTATCGATGCCTGCATCTGAGACACAATAAGATCGTTATTTTCACTGAAGTTTCTGTTGAAATCCTCAATTCGTATAACGCCATCCTTGAGGGCTAGCGCCTGATTCGCGCCTGTCATCTCTTGGAATACGTCGCCGACTTTCTGGAGTTCTTCTCTAGCCAAGTCTACGCCAAAGAAAATGGAGTTTTCATCGAAGCCGCCTAGGAATGATAATTCTGTTCCCGCTGTTGCGCCTAGCTGAACCTGTTCATTGCGCCCCTCTTTAGTGGCTTGGTCGACTGCCGCTAACTGATCTTCGCCAAGCTCTTGAGGCGTTCTTGAATTCCCAGAAACCAAGCCAGCAACCGCTAAGGCGGCTAGCGCTACCCATCCATAAGGGTTGGACGCTAGTGCTGCGGTGCCAGCCGAAGATCCAGCCGCCGTGCCAGCCGCTGCCGCTCCAGCCGCCGTGCCAACGGTTGCCGCCGCTGTTGTAGCCGCTGCGCTAGCTGCCGCCGCCGCCGCAACCGTTGTTGCCGCCGCCGCCGCCGTGCCAACCACTGTTGGCACTAAGGTTGCCGCTGCCGCTGCCGCTGCTGTTGTGGCCGCTGCTGCGCTCGCCGCCGTAGCTGCTGCATATATCGTGCTTGCGCTCTTTACTATTGATGATACGCCAGAGATAACATTGATGGCTCCGCCAGTGCCGCCTTGCTCTAGGCCTTGATCGATTTGATTTGCACCACCAACAACACCAAGAGCCGAACTACCAACGCCAACCGCAGTATTGAAGCTTTGACCTGCATTTTCACCAAAGATTGATCCAGCCGCCGCGCTTAGGTTTTCGCCATTACTGCCGCTGCTACCAGTAAACAAAGCGCCAACACCGTCAAAGAAGCCAACGTCTGAGCCATATTTTCCACCCGATGCAAAGTTAAGAAACTTCTTAAAGGCATTCGCCGCGACAAGTGCGGTTATCTGAGCTAACACGCTCGCAACCATGTCTTTAAATAAATCTTTGATCGAGCTAGTGAAGCTCTTCCCGCCGCTCAATCCATTTTTATAGAAAGTCTCAAGCGAGCTAAAAGCGCTATCTTTGAATCGCTCCCATGATGCAGACATAACTGTGGTTGTTTTTTCGGTTTCAAGCCCTAGCGTTTTTAGCGCGTCTTTGTATTCTTTGCTGCCGCGCACGCCCTCTGGATATCGCTTGTTTAATTCCTCTAAAACTTTACTATATCGCTCTGATGACTTGATATTGTCAAGTATTGCAGCGTCGACGGTTTCAGCCGCGCTACTATATTGCCCGTATATGTTGGCGGCTTCTCTGCCTTTTTTAATTAAGTCTTGAATTGAACCGACGTAACTATCAAGAATCTTTGTTCCTGCTTTTGACTTATCTGAGGCTTGATCGATGCTAACCGCCATTTCAGCTACAGCTTGGGCACCCTCTTTGCTTGCTTCACCGAAATGCTCGGTTGTTGTCTTTGCTGTAACTGTTACTTCAGATAATCCGATAACAGCAAGCCTCGCATCCTTTACAGTCTGCTCACCTTGGCCTATTTTAACGTTCAGACTCCTCTGTTTTATTGTTAGAAGATCAATTGAGTCAGTTAAAAGTTCTATATCTTTCCTAACCTCTGCTTTGGCCGCTGGCAGCACCGAAACATCGTTCAGAACTCTGTTCCATCTCGCAACCGATGCCTCAGCCTTTAATATTTCATCACCAGTCTCTAATAATTCATCTCTGAAGCCGGACAATGTGTTTTGCGCATTCAGGGAGTTAAGCTGCAACATTTCGTCTCTAAGTTCTTTAGTCGCAGCGGTTGCTGGGTCGAAACCCTCAGAAACCACCAGCCCCAACTCTTCTCTTAGTCTCTTATTTTGAGTTTCTGCCGCACTAGCGCTGCGATTAAATGAAACCAGAGCAGCCACCGCCAAAGCAATAACCCCAACCGGCCCTCCAAGCAAGGCTAACGCGCCTCTCAATAATCCAGCTGTAGCCGCTAGCCCCTTCATAGCGACACCTGTAACAGACGCCCTAACGCCAAGTGTGGCCACTGAAACGCCAGCAGAGCCAATTATAGGAAGCAATATTCTGATGCCTAAAAATGTAGTGATGAAAGTTGCTGTGTTTTTTGTAGTTTCTACTAAAATTCTACTTATCGAAGAAAAATTGTCAACAACGCCCAGCAGTATAGGTGCAGCTCGCTCTCCAAGTGTTACAAGATAGTCGCTAGTTTTAGCCTTTAGCTTTTCCCATTCAAAGCCAAGCCTAGCAGTGCCAGTTGTCATCTTCAATAGAGCCGCATCTGTTGCACCGGCCTTTTGACCCATTGCCTCTAGTATATCGGCATAAGTTGCCGCTTGATCGCCGCCAAGCTGCATGATGGTTTTCAAGCCCTCAATATCACCAAATAATTGACCTAGTATCTTAGTGCTTCCCGCTGATTTATCTGCCACCTCTTCTATGAACGATGCAAAACCCTTAGATTTAATCGCCGCCACGTCAAACTCTAATCCCAAAGCTTCCGCAACTTCTGCCGCCTCCTTGGTGGGTTTAATTACAGCCTTAAGAACACCCACAAGGCCTGTAGCTGCTGCCGATGTGCTTGCGCCTGTAGTTGTCACTGTAGCGATAGCGGCATTCATCTCATCAAATGACACGCCAACCTGTGCAGCAATGGGCGCAGCTGTGCCCATAACGCCCGATAATTCCTCAATAGTAGTCTTACCCTTCTTAACGGCTGTAAACATGCTGTCAGAAGCGTCAGCCGCTATAAGGTTTTGTTTGGCGTATGCGTTTAACGATGAGGTAAGGCCATCTACAGAGCCCTCGATACTTGCGACGCCACCAATAGCTAATTTATTAGCCTGTGTAAGCGTGCCTATAGCGTCGGCAGAATCTTCAGCGCCAGCCGAGATTACTTGATAAAGCGCCTTAGTGTTTTGTACTAAATCGCCACCCATTTGCTTGGTGAGGGCGCGCACTCCATCGGATAAATTATCAAGCGACCCCTTGTCCCACGATGAATCTAGTAAAGTGTTAACCTCAGCTAAAGCGGTGCCGTAAGCCTTATACCTATTAACTCCAGTCACCACAGCCGCGCTAACAGCGGCAATGGCAGCAGCGCTGGCCT